>Ga0192647_101225_pt1 | contig 17023 bp, 18 predicted proteins | sample LauGreFa1BDMLBSN_2_FD_133046 | JGI IMG/M metagenome (GOLD analysis project Ga0192647, IMG submission 133046) | Freshwater lake microbial communities from Lake Michigan, USA - Fa13.BD.MLB.SN - reassembly | ecosystem: Environmental > Aquatic > Freshwater > Lake | place: Lake Michigan, USA...
CGCCCATGTTGGTGAAAAAAGCCCATAGCCGTCGGTAGTCGTCCTCTGCCAGCAAAGCTTGGGCGTCGTCTCGGATCAAAAAATTCATGTAATCGCTGGCACTTTGCTGGTGCGCATCGGCTTTGAGATCGCGCAAAAACGTGCCCGGGTGCGGTGAGTTGATGATGGCCAAGCGCTGCATCATCGAAGGGTGTTGGTTCGCTGCGTTCCATGCCACCGCGCCGCCCCAGTCATGCGCCACCAAGCAAGCCAAGGGTTGGCTGGGCGAAAAATGTTGCTGGAGTGCGGTGACGTCTTTGACCAATTCTTTGGCCCGGTAGGCTTTGACATCGGTGGGCGAAGACGAGCCGGCATAGCCGCGCATATCTGGCGCCACGCACAAATAACCGCCATTCGCCGCTTGGCTGAAATGCAGCAACAAAGCGTCCCAGACAAATGCTGCCTCGGGAAAGCCGTGCAAAAAAAGCATCACCGGACGGCCTGCATCACCCGCGACGCGGCAATCGAGTTCAATGCCATGAGGCAGCGCCACGCGTTGAAAGGCCATCATGGTGTGGCCTCGTTCGGGTGGGTCCATTCCCACAATTGCAAACTGACGTCTTCGACACCTTGTTTTTTCAAGGACGAAAACAAATGCGCCTGACCACCACCGGATTGCAAACGCGCAATCGACAAAGCTTTGGCGGCTTCGCTGCGGTTGAGCTTGTCGGCTTTGGTCAGCAACATCAGAAATTTCAGGCCCTCTTCCACTTTGGGACGAATCACTTCCAGCAAAATTTCATCGAGCTCGGTCAAGCCCAAGCGCGGATCGCACATCAACACCACGCCTTTGAGGTTGTCGCGCGTCATCAAATAGTTGGCCATCACCCGTTGCCAGCGCACTTTGTCGGCTTTGGGCACGGCGGCATAACCGTAACCCGGTAAATCGGCCAGCACCGCGTCGGTCTGGTTTTGCCGGCCCAAGGCAAACAAATTGATGTGCTGGGTACGCCCCGGGGTTTTGGAGGCATAGGCCAATTGCCGCTGTTGTGTCAGCACATTGATACAGGTGGATTTGCCGGCGTTGGAGCGACCGACAAACGCGATTTCGGGCTGGTCGTAGGCCGGTAAATGGTGCAATTGGGCGGCGGTGGTCAAAAAACGCGCTGTGTGCAGCCATCCGACCGCCTGTTTGACGCGTGCTGGGTGTGTTGCATCCTCAGAGGTGCTGGGGTGGGCCATGGTTATTCTTTGCGCGCAACCCGTTGGGTGCAGGGCTGCATTGTAGAATCACCGATTGATTTTCAAGACCAGACTGCCATGACTTTTTTTGCCCGAATTCTCTTGTCCGTCGGCCTGACGGGCTTTTTTTTGGTGGCGCATGCCGAAGGCACGGCGCCTGCCAAAGCCGATCCCGCCAAGGGCTCGGCCATCTACAACGGTGTTTGCGCCAGCTGCCACGGCGTGGATGGCAACTCTGCTATTCCCTCCAACCCCAAGTTGGCCCAACAACACCCCGAATACACCGCCAAACAGCTCGCCGAGTTCAAAGCCGGCAAACGCGCCAACGCGGTCATGTTGGGTTTTGCTTCTGCCCTCAGCGATGAGGATATGCGCAATGTCGGCGCTTACTTAGGCAGCACCAAGGCCAAGCCGGGCTTTGCCAAAGACAAAGAGTTGGCGGCATTGGGTGAAAAAATTTACCGTGGCGGTATTGCCGACAAACAAGTTCCCGCCTGTGCGGGTTGCCACAGCCCCAATGGCGCTGGCATTCCTGCTCAGTACCCCCGTCTGAGCGGCCAGCACGCCGATTACACCGTGTCGCAATTGACCCAATTCAGAGACGGGATTCGCAAGAACAGCCTGCAAATGAATCAGGTTGCTGCTAAATTGAACGACCGTGAAATCAAGGCCTTGGCGGATTACATCGCCGGTTTGAATTGAACCCCCTCTTTTTTCATTCCCCCAAGGCTGACCCTGTGTCAGCCTTTTTTGTGCTCAGGAGTTGCCCATGCTGATTACCCAAGACCAAGGCTTTCACCATCCTTATCCCAGTGAGATCACGCCGCCACAGGTGTATGCACAGCGACGGTCTTTGTTGGTCCATTTGGGTGCGGCTGGCTTGCTGGCCTCGGGCGCTGGAGCCTGGGCCCAATCAGCAGCAGTGCCACGGCCTGGCAAATTGGCGCCGCTCGACGCCAAGGTCTCAGCATTGGCGGGTGCGCAAGCCAAAGACAACATCACCACTTACAAAAGCGCCAGCACCTACAACAACTTTTACGAATTCGGCACAGACAAAGCCGATCCCGCCGAAAACGCCCACACGCTCAAAACCCGACCATGGACAGTGGAGATCGAAGGCTTGGTGAAAAAACCCGGCAGCTTGTCGTTGGAAGAGTTGCTGAAACTCTCGGCCATGGAGGAGCGCGTTTACCGTTTGCGATGCGTGGAGGGTTGGTCCATGGTCATTCCTTGGGTGGGTTTTTCTTTGTCAGAACTCATCAAAAAAGTCGAGCCTCTGGGCAGCGCCAAGTTCGTGGAATTCATCACCTTGGCCGACCCCAAAACCATGCCTTATGTGGGCTCTCGGGTGTTGAGCTGGCCCTACACCGAAGGCTTGCGCATGGATGAAGCCATGCATCCGCTGACCCTGCTGACCTTTGGCATGTATGGCGAGGTGCTGCCCAACCAAAACGGCGCACCCGTGCGTATCACTGTGCCTTGGAAATATGGTTTTAAAAGTGGCAAGAGCATCGTGAAAATCCGTTTCACCGAAAAACAGCCACTCACCGCGTGGAACAAAGCCGCCGCCAATGAATACGGTTTTTATTCCAATGTGAACCCAGCGGTAGACCACCCGCGCTGGAGCCAGGCCACCGAGCGACGCATCGGCGAGGGCGGCCTGTTTGCCAAAAAAATCAAAACCCAGATGTTCAACGGTTACGAAGCGCAAGTCGGCCAGTTGTATGCGGGCATGGATTTGGCCAAAAACTTCTGACACCTGTTGGACGCGTTGCAATTGTCATGCTGAATAAAGTGTCGTGGCAACAAGCACTGCTGTCGCCGCGTGCGCATGGGTGCTGGTATGCCTTGTTGGCGCTGCCTTTCGCTGGCTGGGTGTGGGCGGTGTTCCATGATGCGCTGGGTGCCAATCCTGCCGAGGCTTTGAGCCGCTCCAGTGGCGACTGGACTTTGCGTTTGTTGTGTCTGGTGCTGGCGATCAGCCCGCTGCGCGACTTATTGAAGGCACCTGTGTTGCTGAGGTTTCGGCGCAGCACCGGCGTGGCGTGCTTTGTGTATGCGGTATTGCATTTGTTGTGCTACGTCTGGTTTGACCAAAACCTTGAAATCAACGAGATAGCCAAAGACTTGGTGAAACGGCCTTTTATATGGCTGGGAATGTTGGGTTTTGTTTTTATGCTGCCGCTGGCCTTGACATCCTTTAACGCGGCTGTTCGTTGGTTGGGCGGCAAACGCTGGCAGCAATTGCATCGCTTGGTGTATGTGTTGCCAGTGTTTGCTTTGTTGCATTTTTATTGGATGCGGGCCGGCAAAAATGATTTTGAAGAGGTGTGGATTTACACCTTGGTGTTGGGTGTGTTGTTGGCTTGGCGTGTGTGGGGAAAAGGTAAAACCTCACCACGCAACTGATCTGCCATGGTTTCACGCTGTCGGATCACATGGGCTGTGTTCCCGTCCACCAGCAGTTCGGCGGCGCGACCACGGGTGTTGTAGTTGCTGGCCATGCTCATGCAGTACGCACCGGCTGACAGCACCGCCAATGTGTCGCCCGACTGCACGTTCAATGCGCGGTCGCGCCCGATCCAGTCACCGCTTTCGCACACCGGGCCGACCACGTCGTACACCTGAGAGGCTGCTTCAGTCAGTGTCAACGGGACGATTTGGTGAAAGGCTTCGTACATCGCAGGGCGCGGCAAATCGTTCATGGCGGCGTCGATGATGCAAAAGTTTTTTTGCTCGCCGGGTTTGAGATATTGCACTTGGCTCAGGCACACGCCCGCGTTGCCAACCAAGGAACGGCCCGGTTCGATCATCAGCCGCCGTTGTCCAAAGCCACGCTCGTCCAACCGAGCCAGCAGCGCTGACCACAGCGAATCGGCGGCAGGCGGTGTGTCGTTGTTGTAGTTGATGCCCAGGCCGCCACCGAAGTCGAGGTGATGAATGCGAATGCCCGCTTTTTCTATCTGTTCGACCAGGTCCAGCACTTTGTCCAGTGCATCCAGGTAGGGCTCGCTGGTGGTGATTTGAGAGCCAATATGGCAATCGATGCCCACGACCTTCAATCCGGGCAATTGGGCGGCGTGCTGGTAGGCCTGCAATGTGCGCTCGTGCGCGATGCCAAATTTGTTGCCTTTGAGGCCGGTGGATATGTAGGGGTGGGTTTTCGGGTCCACGTTCGGATTGACGCGGATGCTGACCGGGGCTGTTTTGCCCAAAGACACTGCCACTTGGTTGAGCACATCCAGCTCGGCTTCGCTTTCGACATTAAAGCAGGCAATGCCCGCTTGCAGCGCCATGCGCATTTCCTCGCGGGTCTTGCCCACGCCTGAAAAAATCACATCCGCAGCCTGCCCACCCGCAGCCAGCACCCGTTCGAGTTCACCCGCCGACACAATGTCAAAACCACAGCCCGCTTGGGCAAACACCTGCAACACGCCCAAGCTGGAATTGGCCTTCATGGCGTAATGCACTTTGGCATCCCGACCGACAAACGCCCGTTGGTAGGCGGCCAAAGCATGCAACATGGCCGCTTTGGAATACACAAACAAGGGGGTGCCGTGCGCGTTCGCCAAGTCTTGTAAGCAGATGTCCTCGATGAACAATTGTGTGTCGCGGTAAGCCAGAAACGGCGCGCCTGGCAAAGGGGCAGAAGTCATGAAATGGTTTTTGATGAAGCCAAACTCAGCGTTTGGTGGGGGTGTCAGAGGGCGATGACGGAATCAGCACATCGGGGAACTTGGCTCGGTCTTGTGATTCTGGTTCGGTGGGCAACAGCAATTCGCCTTTCATGCCGCAACCCATGACCATGGAGATCGCAAGGGCGAGCAGGCTGCCTAGAATCGCTGATTTCATGCTGAAATTGTAATAGCCGCTTAGACGCCGAGCGGTTCACCACAGAGAAACCAACGCAGATGACTGACAACGAATTCATGGACCAAGCCGAGCGCTTGTTGCAGCAACTGGAAACAGCTTGCGATCATCTCAACGAAAACGCCGATGTCGACATAGACAACCAGCGGGTTGGTGGCATGGTCACCATCACCTTTCCCAACCGCAGTCAGTTGATAGTGAACCTGCAAAAGCCTTTGCACGAGGTGTGGCTGGCTGCGCGAAGCGGCGGTTACCACTATCGGTTTGACGGCATGCATTGGCAAGATACCAAAGGCCAGGGCGAGTTTTGGCAACAACTCACACAAGACGCCAGCCAGCAATTTGGCGCAGCTTTGAATTTTCAGCGCTGAAGCCGCGCAGCCAAAACTGGCTTGCCCTGTCTCATTCTTTGAACATCTCCAGGATTTTCTTTTTTTCTGGGTCCACCGCAGCGCCTTCGCCTTCGCCGGGTTTGCCGTCCAGCCCCAAAGTCGTCACGCCATTGCCTTGCGTGTATTCGCTGAAATACCAGTCGTTGCCTTCAAACACCACGCCAGCTGGCACCGGCATGCCACTGACCGGCGTGTTTTTCAAGGCATGTTGCATATAAGTGATCCAAACCGGCAAGCTCAGGCCACCCCCGGTTTCGCGGTCGCCGAGTTTGCGCGGCGTGTCGTAGCCTATCCAAGTGACGGCTGTGAGGCTGGCGTGGTAGCCGGCAAACCAAGCGTCCATGGAATCGTTGGTGGTGCCGGTTTTGCCGTAGATGTCACCGCGTTTGAGCGCGGATTGGGCACGCATGGCTGTGCCTGATCGGGTCACCTCTTGCAGCAAATGGCTGATGACAAATGCGTTGCGCGGTTCGATGGCGCGAGATCGTTCGTCCAGCTCAATCGGTGTGTAGTTGGACAACACCTTGCCCAAGGGATCGGTGACCTTGGTGATCAAATAGGGCTTGACCAAATAGCCGCCATTGGCAAACACTGAATAGCCGAGTGCCACTTGCATGGGCGTGACAGAACCCGCACCCAGTGCCATGGTCAGGTAAGGCGGATGTTTGTCGGGATCGAAGCCAAAGCGGCTGACCCATTGTTGCGCCGTGGCGGGGTTGACGGCTTCCAGAATCCGTATGGACACCATGTTTTTGGATTTGGCCAACGCTGTTTTTAGGCTCATCACGCCTTCAAACTTGCCATCGTAATTTTTCGGCTCCCAAGCTTGGCTGCCCGTGGCGGCGGCATCAAAAAACAACGGGGCATCGTTGACTTGGGTGGTGGCGGTGAAGCCTTTTTCCAGGGCTGCCGAATAAATGAACGGCTTGAAGCTGGAGCCAGGCTGGCGCCATGCCTGAATCACATGGTTAAATTTGTTTTTCTCGAAATCAAATCCTCCAACCAGCGAGCGAATGGCACCGTCAACGGGATCGATGGCCACGAAAGCACCTTCCACCTCGGGCAATTGGGTCAACCCCCATTCGCCTTTGGGATTTTTGGCCACGCGCACCACCGCGCCTGGGCGAAGTTTGATGTTGGCGGGGGCTTTGTCAGACAAGCCCGAGGTCACTGGCTTCAGACCATCGCCGCTGATATCCAGTATTTCGCTGTTTTGGCGCATCACTCGCACTTTTTTCGGTGTGGCTTCCAGCACCACGGCGCTGAGCAAATCGCCTTTGTCGCCAGCTTCAATCAAGGCATCGTCGATCGCGTCTTCGAGCTCTCGGGCATCGGTGGGCAGGTCGATGAATTTTTCCGGTCCTCGGTAAACCTGTCGCAATTCATAGTCCATGATGCCACGGCGCAATGCTTGGTAGGCAATTTCCTGGTCTTCGGCTTTGATGGTGGTGTACACATTCAAGCCGCGTGTGTAAATTTCGGGGCCATATTGCGCGAACATGAGTTGCCGCGCCATCTCGGCCACATATTCCGCGTGTGTGCTGTTGGGCGTTGACACATTGCGGATCTTCAACTCTTCGGTCTTGGCGGCTTGGGCTTGTGCTTCGGTGATGAAGCCGTTTTCCGCCATTCGCTCGATGATGTAGAGCTGGCGGGAGCGGGCCCGCTTGGGGTTGTTGATCGGGTTGTAGGCAGAGGGTGCTTTGGGCAGGCCGGCGAGCATGGCGGCCTCGGCAATACTCAGCGTTTGAATCGGCTTGCCAAAATACGTTTCAGCCGCTGCCGCAAAGCCGTAAGCCCGGTGCCCCAAAAAAATTTGGTTCAGGTAGATCTCAAATATTTGGTCTTTGGTCAACAGGTGTTCGAGCTTGTAAGTCAGCAGCAGTTCGTAAATTTTTCGGGTGAAGGTTTTTTCAGAAGACAAATAGACATTGCGCGCTACCTGCATGGTGATGGTGGATGCGCCTTGGCTTTTGGCCCGGCCCACATTGGCCAAACTCGCGCGTGCCAGACCGATGTAGTCGACACCGCCGTGTTTGTAAAACCGCGCATCTTCGATCGACAGCACGGCTTGTTTGACGACATCGGGAATGTCTTTGAACGGAATCAACTTGCGCCGTTCTTCGCCAAACTCGCCGATGACTTTGCCTTCGACTGAAAACACACGCATCGACAATTTGGGCCGGTAGTCGGCCAAATCGGAAATATCGGGCAGTTGCGGATAAGCCATGACCAATGCCACACCGACCAACAAAACCAGGCTCAATCCTGCAGCTGCCGAAAAACCCACAAACCATCCGACAAAGCTGCCCAGCACACGCCACAGGTGGTTGGCGGGGGGCGATTTCAGATCACCGTGAACGGGACCTTTGGCGGGAGGTGGAGGGGGCATGTCAAGCGAGCGGCGCAAGGCCGCGTTGGGTGGAGAAAGTGGATTGTAAAAAAAATGCCAGTCCAGCTTAACCGCAAATTTGCTCGGCGGTTTTAAAACCTGTGTTATCTCAGATGGCACAAGGATTTTCATGTTCCACAAGCGCAACCGCCAGCCCATCGGGTTGGGCATTCTCTTCAACCAGCACGGGCTTGGCTTGGCACAGGCGCCCGTGGTCGGCCATACCCAGCCCATACATTCTTCTTGGCATTGGCAAACGTTTTCCTCGCATGCCTTGTCGGCGTGCACCAGCGAATGGCCCGAGCCGCATTGTTTGCGTTGGGCACGACAGCGCAGCGGTTTTGTGGCGCAGACCGTGGGCATGGCCTTGCCGCAAGACAAGTTGATGCGCTTCACCTTTCCTCTCAGCCCTGGCATGGGAACGCGGCAACTGCAAGCCCATTTGCAAGCGCAACTCGTTCCCGCTTTGCCCTGGCCGATCAGCGAAGTCTTGTGGGATTACCAACTCAACGCCAGCCATGACACTGCCATGATTGACCCAGCCCCAGCAAACCGGCCCGCATGGTTGAACGCCGCCTTGCAGGCCCAGCCCTCGCTGCAAGCAGAGGTGTTGGCCGTGCCCAAAGCCTGGGCGCAAGCTTGCGAGCACTGGTGCCGCCAAGCAGGATTGCGGCTGGTGCGGCTGGAACCCGATTGGCAGGCCAGCATGCGATGGCAACGCTTTGTGCAAAACAGCACAGCCGCGGTATTGCAAGAACCGCCGCCAGAAGCCGCAGGCAAGTTGAGTGACAACGAATGGGCGGTATTGGGTGGTTTGGCCTTGGGGGTGTTCAACCCATGAACGGCTTCAATTTGATGCCTTGGCGCGAGCAGCGTCGCCAAAGCCGCCTCCGCAGTTGGCGCTGGGGCTGGGCGGTGTCGTTCGTGGTCACAGTGTCGGTGGTGCTAGGGTTGGACCATGCTTGGGACGAATGGTTGACCAAGCAGCAAGCTCGTCAACACCAAGCCGAGCAAACCATGGCGCAATGGCATGCCGAGTTGAAGTCGGTCAATCTGTGGCAGAACCGCTTGCGCATGGCTCAGCAAGTGCAAACGGACTGGCAGCACTGGCGCCAGCAGCAAATTCGCGCTTGGCAGTGTATGCAGCAGTGGTTGTCTGTCCCGCCACGGGGTATACAAATCGAGCGTTTGGTGTGGCGCGATCAACAATGGCAAGTCAGCGGTTGGGCATTGAGCCCAGGCCATTGGCAAAACTGGCAGACTGCGCTGGCGGTTGCCGGCTTTTCGCCGCAGACGGAGCAATCGCAATGGGCAGAGGCGCAATGGCGACTGGCAGACGGTCTGGCCGCCAAACAACACCTGTTTCAATTGACATTGACCCTGCCAGCTTCAGCGGTCAAGCCATGACCGGCGCGCTGATCAACAGCTTGCTGTCGGCCTGGCCGCAATGGCGCACCCATTGGCGGGTGTGGCATGCCTGGCCCATCGGCGCACAGGTTGGGTTGCTTGGCATGTGTTCGCTGCTTGGCATAGCCGCAGGGACGGCATGGGTGTCGGCTGAGGCTTGGGACCATTGGTGGCAAGCCCAAGCGCGTTCACAGCAAACCGAACAAGACATGCATGCGTTGCAACGGCAAGTGCAACAGCAGCGTAGCCGCATCGCCAGTTTGCAAGCCATGCCGCATCCCGCCGGGTTGTCAATCCCAGCCTGGCAAGCATGGCCAGACGACATGCCGCCCGACCAGCAGCAGGTGTTGCGCGCTTGGTTGGCCTGGGGGCGCTTGCATGGGCTGGCGGTACAGGCCCACAAAATGGATGAAGCCATGGCGTCAGGCCGTTGGACAGGCAGCTTGCCGCAATTGCTGTCCGCATGGCACGGTCTGCCCACAGCAGTTCCGCGCATGCTTGTCACCGGCTTCGAATGGCGCATCCCGTCAGACACTTTGTCCACGCCAAACCGAGGCAAAGCGCAGATTTTGCAATTGCCATTGCAATTACAAATGCAATGGGTGGTGTTGAGAGAACGAACTCGCGCCACGGTACCCAACTCCCAGCCTCTGGCCCCGACCCCGTCCGCGGGTGTGAATGCGGCGAGCACGGGCGCAGCGACTGCCCGCACTTTGTCGTGGCAGCCGACTGCTCCCCCTGTGTCATCTATGCACAACCCGTTTTCCATGGTGGGTGTGCAAAAAGCCCTGCCTTGGGTCGCATCGACGGGAGCTGTTCCAAAGGATTGGCAGACGCGGCCCCTGTCACAGTTGCGTTGGGTCGGCATGTTGGCCAATGACCACCAGCGACAAGCCTTGGTGCAAGGCGACGGACGGGTACACACCGTGCTGGTGGGTGATCGACTCGGGCAAGATTGGGGAGTGGTCATTGAAATTGAACGCGACCATTTGCGTTTGCGCGAGTGGGTGGCAGACGCCCAGGGGAAATGGGTCAGCCACGAGCGGCGTTTTCCGGCGGGCGCGGCACCATGAAGCCATGGCGTGCTCAGGTTTGGGGGTGCTGCACTGCCATGTGGTTGTCATGGCATGGGCTGCACGCCGTGGCGCAAACGCTTTCACCCGACGTGTCTGCACCCCCGGTCTTGGCTTTCACAGGCGAGCCCATGTCCATGCAGTTTCAACACATTGAATTGCGCACGGCGTTGCAATTGGTCAGCGAATTCAGTGGCGTCAACATCATCATGTCCGACAGCGTGAGCGGCAACCTCAGCATGCGGTTGAAAGACGTGCCGTGGGACCAAGTGCTGCACACAATTTTGCAAACCCGAGGGCTCGGACAGCGCAAAGAAGGCAATGTCATTTGGGTTGCTCCCGAATCAGAATTGGCGGCTCGCGAAAAACAGGCCATGGAAACACGGCGGGCCATTGAAGTGCTGGAGCCGTTACAGACAAAATCGTTTGCACTCAATTACGCCAAGGCGGCCGATGTGCTGGGGCCTTTGCTGAACCCAGCAGCAAGCGTGTCTGGCAGTGTGCCCGCGCGGTTGCTCAGCGCCCGAGGCAGTGCCATGGTCGACGTCAGAACCAACCAGCTGTTTGTCACCGATATCGAAGAACGGTTGCAGCAAGTGACTCAATGGGTACACCGTGTGGACATGCCGCAGCGACAGGTGTTGATCGAAGCACGCATCGTCGAAGCCTTAGACCATTTTGCATCGTCGTTGGGGGTGCGTTTGTCTTCATCGGCCGAAAACACAAAGCTCCATTTTCCGGCGGCCAACGCATTGGGCGCAGAGCCGGCCCATGCCACATTGATATTTTTCAATCCTTTGCACAGCCGCCGCTTGGGCGTGGAGCTTTCGGCCCTTGAGGCCGAAGGACTGGGCAAGGTGGTGGCCAGCCCGCGTTTGGTGACAGCCAACCAGTCCAAGGCCCTGATTGAACAAGGCACGGAATTGCCCTACCAGTTATCCGGACCCAACGGCAGCACCTCGATTGCTTTTCGCAAAGCCAATTTGCGTTTAGAAGTCACGCCGCATATCGCGCCAGATGGCAGCATCACCATGTACTTGGATGTGCACAAAGACAGCGTGGGACAAAGCACACCCGCTGGGTTTGCCATTGACACCAAGCACATCAGCACCCAGGTGCGGGTGGAGGACGGCGGCACCGTCATGATCGGGGGCATTTACGAAACCACCGACAACCTCAACCGAGCTGGATTGCCCGGTTTGCGAGACACACCGTGGCTGGGCTGGTTGTTTGGCAACCGCGCGAGCAGGCGCAGCAAACAAGAGTTGTTGATATTCCTAAGCCCTAAAATGCTTGAACAAAGTGCCTTCGCACCTTGAGGGATTCACTATCGTGTTGGCTTTGGTGGGCATGCCGGGCAGCGGCAAATCGACAGTCGGTCGGCAACTGGCCCGCAAATTGGGTGTGGGCTTTGTCGACTGCGACCAAGTCATCGAATTGCGCATTGGCATGGCCATCAAAGATTTTTTCGCCAGCCATGGTGAACCAGCCTTTCGAGACATTGAAAGCCAAGTCATTGATGACATGACCCGCACCGCTTGCGGTGTGTTGGCCACTGGCGGCGGGGCGGTGCTCAAAGAAGCCAACCGCCAGTTGCTGCGTGAACGCACCCAAGTCATTTATTTGCGGGTGCAACCCGATGAAATTTTTCGCCGTCTCAAACACGACCAGCAGCGCCCGTTGTTACAGGTGGACGACCCCAAACGAAAAGTTCAGCAACTGTTTGAAGAGCGTGACCCGTGTTACCAAGCTGCAGCACATTTTGTGATTGAAACCCATCGCCCGCGCATACCGACCATGGTCACCATGATCGTGACCCAACTTGAACTTGCCGGTTTGCTACCGATCGACGCCCCCGCCACATGAACCCAAGCACAGCACACGTACGCATAGACCTCGGTGAACGCAGTTATGACATCGCCATCGGCGCTGGATTGATCGACGACGCATCCGCTTGGCAAGGTTTGCCCCAAGCTGCAGCTGCGTTGATCGTGACCAATGACACCGTGGCCCCCTTGTATCTCGCCCGTTTACAAGCCAGTTTGGCGCCGCATTACCGCGTGGTGCATGTTTGCAGCTTGCCCGATGGCGAAAGTTACAAAACTTGGGACAGCTTGAACCAGATTTTTGATGTGTTGCTCGGCAAGGCCTGCGACCGCAAGACCGTGTTGTTTGCTTTAGGTGGCGGCGTTATTGGCGACATCACCGGTTTTGCCGCGGCGTGTTACATGCGAGGTGTGCCGTTTGTGCAAGTGCCTACCACCTTGCTGGCGCAAGTCGATTCATCCGTGGGCGGCAAAACCGCGATCAATCATCCTATCGGTAAAAACATGATCGGTGCTTTTTACCAACCCGAACGCGTGGTGTGTGACCTAGGCACATTGCAAACCCTGCCGCCGCGCGAACTCAGCGCCGGTTTGGCCGAGGTCATCAAATACGGACCGATCGCCGACATGGCGTTTCTCGATTGGATAGAACAGCACATGGACGATTTGTTGGCGCGTAACCCGCAAGCGCTGGCTTATGCCGTCAAACGCAGTTGCGAAATCAAAGCCTGGGTGGTCGGCCAAGACGAACGCGAAGCCGGTATACGCGCGATTTTGAATTTCGGTCATACCTTTGGCCATGCGATCGAAGCCGGTTTGGGTTTTGGCGTCTGGTTGCATGGTGAAGCCGTGGGTTGCGGCATGGTCATGGCAGCGCATTTGTCGCAGCGTTTGGGTTGGGTGGATGCCGCGTTTGTGCAGCGCCTCACCGCTTTGATTGCCAAAGCCGGTTTGCCTGTGACCGGTCCGGCGCTCGGTGCAGAGGTGTATTTGCACCATATGCGGGTCGATAAAAAAGCCGAGGCAGGTGGTATACGTTTTGTGTTGATCGACCCCCCCGGCAGTGCGGTGGTGCGGGCTGCCCCCGATGCGATGGTGGCTGAAGTGGTTGAGGCTTGCTGCCGCGCATGAACCATGTGTTCGCTGCTGACATAGCCCCTGCCGCCAACGGCTTGGCCGTGTATGCCTGCCAACCGCAGTTGAGTCGCGGCAGGCGTTTTGCAGAGCCTGATGCGCCGACACGCAATCTGTTTCAACGCGACAGAGACCGCATCGTGCATTCCACTGCGTTTCGCCGACTGGTCTACAAAACACAGGTGTTTCTCAACCACGAGGGCGATTTGTTTCGCACCCGCTTGACGCATTCGCTGGAGGTGGCGCAACTCGGACGTTCGCTGGCGCGGGCACTGGGCTTGCATGAAGATTTGGTCGAAGCCATTGCCTTGGCGCACGACTTGGGCCACACCCCCTTTGGCCACGCCGGACAAGACGCGTTGAACGAATGCATGGCAGCTCACGGCGGTTTCGAACACAACCTGCAAAGCTTGCGCATGGTCGATGCCTTGGAAGAGCGTTATCCGGAATTTGACGGTTTGAATTTGTGCTTTGAAACCCGCGAAGGCATATTGAAGCATTGCTCGCAGCGCAACGCGCAGATGCTGGAAGCTGCCGAGCCCGGTGGCGTGGGCGCACGGTTTTTGTTGAACCAACAGCCGTCGATGGAGGCGCAACTGTGCAACCTCGCCGACGAAATGGCCTACAACGCGCATGACATGGACGACGGCGTGCGTTCGGGTTTGATCAGCATGGCGCAATTGCAAGAAGTCGATTTTTTCAAGGGCTACAGCGACCAAGTACAGGCCGAATTTCCCGCGCTCTCATCACGGCGCTTGTTGTATGAAACCATACGGCGCATGTTGAGCGATCAGGTCTACGACGTGATGCACACCACCCGCAACGCCTTGCAGCAACACACACCACAGTCGGTGCAAGCCGTGCGCGAGTCGCCGCCTTTGGTGAAATTCAGCCCAGCCATGCGCACAGCCAGCACGCAGATGAAACAGTTTTTGCTGCACCATTTGTACAGGCATCCCCAAGTGCTGCAAACCACCGAATGGGCCAGGCAAGTGGTGCGCGAATTGTTCAATGCCTACATGAGCAACCCGCAAGCCATGCCCGATAGCCACGCCACACGCAGCAACTTGCCACGCGCGGTATCCGATTACATCGCGGGCATGACCGATCGATTCGCCACCAAAGAGCATGCGCGATTGACTGGCAAAGTGTTGTCGGCATGACAACCGAAGCCCAAGCCATTGCCGACACCCAAGCTTGGGTGGAAAAAGCGGTCATCGGTTTGAACCTGTGCCCGTTTGCCAAAGCCGTGGTGACCAAAAAGCAAGTGCGCTATGTGGTGTGCATGGACAGCGAGCCTGAGCAAGTGTTGAAGATATTGCAAGCAGAAATGCAACACTTGGTGGACACCGACGCTACCGAGTTGGACACCACGCTGCTGATCGCTCCCCATTTATTGCCCGACTTTTTAGACTTCAACGAATTTTTGTTTGACTGCGATTCGGTACTGGTGTCAATGGAACTTGAAGGCGTGCTGCAAATGGCAGACTTTCACCCGCGCTACCAATTTGCAGGCACACAAGAAGATGACATCGGCAATTTCACCAACCGCGCGCCTTACCCGACGCTGCATTTGCTGCGCGAGGAAAGTATTGACAAGGCCGTTGAAGCGTTTCCGGATGCGTCGCTGATTTATGAGAGGAATATGCAGGTGTTGGAGGACTTGGGAAGAGAGGGGTGGGAGGGGTTGGGGTTGAAGAAGGGCGAGTAGTGCTACTCGTTTAATTTCAAGCGTCAATGTCCATTGTCCAAACAGGCGGCGCTACTGCGACTCAGCTGTTCGCGCTTTTTTGCGCCCCTAACACGCCTTTCGCACAAGTTTCGAAAATTGAATTTTTAGAGCTGCTAGAGCATTTGGGTGAGAAAGATCTGATCACGCAGGATTCTTCTGGGGTTCTACTTTTAGGCAGTATCGGAGAGAGGTTTGTAAACCACTATAGCTTCTATGCCGCTTTCGCAGCAGATGAGGAGTTCAGGTTGGGAGCATGAGGTACGGCATGAGGAACAATCCCCGTATCTCAAATGATGACTGTTGGCCAGCGGATCCTCTTTACAGGCAAGACCAGGCGGGTTGAGGAAGTCGACGAGTCGCAAAAGACAATTTATGTTTCTCGAACCACTGTTGGAGTTCCACCTTCATTTACTGGTGGGGGCGGACGAACGCACACCAAGTTAAGGCAACGCATGCGCCAGCTTTTGGAATCAAAGGATGTTCCTGCATTTCTTGACAAGACGGCTGCCCGGTTTCTTGAAGAGGCCCGATACTGCTACCGGCGCGTGGATCTTTTCAACCAGTTAGTAATAAATCAAGGGTCTGAGGTTATGTTGTTGACGTGGCTTGGGGATTCAGCCAACGAGGCTATTGCCTGCATGTTCATTCGAAGAGGTTTCGTTGCAGCCCCTGCAGGCCCCGGTGTGGAAGTGCACAAGAATGGGCACACAGCCAAGGAGATTTTGGCCGTACTGCAGGATGCAGTGGTAGACGAAACTCCGTCACTGGATTTACTGTTGGAGAACGTGCAAAACCTCCAGCGCGAAAAGTGGGACTGGGCACTCTCTGACGGTCTGTTGCGCAAGGCTTATGCAAGCCACTATTTGGACCTGCCGGAGGGCTTGGAGTGGGCTAGAGGCCAAGGCCAACGACGTAGTCAATCCAGCATGGACTGAGGATATGTTGGGTAATCCAGTGCTAAAGCACATAGCCGACTAGTTTTAAAAACCAGTGATAGGTGGCTAGAAACACAATTTAACTATGTAATTTCTCCAAGGGATGGTGAAATTACATGGTTGTTTCAACCTGAATCAGCAAATGCCGCATTCAACATCTTGGATTGCGGACAGCATATAAATCCCAGTCTATTGGGAATGATTAAATCCCATCCAAATAGAGCCCGATATGCGAACCACTCAACAACTTAGCATCACATTGCCAAACGAGATGGCCGAGGCTATCAAAACAAAGGTGCGATCTGGTGAATACGCAACCGAAAGCGAAGTCATTCGCGAAGGGCTTCGAGCACTTTTAAACCGTGATCGTGCCATAGAGAGTTGGTTACAAAATGAAGTTGGTGTGGCTTATGACGCACTCAAGTCCAATCCATCGCGTGCAGTTACTGCTGATCAAGTACGTGAACGTCTTGCTTCTGAGAATGCCAAAATGAGATGAAGTATCACGAAATGTTCTCGCCCGTGGCGATGGAGCAACTGGCCGATTTGTACCAATACATTGCTTTCGAAGCTTCACCAGAAATAGCACTGGGGTACACCAAAGCCATCGTTAATTATTGTGAAAGCCTCTGCATATTTCCTCTTCGTGGCACGGCCCGTGATGATGTCCGTCCCAGATGGCGTGTCACTAATTACAAAAAACGTGCTGTCATTGCGTTTGCAGTTGAAAAAGGTCTTGTTTAGAACGTCGGTATTTTTTATGTTGGGCAAGACTGTGAATCGCGTTTATCTGAAGATACAGGCGACGACTCGCCGAATTGAAATACTCAAGGGCACAATCTACCCATGCCCCAACCCAAACACACCGCACCCAAGGTCCAAACTGCTAGCGATCAACTCGACCTGCGCCCCGGGCAGTCGTTGGAGTTGCTGAAAGAGTTGCACATCCTCACCCGCGAGGGCAAGATCAACCAAGACTCGCGCCGCAAGCTCAAGCAGGTGAACCACCTGTATCAGTTCATTGAAAAAATCCTCAAAGAA
>Ga0192647_101228_pt1 | contig 17009 bp, 14 predicted proteins | sample LauGreFa1BDMLBSN_2_FD_133046 | JGI IMG/M metagenome (GOLD analysis project Ga0192647, IMG submission 133046) | Freshwater lake microbial communities from Lake Michigan, USA - Fa13.BD.MLB.SN - reassembly | ecosystem: Environmental > Aquatic > Freshwater > Lake | place: Lake Michigan, USA...
GGACGCCCAGTGGTGATTCTTGCCCAGACTAAAAAAGGCTTTGGTATGGGTAAAGCCGGTCAAGGCCGTATGACAACGCATCAACAGAAAAAACTCGAGCTGGCTGATTTGATCGAGTTTCGTGATCGCTTTCAACTGCCGCTGAGCGATGCGCAAGTTGAGCACCTCGAGTTCTATCGGCCACCTGCAGATAGTCCGGAGATGCGTCATCTGCACGAGCGCCGTGCCGCACTGGGTGGCTTTGTGCCGCAGCGAATCAGTAGCAGCAAAAATCTACCGGTACCGTCCATCGGAAGCTATGCCGCTTTTGCGCTGGAGGCAGAAAACAAAGAGATGTCCAGCACCATGGCCTTGGTGAGAATGATGGGTGGGTTGCTCAAAGACGCCCACCTCGGTAAACATGTTGTGCCGATTGTTGCCGATGAAGCGCGCACCTTCGGTATGGCAAACCTGTTCCGGCAGGTGGGTATCTATTCCGCGCAAGGTCAGCTGTATCAGCCTGAAGACATCGGCTCGATTCTTTATTACCGTGAAGCGAAAGACGGACAAATTCTCGAAGAAGGTATTTCCGAGGCGGGTGCGATTTCTTCATGGACAGCCGCTGCTACCAGCTACGCAGTGCATGGTCTACCGATGCTGCCGTTTTATATCTACTACTCGATGTTCGGCTTCCAGCGCATCGGTGATTTGATCTGGGCTGCCGCAGACCAACGCGCTCGTGGCTTCTTGATCGGTGCTACGTCGGGTCGCACCACACTGGGTGGCGAGGGCTTGCAGCACCAAGACGGCAGCAGCCATGTGGTCGCCGCAACCATCCCCAACTGTATTGCCTACGACCCTGCCTATGCCTATGAACTTGCCGTGATTGTCGATGACGGGATGCGCCGCATGCTGACCCAGCAGGAAGATGTTTTTTACTACATCACTGTCACCAATGAAAACGAGGCGCAACCCAGCATGCCGCCCGAGTCGCGCGAGGGTATTTTGCGAGGCCTGCATCGAATCCAAGCCTGCGACACGCCGCAACTGCGTCTGCTCGGTGCTGGTCCGTTGTTGAAAGAGACAATCGCTGCGGCGGCGCTACTGCAAGAGCACTTCGGCATTCAAGCTGAAGTTTGGAGCGTGACTAGTTTTTCTGAACTGGCTCGTGACGGCATCGCCTGTGAGCGAGCGCGTCGATTGAAACAATCCGATGCGCTGCCCTGGGTTACCCAACAGCTCGGCGAATCGAATGCGCCAGTGATTGCGGTATCGGATTACGTACGCACGGTTGCAGAAAGTGTGCATGCCTATGTACCAGCGCCGTATGTCACGCTCGGCACCGATGGTTTTGGCCGTAGTGATACACGCGCTGCATTACGTGATTTTTTTGAGGTCGATGCGCGTTGGATCTGCTACATCGCACTAAGCGAGTTATTTGCCGGACAAAAGACCGATGCCGAGTGGCGTGCAATCGCCGACCAGCTGGGTCTAGATATCGACAAGGCGATGCCAAGCACGGTGTAATGTAGGTGCCCCCAAAGGGGGTCAGCGACTTTTAAATGGCTCCAGCAGATCTCAGCGCAGCAATCTGGCCATCGTCATAGCCAAGGTCACGCAAAATATCGGTGGTGTGCTGCCCCAGTGCTGGTATCGGGTCCATGCGCGGACTCCAGGCGCTTCCTGAGCCCGGCGGCTTCAGTGCCGGCATGGATCCGGTTGGCGTCATCACCTCAACCCAACGCTCACGCGCGCGGAGCTGTGCATGCTGCCAAAGGCCTTGCATGTCATTCAGCATTGCATTCGCAATCTGCGCTTCATCCAACCTTTCAATTACTTGCTCGGCACTGAGTGTACTGAACACCTCGCAGATCAATGCATACAGTTCACGCCGAGCCGCACTGCGCAGCGCGGTAGAGGCAAATCGCGGGTCTTTTGCCAGCGCGGGTTGCAGCATAACTTTTTCGCAGAACTGAGCCCACTCGCGTTCATTCTGCAAACCCAACATCACGATCTTGCCGTCACCCGCAGGAAATGGCCCGTAAGGGTAGATGGTGGCATGCGAGGCCCCCGCACGCGCCGGTGCTGGCGCACCCTGGTAGGTGTAGTACATCGGGAAACTCATCCACTCCGCCATGCTCTCAAGCATCGAGATATCAATCGCGCATCCGCGACCGGTTCGACCGCGTTGAATTAGCGCGGCCAGAATATTGGTGTAGGCATACATGCCAGCGGCTATATCGGCAATCGATACACCGGCCTTGGTCGGTTCGTCTGGCGTCCCGGTGACGGACAAGAACCCCGATTCGCTTTGAATCAGTAAGTCGTAGGCTTTTTTATCGCGGTACGGCCCATCAACGCCATACCCCGAGATATCGCACACAATCAATTGCGGGTACTTGGCCGCTAGCGCGTCATAGGAGAGCCCCAAACGCGCTGCTGCACCAGGCGCAAGGTTTTGTACAAGCACATCAACATCGCTGAGTAGTTGCTCGAGTACCTCGCGCGCAGCGGCTTGCTTGATATCTAACGTAATGCTCTCTTTGGAGCGGTTGGTCCAAACGAAATGAGAGGCTAGGCCATTGACACGGTCATCATAGTCACGCGCAAAATCACCGACGCCCGGGCGCTCAACCTTGATCACCCGCGCACCAAGATCTGCGAGTTGACGTGTACAGAATGGGGCTGCAATTGCATGCTCTAGCGTGAGTACTGTGATGCCATCGAGTGGTCGCATAAGCTTTTAACAAGTTGTAGGGCTACGAAATAGTGGAAAGATTATCCCACGATGATCTTTAAACCCGGGGCCGGGGGTAGCTCAAAACAGCCACTCAAAATCGGGCGCCGGCGGCCGGAAGCACGTTTATAATCTCGGCTTTCGCCTGCCATGCCTCCGATGCCAGGCGGCCCGAACCGCCTGTTCCTTCATGTCCCAATCCCACCCCGACTCGCCACCCACGCCATCCGTTGCGTCAGCGTCATTCTTCATCCGCGCTACCCATGCGCTTGATCGTCCTGGGCTGGCCACCCTACTGCTGTTTGCATGGGTCATGCTCGGCGCCTGGATTAGGCCCCTGTCCTTACCCGACGAAGGCCGCTACGTCGGCGTGGCATGGGAAATGGTGCGCTCGGGTGACTGGCTGACACCGACGCTGAATGGGCTGCCGTATTTCCACAAGCCGCCCTTGTTTTATTGGCTGACCGCGGTGTCGATCAAGGCCTTCGGTACGGTTGATCTGGCGATGCGGCTGGCATCCATGCTGGCCGCAGCGCTGATAGCGTTTGCCGGGGCGCGCGTGCTTATACGCTGGCATAGCGCCCAGATGGCACGCTGGTATTTGCTAGTGCTGGCGACTCTGCCCTACTCTTACCTCGGCTCGCAATTCGCCAACCACGATATGTTGGTGGCGGCATTTATCTCCAGTGCGGTTTTATTCGCGGCTGATGCATTGCTGTCTTCGGATCAAGCACAGCCATGGCATAGGAGCATGCTGCTGGCCTGGGCCTGCGTTGCACTTGGGCTTCTGAGTAAGGGCCTGATCGGTATTGTCCTGCCGGCAGGCGTGATGCTGCTCTGGATCTTGGTACAACGTCGCTGGTCTTGGCTGATAAAACTCCTGTGGTGGCCCGGTATCGTATTGTTTGCGCTGATCGCTGTGCCGTGGTTCGTGCTAATGCAATTGAAGTTCCCGGAGTTCTTCGATTATTTTTTCATCCATCAACATTTCGAGCGATTCACCGAAACCGGCTTTAACAATATGAACCCGTGGTGGTTCTACCTGGGCGTGATCGCTGTGCTGTGCCTGCCATGGTCTGTGCTGCTACTCGGCCAAGTCAAACTGCGTACACAATCCACCACCCATGCAGCACTTCGTCATTTGCAATGGGTTTGGGTAGTGGTCATCGTCGGATTTTTTTCGATACCAGCCTCGAAGTTGATTGGCTATGTATTGCCAGCGATACCAGCTATCGCAATGCTGATTGCAGATGTCGTGGTTACACGCTTGCTACCACTGCGTCGCGCACACTTGCTACCCAAAGCTATCGTGGTCATCTGCCTGCTGAGCTTTATTCCGCTGGTCTGGATTTTCGGGCGAGCGGATATCTATTCCGCCAAGCCGCTCGCAGCGGCTTATCGAAGCGCCGCATCACCGCAAGATCAGGTGCTGTCCTTGGGGCTTTATCGCTTTGATTTCCCGATTTATGCCCAGCTACGTTCGCCGCTGCCGGTAGTACTCAACTGGGATGACCCCTCGATCGGGCGAACAGACAGCTGGCCACGTGAATTATTAGATGCCTCGAAGTTTGACCTGCCGGCCGGCGAGCGTGTGCTGATCAAGCCCGCAGATTTAGACGCTTTGCTATGCGCCAAGGAAGTCAGCTGGATCATCGCGCCGCTTGGTAGTAACGAGCCGCTGTTGGCATCGGCCGAGATTATCCGCAGCACGACCTTGCACAAGTTGGTGCGCTTCGATCGAGAGCGCAGTAATTTGCCTTGTAGAGGCGAAGTATCACTTCGTACATTACCGAGCACAGCATCGTAAATCGTCATTGGAGTCGAATGTACCCCTGATTGAGGTGCAATCGAGGTGCAATTAAGGTCAAAGTAAGGCGTGCTTGAGTTCCAATTGAGGGTTGATGTGCCCACACTCAGCAGCCGATTAAAAGGACAGTCAGGTGTCAATCAGTAACCCGGAATTTTCAAAATCGTCGGTAATGCGCCCAGTCTCCGTGACTGGTCAGGGTATCTACCACCACGCACCAACCCCAGCCTTGGTATTAGCCGCAGTCGGCGTCGTATTCGGCGACATTGGTACCAGCCCACTGTACGCGCTCAAAGAATGCTTCAGTGCCGAGCATGGCATTCCCTATTCGACCGATGCTGTACTGGGCATCTTGTCGATGATTTTCTGGGCCTTGCTGATGGTGGTCACAGTGAAGTACGTGATCTTCGTTCTGCGCGCAGACAATGATGGTGAAGGGGGCGTACTGTCACTGATGGCCCTGGCGCTGCGCTCCGCAAAAAGTGAACGTTGGCAGTACCGCTTTCTGCTCATGCTCGGCGCACTAGGGGCTTGCATGCTGCTCGGTGAATCGGTGATTACCCCAGCCATCTCAGTGCTTTCAGCGGTAGAGGGGTTAGAAGTGGTCAACCCTGGCATGAAGCGTTATGTGATTCCAATCACGCTGATCATTATCATCGCGCTGTTCACGATACAACGCTATGGCACCGCTGCGGTCGGCCGACTGTTCGGCCCCATCATGTTGGTGTGGTTTTCAACATTAGCGGTATTCGGTGTGATGAGCGTGATGCAGAACCCGACCATTCTGTATGCGGTCAATCCTGCGTACGCTGTTGCCTTCGTGGCTGAGCATACGCTGCAAGCCTACATCGTGATGGGCTCGGTGGTGCTGGTGGTGACGGGTGTCGAAGCGCTGTATCTCGACATGGGCCACTTTGGACGTAAGCCGGTGCGCTTGGCCTGGCTGCTGATCGCACTGCCCGCGCTGATGATTAATTATTTCGGCCAAGGCGCGCTGATGCTGGCAGACCCCTCCGCCGCAGAAAACCCTTTCTTCATGATGCTGCCGGAATGGGCGCTGTGGCCCATGATTGGCTTGGCTACGGTCGCTACTGTCATCGCCTCGCAAGCGGTCATTTCGGGCGCTTTCTCGCTGGCGAACCAAGGCATTCTGCTCGGCTTCCTGCCACGCATGCAGATCTTGCACACCTCGGAAACCGAGCGCGGGCAAATTTACATGCCGATGGTGAACTGGTTGCTGCTAGTACTGGTGATCTTCACGGTCATTCAATTCCGTGAGTCGGGCAACCTAGCGGCTGCCTACGGTATTTCGGTCACTACTACCATGCTGATCACCACCTCGTTACTTGGCGTGGTGATGTACAACGAGTGGAAAATCAAGCCCGTGTTCGTCATCTTGCTGTCGTTGATGTTCTTTGTGCTCGATTTCTCTTTTTGGACCGCGAACCTGATCAAGGTAAAAGATGGCGGCTGGTACCCGATGCTACTGGGTGCCATCTGCTTTGTGATGCTGACCACTTGGTATAAAGGCCGCAGATTATTGCGAGAGCGCGTCGTAGATGATTCCATCCGCTTAGCCGATTTTGTTCAAGCCTTGCTAGCACATCCGCCCCATCGCGTAGAGGGCACGTCCGTGTTCCTCACTGCACATATCGACTTTGTACCGGTCGCGCTGCTGCACAATCTGAAACACAACCGGGTACTACATAAACGGGTGGTGTTTCTGAAGCTGTCGATTTGGGACATCCCGTATGTGCGCGACGAAGAGAAAATCAACGTCGTCGAGCTCGGTAGCGAATGCTACGTCGTGCGTGCTGTGCATGGTTTCAAGGAAACCCCTGACATCAACCATGTACTCGCGCTACTCGAGCGGCAGCATGGCCTAGCACTCGAACTCTCAGATACCTCATTCTTCTTGGCGCGCGATACGGTCGTGCCGAGTAATTTGCCGGGCATGGCGGTGTGGCGTGAAAGGTTGTTTGCCTGGATGATGCAGAATGCGGCAAAGCCTTCGGACTTTTTCAAGATTCCACCCAACCGCGTTGTAGAGCTGGGTACAAAAATCGAAATTTGAAAGTTTTTTCTGGATTCCGGCCTGCGCCGGGATCCAGTCTCAGATAAAGCCCACGTTACGCCGTTAGCTGGCTTTGCAATGCGCTTTCAATGCGCTTTCAATGCGCCAATACTCTAGCTAAGAACTCCTGAGCCCTCGGTACTCGCGATGCAGTGTCGTCGAAGAACTCGCTACTCGCGCAATCTTCCAGAATTCGCCCCTGATCCATAAAGATCACACGGTTTGCCACCCGCTTGGCGAATCCCATCTCGTGCGTCACGCACATCATGGTCATACCCTCATTGGCGAGCTGGACCATCACCTCCAGCACCTCACCGACCATTTCCGGGTCCAACGCTGAAGTCGGCTCATCAAACAACATCACCACCGGGTCCATCGCCAACGCGCGCGCAATCGCGACCCGCTGCTGCTGCCCGCCGGATAGTTGCGAGGGATGTTTATCGCGTTGCGCTGCGAGGCCAACCCGATCAAGTAACTTCGCCCCACGCACTTGTGCGTCCGATAAAGAACGACCGAGCACCTGAACCTGCGCCAACGTCAGGTTTTCCATCACCGATAAATGCGGGAATAACTCGAAATGCTGAAACACCATACCCACCCGCGCACGCAAGGCGGGTAAATCGGTGCTGGGATCGTGTAGCGCGACGCCATTCACGGTGAGTTCGCCTTCCTGGAAAGCTTCCAGCGCATTGATAGTTTTGATCAGGGTTGATTTGCCCGAGCCGGACGGCCCGCATACCACCACGACCTCACCTTGATTAACTTGCAGCGAGCAGTCATCCAGCACCTTGAAGCTGCCATACCATTTCGACAGATGCTTCATCTCTATCATGTCAACTCCTAGCATGCAGTCACGCGGCTGGCCGGTTTACTAACCGTGCGGCGACTCGCGACAGCGTCAGGCAAATCACAAAATACACCAGCGCCGCACCGATATACGCCTCGATCGGGCGACCCAAAATTTTTCCAGCCACATCAAATCCCTTGAGCAAGTCATACGCGCCAATCGCATACACCAGCGAGGTATCCTGAAACAGCACAATCACCTGCGTCAGTAGCACCGGCAGCATGTTCTTCAGGGCTTGCGGCAGCACCACCAGCCGCATATTCTGTCCGTAGCTGAGGCCAAGCGCTGTACCGGCCTGAAGCTGCCCGCGTGGAATCGCTTGAATACCAGAGCGCACAATCTCGCAGAAAAAAGCTGCCTCGAAAGCGATGAAGGTAATCATGGCGGATACCTCCGCGCCTATCGGCCGGCCCACAACAAATGGCACCAGCAGAAAAAACCATAAGATCACCATCACTAGCGGCACCGAGCGCATGGTGTTCACATACACTGCAGCGGGCCACATCAGCAGACGATTTCCTGAGATGCGCATCATCGCCAGCAAGGTACCCAACAGTACCCCGCCGATGGTGGCCACGATAGTCAGCTGCACGCTGAACCATAAACCGCCCAGCACATACCGACCGATCAAATCCCAGCTATAGAAAGTCAGATCAAGCGCCATACTCACGCCCCCTGCCTTGCCAGCGCGCCGACACCGGGTACCTGCACGCGCGACTCAATGAAGGCAAGTACGCGATTCACCGCGAATGCTGTCAACGCATACAAGAGCGTGACCGCAAGATAGATCTCGATACCGCGCGCTGTCTCTTCCTGCGCCTGCATGGCAAACTGCGTCAACTCAGCAACCGCCACCACGAACGCTACCGACGAGTTTTTCACGATGCTCATGGCTTCGGAGGTGAGCGCCGGCATCATGATGCGCAGCGCCACCGGCAGAATCACCCGCCGATAGACCTGAACCTCGCGCAAGCCCAATGCACGCGCCGCGTCACGCTGGCCACGCGGCAGGCTTTGTATGCCGGCCCTTACCTGCTCGGCAATACGCGCCGAGGTAAACAAACCCAGCGCAATAGACACCAGCAACCAAGACGGCAAACTTTTCAGTGACGGCAGAAAAAACGGCGCCACGTGATACCAAAGAAACACCTGTACCAATAGCGGAACATCACGAAACAACTCCACCCATGCCACGGCAAACCTGCTTACCCACGGGCTTAAGCCTGAAGTCGATTGCAATGTGCGCAGGGTGCCAATCACGACACCGATGACGAGTGCAATGATGAAGCCGAGCAGTGCCACGGTCGCGGTCCAACCCCATGCCGATAACAGCCATTGCAAATAGCTAAGCTCACCGTTCTGGCCCAAGCAACCCGCAAGTTGCGTATTGCCGGTGGTGCTGCGACAGAAAATCGACCAATCCAAGCTCACGCGTTCAGCTCCTTTAGCACCACTGATAATCAGCTAGCGGGTTGGTCGGACAGCTTGCGCAGGTTATCGCGCAAGGCTTCATTCATCGGTAAATTCAAGCTACGCCCACGCGGTGGTATCGGTGATAAGAACCACTTGGCATAAATACGCTCGAACTCTCCCGAACGCATTAGATCAGCAATCACGCCATCAACCACCCGCTTGAAGGCGGGGTCATCTTTACGCAGCATGCAAGCATAAGGTTCAACCTGCGGCGGTGTACCCACCACCTGCCATTGCGCTGGTTGTTTGGCATTTAGAATCTGGCCATATAGCAGGATGTCGTCCATCGCAAACGCAACCGCGCGACCCGCATCCACCAACAGAAATGAATCCGCATGATCTTTGCCGGACAGCAGTTGCATGTTCATGCTGCGTTCAAGATCCAATTTGCGCAGCAGTTTCATGGTGGTGGTTCCCGTGGTGACCGCTACGGTCTTGCCCGCCAGATCCTCAAAATCTTTCACGCCCGACGTTTGCTTCACCAAGAGCTTGGGGCCGGTATAAAAATAATTGATGGCGAAGGCAACGGTTTTTGCGCGCGCGGCAGTATTGCTGGTGGAGCCGCATTCCAAATCTACGGTGCCGTTAGCAATCAGCGGAATACGATTTTGCGAGGTGAGCGCCTGCCAGTTCACTTCAAGATCAGTACGGCCGGTGGCGCGCTTCAATGCGGGAATTAAATGCGTGTAGATGTCCACGCCAAAACCGATCGGCTGCCGCGGGCCAGCGAGATAGCTAAAGGGCACCGACGACTCGCGATAGCCTAAGGTGATACGACCGCTACTGGCAATTTTTTGCAAGGTATCGGCCAGCACAAGGCCACTGCTACCAAGCATGCTGCCAAGTAAAGCCATCAACAGCGCCAACCGATGTGCAAGCCGCATATTAGTCACCCAAGGCAACGCCCTCGCGCCGCGGATCAGCCCCGCCAAACAAACCATCGGGCTTGATCATGATCGCGTGCACGCCACTGGGCGAAGGCGCGATAGTGACGCGATGACCGCTTTGACGCAAGGCCTGATGCAGGCTTTCCAAACTGCTGCCCTGTTCTAATTCAGTATCGCGATTACGACTACCCATGTTAGGCAAAGCAATCGCTTGTTGAATATCGAGCTGCCAATCGAGCGCGCCGATCAGTGTCTTAGCCACATACAAAATAATCGAACTACCACCGGGTGAACCCAGCAAGAGATAAGGCTTGTCATCCTTCAGTACGATCAGCGGCGACATAGCGCTACGCGGTCGCTTGCGCGGCTCAACACGGTTCGCTACGGGACGGCCCGCTGCATCCGTCGGCAGTAAAGAAAAATCGGTCAGCTGATTATTCAGCAAAAAACCACGCACAAAAATTTTGCTGCCAAACTCGGATTCAATCGTACTGGTCATGCTCACCGCATTGCCTTGCGCATCGATAGCGACTAGATGGGTGGTCGATGGTTGATCGACTGCGCCACTCTCGCCGCGTTGTTTCAGCATGCCGAGCGGATCACCCGCTTGCGCTACGCCCATCGATTGCCGCGCATCGATCAGCGCACCGCGCCAAGCCAAATAACGGCTATCCAGCATCGCTTGCACAGGCACACGCACAAACTCAGGGTCGGCGACATAACGCTCACGATCCGCAAACGCCAACCTCGCCGCTTCAGAGAAGTAATGCACCGCTTCGCGCGAGCCCGGCTGCATGCTAGCCACATCATGTTGCTGCAGCATGCCCAGTATCTGCATCACAGCTATTGGCCCGGATGACGGCGGCCCCATGCCGCAAATCTGATACTGCAGATAGCGACTGCACGCTGGCTCACGTTCAATCGCACGATACTCCGCCAAGTCTTGCGCACTAAGCGCACCCGGCCGCGCATGGGCGCTAACAGCGTGCACCATGTCGCGCGCGACATCACCGCTATAAAACGCTGACACACCGTCGCTCGCTAATCGGCGCAACACCTCAGCTAACGCAGGATTCCTCAGTACATAACCCACCGCTGCCGGCTGCCCCAGCGGATAAAAGTAGTCACGCGCGGCTGCTTGCGCAGCGAGATGACGGTTACCCTTAATTTGCGCGTGCAAACGTGGTGAGACTGCGAAGCCTTCCTCCGCCAAACGAATAGCAGGTTGCACTAACCTCGCCCAAGGCAGACGGCCATGACGCTGATGCGCCAGCTCCAGCGCGCGCAATACTCCGGGCACACCCACCGCCAAACCACTATTCACCGCATCCGCAAAACCCAAAGGCTTGCCGTCTACCATGAACAGCTGCGGTGTAGCTGCTGCAGGCGCGGTCTCGCGACCGTCGATGGTGGTCACACGACGGCGCTTCGCGTCATAGCTAACGATAAATGCACCACCGCCCAGCCCCGAGGATTGTGGCTCGACCAGTGCCAATACCATCTGCATGGCGATCGCCGCATCGACCGCACTACCGCCGTCACGCAGCACCTGGCGCCCCGCCTCGCTCGCCAGCGGATTGGCGGAAGACACCATCCACTTGCGCGCCTGTACCAGCGACTTTTGGGTGGCGGTGGTCGCTGCCTCGGGTGCGGCGTCTGGCCCGGCTGCGGACACAGTCGGAACCCCGTCAGGTGCCTTGTTGGCCGCGACGGCAATAGCCGGCATGGCCGAAACCAGGATCAGCAGGAAAACAGCACGCGAAATTAGTGGTGGCATGAGGGCTTTGCTAGAGGCGGAGCGCGAATGACAGCAAGGGAAACCGCCTTTCAAAACGTTCCGTAAAGCAATATATCCGGTATTATCTTGCATAAAAGAGCACAGCAAAACGCCCGTTTTTACTTCATTTTGAGCTGCTGCTGTCGATTCTCTTTACTAACCATCTCAGGTATCAGACATGGCTGAACCAGCCGATAACAAACCAGCCGAAGGCGCAGCGGCGGAAGCCGTCCCCTTAGAACCGATCGTCAAGAAAAAGATGATCGAGGCCGGTCACGCCGGTGCGCATGGTGGCGCCTGGAAAATCGCGCTGGCCGACATGATGACCGCCATGATGGCGTTCTTCTTGTTGATGTGGCTGTTGGGCGCAACAACGGAAGATCAGCGCAAGAGTATCGCCGACTACTTCAAGCCCATGTCGCACAGTATGGCCAACGTCAGCGGCCTAGCGGGCGTTGGCGGCGTGATGGGCGGCAATTCCATCACCGACCCCGATGGCATGCCCTACGCCGGTCAGCAGACTAGCTTGTTCGAGCGCGAGACGCCACGACTGGAAGGTGGCAAGCAGAGCGGCGCCGGCGACTCCAAGGATGAAAAGAACGACATGAATCCGAGCGAGCTCTCGGAAGCAGAGAAGCAGCGTATCGCCGCAGAAAACGACAAGAAAAACTTCGACAAGCTGGAAAAAGAAGTCAAAGAAAAAATGCAGCAAAACCCCCAGCTCGACAAAATCAAAGATCAAGTGAAGTTCATTCGCGAGAAAGATGGTTTGCGCATCGAAGTGATTGATAAAGCCGACTTCTCGATGTTCGGACTCGGTAATGCGCGCATGGATGGCAAAGCCATGACTCTGATACGGGAGGTCGCTAAATCAGTGGCGGGCATGCCAAACAAGATTGCAATCCGCGGGCACACCGACAGCCTGGCCTACGATGATGGTGTACGCAGTAACTGGTCGCTATCCGGTGACCGCGCAGAGAGTACCCGCCGCATCATGGAGGGCGCTGGCATTCCCGAGGCACGCTTCGATAAGATCGAGGGCGTTGCCGATACCGCGCCCTACATACCGAATAATCCGGCCGACCCGCGCAACCGCCGGATCAGTATCACCGTTCAGTTCCAAGGCGGGCCGGGAAGCTAACGCGCAAACGCCATGTCCAAACTCGCGTTACTACTGATCTCGCTGTACCTGAATAACGTGCACGCCCAAACGGCCGCACCTGCACCCGTGCCGGCTGCCGCAGCGGCACCCAAAGCCGAACTCAAAGCCGAACCCAAGGCCGATCCTAAAGCCGATCCCAAGGCCGAGCCCCCGAAACCGGCCGCACAAGCCGAACCAGCGCCAGCGCCTGCACCCAAGCCCGGTAAGAAAGGCAAAGAAGAGCCACCGCCGCCGCCACCGGTGAAGACCGGGCCATTCAAAGCCCCCAACTGCGCAGTGGCTGAGTTCAGAGCGATTGGCATCGACAACCCGGACGAGAGAACGCGTCGCGCCAAGGCTATCGCCTGGCTGAAAAAGAAAGCACCGGATTGCACGGCCGAACAATTGATCGTGATGCGTAACAACCGCGAGCAATGGCTAGGCAGTGCAGACTCCGCCACTATTGCAGCAATGATCGACGGCTTGCTCGAGTCGTTTGCTGAGACCAATCGCGAAGTCTCAATCCTGCTCTACGGCACTCCGCCGCCGCGACCCAAGCCGGATGAGAAGAATGCCGGCAAAGACGCAGAAAAAAAATAAACGTCGTCAACACAAGGTGGCTGTTCGACAGACATCGCGGTGAAGAATAGGCATACTCGAAAAAACAAAGCCCGCCAATTGGCGGGCTTTATCGCATCGACTGCGCTACATTGATCGTGCAGCGCTAAAAATCCACAACGATCAGTCGCGACCCATAATCAAGAACGAAGGAATCACCGACTTGCCACGCGGGCCAATCACTCGCTTGCTGTCATTTGCTGCCATACGCGCACCAACTTCGGTATCCGAGTTCCGCACTGCACGGAAGCGATCCAGAATCGAGCCACTCACCTTTTGCGTCAGCGGTGCTTGCTTGGTGGTTGAACGCAGATCAGCTTCGCTCTCACCCAGCTGCTCAATCGAACGACCAAACTCGAGGAAGTTTTCGCGCACTTCTTTTTTCGACGTCATAACGAAGAATTCGGTACCGAAGAATTCATGCGCACTCGAGCTGTACATCACCGGCGGCGATAGGAAGAAACCTGCATTGAATGACTTCGAGAAAATGCTCTCGTAAGTCTGCAGATTATCGACACGGCTAGGTACGATCACCAACTTTGGCGGCTTCTTCAGACGCGAGTTGAATACAAACGAGAAACGATTCACAAACTCGAGCGTGCTGTCGAGCTCGACGCGCGATAACGAACTCGGCACCAGCACCAAATCGAACTCAAACAAGAAGTCTGGCGGCAGTACGTCAGTCCAGGTCAGGTCGGTAATGACCACTTCGCGCGTCTCATGCGATTTGCGCAGGGCTTCTTTAGCCTTTAGCAGCGCAATACCCGAACCCTTGGCATTGGGTAAATCGACGGTATGGCAATCAATACCGATCGGATAAGCTTTCTTGACCCATTTACCAGCTGTCGCTTGGTGATCAAAGTCGATTAACGCGGTTTTCTTGCCAGATATATAAGAAAAATACGCGGCCAAATTGGCAGAAACCGTGCTTTTACCAACGCCCCCTTTTTGGCTGGTAATCAGGATCCTAAGTGCCTTGCTCATAGTTTTCCTTCGTTTTTGTCGCAAGCCGTTGATTATTTTGACTTCGCTTCCCAGGAAAGTTGCTAAAGGGGAAGATTTGCCATAATATAACGCTGAGTATAGGTGAGGTTGTTTCCAATACCAAACTTTTTTTCATTATCGGTTTTTTAATAAGGGTACTTACATATGGCGAAGCGCTCGGAAAAACCCGCGATGATGCGTTTTGAACCTCAATCCGGCTGGAGCGAGGCCTCCGGGCAGGTTATCTCTATTAATGAGCGCATCCGTGAAGTGCCCGATACCAGCGCCGACAGCGCCGATCAATCTGCCCTTGAAGCCATCCCTTCTGATGCGCTGGTCGATATCGGCGAATCCATGCAAGAGGTGTTTGAGAGCCTCAAAATCAGCGACCCCCGCTTACAGGCCTGGACCCAAGTTAATGCCGCTATTCGGCTTATCAGCGGCAAGCTGCAAGAGAGAAAAACCCTGCAAGAGCGCATTACTACCCTCGAGACAGAAATCGAAGGCGTGCGCAGCCTGGCAGCAGAACTCGTGGGCAACGCCTACCGCAGCGAGCAAGAAATTCACGAAACCTCCAAGCTGCGCATGCAAATCGCTGAAGAGCTCAGCGAGAAACTCACTGTCGCGCTGAAGTCCTGAACCCGATGAACCTGCGCATCCGTTTGCCAGCCGCCCTGCTCACGCTGAATTGGGCGCTATTTGTGGTCGCCTTTGCCTGGACCTGTAAGGTCCAAGAGAACGTGCTTTGGTGGCTACGACTAGATTGGGCTGGCTGGCTGCGCGAACTACCCGAGCTGATGCAACTGGGCAGTATGTCTGCTAGCACGGTGTGGATACTCTGGCTATGCCTCACGCTGCTCCTAACAGCCGCTTGGCTGATGCCGACTGCGAAGCCTGTCGCACAAGCTAAACCCGACGCATCAGACGCTGCACGACGCGTGGTGCCTAGCATCGCGCCGATGGTCGACGCCGACCCGGTGCTTAAAGAGAAGCTGCTACGACTGCATCAGTCGCTAGAGAAGCTCTAACTGCTTACTGCTCTTCCACATACTCCTGTACCCGCCGCCCATTCACCGGCTGCGAAGGCCGTGAGTTCGACTTGTAGCGCTCCTTGAACGCGGACAACTGACGGAAAGAAATATCCACCGTCTGGCGCATCACAAACCACTTCACGTCCTCGGTGCAAGGCGGCGTGGTGAGTGAACCCATATACGTAAAGTACGCAGGATTAGCGGGCAAGATATCCGCTGGATTAAAGCTCTCAACCGTCTCGTTAAACGCATCAGTCTTCGGCAGCCGTTCGAAGATAGGTTTCAGGGCTTTGTTCTCTTTACCTAGCTTGAAGCGAATCGCCACCACTGCAGTGCGCGTGTCACCGGCGCGGTGAATCAGTTGAGCTGAAATCGGTGTGGCTAGGCCGTCGATTTTTTCTTCACTCGGTGCGTGGAACACCATCTGCACCAGCTTGTACTCCAGACCATCTAAACGCGCGCCACCACTAGTCGTGAAATTCACCTGAATCGTGTTATTGCCATTCACTACCGTGAGCGGGCCGGCGACGTAGTTGAACATGATGGGCTTCAGGCCTCCGCGCTCTACGGTCTGAGTCTCAATATCAATCGGCGACTGCCGCTTGCCAGATTGGCAGAGACGAAACTTCGGGTCGATCTCGCTCCATTTTGTGGGGCCAGTGTCGCCGTCATAGCTCCAGAGCGGCGCGCGCGGCGAATGCTTGGCGCCGGGCGACGGTGGACGCGGCGGCTCCGCCGGTGGGGGGTCCTTCGCCAGCGCAGGTGCGGCCAGCGAAACAGCGATAAATAGGGGCAAGGCGAGGTGTTTCATGAACTCATTTCTCCATCCATGACGCTTGATGGGCGGGATTCTAGCGATATTCGGATATCGGCACTTGTTAGCAGAACATTAGCGACGTGACCCGGCCACCCACCCCGCTTGAAGCCAGTGCGCATAGTCTGGCACAAAGGGCCAGGCGATCAGGCGGCTTTGGGTGCCGACGGGGAACAGCTCTGAGGTCAGGTGATCCACCCACTCTGGCTGGCCACCCACTTGCGCCAGCATCCGAAGATGCAGCGGCGTTCCTCGTAAACCATCTGCTACTAGCCCGTCCGCATCGCGCGCGGCGTCGAATTGCGTGATCGGCGAGGCAGGTAATTTCAGCGGGTCGGTCGGGCCCGAGAACAAGTCATGCACACTGCCCCAGTCGCGTCCCTTTAGCTGTTTAACGATGCGCGCGAGATCAGCCTCAGCACGATCAATCTGCCATATACGGAACAGATGCTGCCCCAAAACGTTGTCGAAGAAGATGGTCGCATTTGGGTGCTTTTTTAACAGCGCATCCAAGTTGTCTAGTGCGTCGAACGCAGCGTAGTGCAATTCAGTACCAGATTCGCGCAAAGCGCGGCCATGGTTCCAACGGAATAGGCGATGGGCATAAGGGTCGAGATCGATCAGATCGATACGAGAGAAGCGCTGCAACCAGCGGCCTGACATCATCCAACCGGCGCTGCCACCGATCAGTAGCAGATGGCGCGATGCAGGTTCGGTAGTGTCAAGCCACTCAGCGATGTGTCGCGTCGTGTCGCGCCACTGCCCTCGCCTCCACAGGGCACGCAAGTGCCAGCGCAACCCGCCGGTGGTGTCACGTAATTTAGCCAAGGTGCACCCACT
>Ga0192647_101232_pt1 | contig 16967 bp, 14 predicted proteins | sample LauGreFa1BDMLBSN_2_FD_133046 | JGI IMG/M metagenome (GOLD analysis project Ga0192647, IMG submission 133046) | Freshwater lake microbial communities from Lake Michigan, USA - Fa13.BD.MLB.SN - reassembly | ecosystem: Environmental > Aquatic > Freshwater > Lake | place: Lake Michigan, USA...
AAGATCTGCTGATCCGCTTGGTAGCTGGTTTTGAATTGGCCGTTTTCTCTGTAGAACATACTTACACCCGGTCGATGATCTTCTCGCCAAACAAACCTTGCGGGCGCACGAGCAAGAACAACAAAGCCAACACATAGGCGAACCAAATTTCGATGCCGCCACCGACATAAGGACCCAAATACACCTCGGAGAGTTTTTCACCGACACCGATGATCAAGCCGCCGATGATGGCGCCCGGCACGGAGGTGAGGCCGCCCAAAATCACCACGGGCAGCGCACGCAACGCCACCGTCGCCAAGGAAAACTGCACGCCGAGTTTGCTGCCCCAAATCATGCCGGCGACCAAGGCCACCACACCGGCCACACACCACACAATCACCCAAATGCGGTTGAGCGGAATACCGATCGATTGCGCTGCTTGGTGGTCATCGGCCACCGCACGCAATGCCCGGCCCGTGGACGTTTTCTGGAAAAACACAGACAGCGCAGCGACCAGTACGGCGGCAATCAAGGCAGCGATCAAATCTTCCTGGTTGATCAAAATGCCGCCCTCAAACACATTTTGAAAAGCCATGACCGGTTCTTTGGGCATGCCGATATCGATTTTGTAAATGTCGCTGCCAAATATCGACTGGCCCAGACCTTCTAAAAAATACGTGATGCCCAAGGTCGCCATCAACAGCGTGGTGCCTTCTTGGTTGACCAACTTGCGCAGCACCAGCCGCTCGATCAGCCAAGCCACCGCAAACATCACCAAGGCAGCCAAGGCAAATGCGATCAAGTTAACCAGCCATAAGTTACCCACGCCCGATGCATTCAGCCATTCCGAAAAGCGCGCCATCGCCAAGGCTGCAAACAGGACCATGGCACCTTGTGCGAAATTGAACACGCCAGAGGCTTTGAATATCAATACAAAGCCCAAAGCCACCAGCGAATACAACATGCCAGCCATGAGGCCACCGAGCAGCGTTTCCAAAAAGAATCCCATGGCAGTCAATGTCCTGTACCGAGGTAGGCGCTGATCACCTCGGGGTTGTTGCGCACTTCATCCGGCGTGCCGTCGCCGATTTTTTTGCCGTAGTCCAGCACCACCACACGGTCTGAAATATCCATCACCACACCCATGTCGTGTTCGATCAACACCACGGTGGTGCCGAATTCGTCGTTCACATCCAGGATGAAGCGGCACATGTCTTGTTTTTCTTCGACGTTCATGCCAGCCATGGGTTCGTCCAACAACAGCACCTCTGGTTCGAGCGCCAGCGCACGGCCCAAATCCACACGTTTTTGCAAGCCATAAGGCAGTTGACCCACCGGGGTTTTGCGGTAGGGCTGTATTTCCAAAAAATCGATGATTTCTTCCACCCGTTGGCGGTGTTCCATTTCTTCGCGTTCTGCCGGTCCCCATCGAATGGCTTGTAAAAACAGATTCGACTTCATGCGCAAATTGCGCCCGGTCATGATGTTGTCCAGCACGCTCATGCCTTTGAACAACGCCAAATTTTGGAAGGTGCGGGCCACGCCCATCACCGCCACTTGGTGGCTGTCCATGTGGCTGAAGGTTTGGCCGCGAAACATGATTTGCCCTTGCTGCGGTGTGTAGACACCGTTGATGCAATTGAGCATGGATGATTTGCCTGCGCCGTTGGGGCCAATGATGGCGCGAATTTCGTGTTCGCGCACATCAAAGCTGATATCTGCCAAGGCTTTGACACCGCCAAAGCTGAGCGAAATGTTTTGCACATTCAAAATGACATCGCCGATTGGCTTGCTCATGCGGCGCGTCCTACAGGGGCAAACACTTTCGCGTCCGACAAGGTCAACGTGGCGCTGACACTGCCGCTGCGTCCGTCTTCAAATTTGACAGCGGTCTCAATGTATTGCTGTGCCCGTCCTTGGTACAAGGCATCGACCAACACCGCGTATTTTTCCGCGATGTAACCGCGCCTGACTTTGTTGGTTCGGGTCAGTTCACCGTCGTCCGCATCGAGTTCTTTGTGCAGCACCAAAAAGCGGCTGATTTGCGAACCGGCCAGCATGTTGTCGGCGGACAAATCGGCGTTCACTTTTTCGACGCATTCGAGCAGCAATTGGTAGACCTCGGGTTTTTGCGCCAGATCGGTATAGCCTGCATAAGGCAGATTGCGCCGCTCGGCCCAGTTGCCCACCGCGTCAAAGTCGATATTGAGCATGACGCACACCCGGTCGCGGCCATCGCCATAGGCCACGGCCTCTTTGATGAACGGGAAAAATTTGAGTTTGTTCTCGACGTATTTCGGCGCGAACATGGCGCCGTCGTTGGGGCCGCCCTGGATACGACCGACGTCTTTCACCCGGTCGATGATCTTCAAATGGCCACGGCTGTCGATGAAGCCCGCGTCGTTGGTTTTGTACCAACCGTCTGCGTTCAGCACTTCTGCGGTGGCCTCTGGGTTTTTGTAATAGCCTTTGAGCAAGCCGTCCGACTTGACCAAAATTTCTCCGTTATCGGCCACGCGTATTTCTACCCCGCTGCAAGGCACGCCCACGGTGTCGGCATAGGCTTGGTTGTCGGGTTGCAAGCAGACAAACACCGCGGTTTCTGTAGAGCCATACAACTGCTTGAGGTTGATACCGATAGAGCGGTAAAAGCTGAACAAATCGGGGCCGATGGCCTCGCCAGCGGTGTAGGCCACGCGCACCCGTGACAGGCCAAGGTTGTTGCGCAACGGGCCATATACCAACACGTTGCCTACGGCGTACATCAGGCTTGGCCACAAGCCCATCGCTTCGCCGTCCATGCGCCTTGGGCCATGCGCACGCGCGATGTCCATGAAGTACTTGAACATGCGACGCTTGATCGCGCTGGCATCTTCCATGCGGATCATCACTTGCGTGAGCAGGCCTTCAAACACGCGCGGTGGCGCAAAGTAATACGTGGGCCCGACTTCTTTCAAATCGATGGTCACGGTTTCTGCGGATTCGGGGCAATTGACCACATAGCCGCAATACAACCACTGCGCATAGCTGAAGATGTTTTGGCCAATCCAAGCGGGTGGCAAATAAGCCAGCACTTCTTCATGGCTGGTCAGCTTGTCAAAATCGGCACCGGCTTTGGCGCGGTCGAGCAAACTGCGGTGGGTGTGCACCACCCCTTTGGGGTTGCCGGTGGTGCCTGAAGTGAAAAACATGGCAGCCACATCGTCGGGCTGGCCCAGCTCCATGTGTTCTTGCACAAACACAGGCAGTTCTGCGGCACGCGCTGCGCCATCGTGCAAGGCCTGCTGCAAATGGCTCAAGAAGGTTTGCGGGTAATTGCGCAAGCCGCGCGGATCGTCGTAATAAATACGCGCCAGGGAAGGACAGTCCGCATGGATTTCCAGCATTTTGTCAACCTGCTCTTGGTTTTCAACCACGGCAAACCGCACTTCTGCATTGTTGATGGGGAACACGTATTCGGTGGCGACGGCGTCTTGGTAGAGCGGTACCGGTATACCGCCCAAGACTTGAACTGCCAACATGCTGGCATACAAGCGCGGGCGGTTGGCGCCCACAATGACCACATGGTCACCGCGCTGCATGCCGTCTTTGGCAAACGCATGCGCCATGTGCCCAACCATGACATACACATCGGCCCAGCCGAGGGTTTGCCAAATGCCGTATTCCTTTTCGCGCAACGCCGCATCGCCCGGGCGTTGCCGGGCGTGATGGGCCAAAAGTCGGGGGAAAGTGGTGTCCATGTGCGGTTCTGATCACAAAACACGCGGTTTTGCATCCGCGTCAATGGGCGAATCCTAGGGCCATGTTTGACGCTTTTTTGTCTTTTGAACGACAATTAAGGGAAGATACCTAGGCTTTGTTGATTACCTTTTGTCGCCATGTCCCAAGACCTGACCCTGCACCAGCGCCGCCGTGCACCGACCCCCGCTGAACTCAAGGATATTCCGTGGCTGGGTCTGCTCAATCTGCCAGAGCGGGCGCAAACTTTGCCGCAACTCGTCGTCGGCGATGCCTTGGTTGGCGACGTGGTCTGCCGCATCGGGCGTGCGCCCACGTATTGGTTTGGCGTGATCGACGGCCTGCTCAAAATGAACATCGACACCGACAAAGGCGACAGTTTGACCTTCACTGGCGTGTCGCGCGGGGGATGGTTTGGCGAAGGCACGGCGCTCAAACGCGAGCCCTATCGCTACAACGTGCAAGCCTTGCGCCCGAGTGTGGTGGCGGGTTTGCCGATCGACCATTTCCACGCCTTGTTGTCTGCCTCGATTGGGTTTAACCGGTTCATCATGAACCAGTTGAACGAGCGCTTGGGGCAATTCATCGCAGCGCGCGAAATTGACCGCATCAACAACCCCGACTTGCGTGTCGCGCGCAACCTGGCGGCATTGGTCAATCCGGTGCTGTTTCCGGGGGTCGGACAAGTGTTGAACATCACCCAGCAAGAATTGGGCTACCTGGTGGGCTTGTCACGGCAACGCGTGAACATGGCGCTCAAGCGGCTCGAGCAAGTGCAGTGGATCAGGGTCAGTTACGGCGGTATCCACGTGTTGGATTTGACTGCGTTGCGAAGCCATACACTGCCCGACACATGAATAACGCCACCATCCGACTCAACAAACGCATGGCCGAGCTCGGCCTGTGTTCTCGCCGGGAAGCCGACGATTGGATCGCCAAAGGCTGGGTGCGGGTGAATGGCGAAACCGCGGTGCTTGGCCGACCGGTCAGTCCGTTGGACCGGATCGAAGTCGCCCGTTTGGCACGCGGTCAGCAAGAGCGGCAAGTCACCGTGCTGCTGAACAAACCTGTGGGCTATGTCAGTGGACAAGCAGAGGACGGACACACGCCAGCCATTCAACTGATCGAGGCGGGCAACCACTGGCGCGAAGACACATCCACCGTGCGATTTGCTCCCAAGCAACGCATGGGGCTGGCACCCGCCGGTCGTTTGGACATTGATTCAGTGGGCTTGTTGGTGCTGACCCAAGATGGCAGGGTGGCGCGCCAGTTGATTGGCGAAGATTCCGCGGTTGAAAAAGAATATTTGGTGCGGGTGCAATACGGGCGCTTGCCCGCAGGCGAGGTGCAAACCGATGTGCAGTCGCTGTTTCCAGCTGACAAACTGGCTTTGCTGCGCCACGGTTTGTCGCTCGATGGCCAAGCCCTCAAACCCGCGCAAGTCGATTGGCAAAACCCTGAGCAACTGCGGTTTGTACTGACCGAAGGCAAAAAACGCCAAATCCGCCGCATGTGCGAACACGTCGGTTTGACCGTGGTCGGCTTGAAGCGGGTGCGTATCGGCAGGGTCAAGCTCGGCGCCCTGCCACTGGGTCAGTGGCGTTATTTGGGTCGCGACGAATCCTTTGTCTGATCGGCATTCATCGGATTCTGACAAACCGCATGTTTGCTTCATCAGACACATGGACAGGCAACATCAAAAAAGCCATGCCAGTGGCGCTGGACACTTGCCTGAGCTTGGCATGGCCTTGCGCATCCAATCCCATGATGATGGACTCTTTGGCCACGCCCAACATGGGCTCACCCGACTTGAAACCTGCGGCTTGAACCGATGGCTTGACTTGCAGCAGGCCCGATTTGAATTCGAAATGCGAGCCGCGTTCAAAACGGGTGGTAGCCATCACCTGACCCTCCTTGCCCAAGGCCTGCGCCTCCACCAGCGCGTCATTTTTCACCGCGACCAGTACGGCGTCTACCGCCTCATGCGACAGCGATTTGTCACCCCGCCACAAAAAAGCGCTCAAATACCGGGGTGGCAAGGCGGTGGGATTGGCTTCTGCCTTGTTTCGGTACACACCGCTCAGCGCAGAAATCTCTGTGTTTTGGGCAAAACCAGAAGCGTCCCCGGACTGCGTGGTGGCGCATCCGGTCAGCACCGCCATCAGTACTGCCAAAATAGCTACAACATGCCTCATGAATCTCTCCTTTTAAATTAATAAACGAATAAAATGTGAATACATATTAGCCTATTATTGGTGTTTTTAGTAGTTTTGTTGTTCTTTTGCTTCAGGTTTCTCTTGATTCTGGCCACTTTCTCCCCATTTAATACCTGTCTTTATTGTTTTTCTGTCTGCCCACCATGTCAAAACACACCCATGCTTTTCAAGCCGAAGTGGCCCAGTTGCTGCATCTGGTCACCCATTCGCTGTATTCCAACAAAGAAATTTTTTTGCGCGAGCTGGTGTCTAACGCCTCCGACGCCTGCGACAAATTGCGCTACGAGGCCTTGAACAACGCGGGTTTGTATGAAGACTGGCCCACGCTAGAAATTCGCGTGGCCTTTGACAAGACAGCCAAAACCTTGACGATTTCCGACAACGGCATCGGCATGAGCGAGCAAGAAGCGATTGACCACTTGGGCACGATCGCCAAAAGCGGCACGCGCGACTTCATGAGCAAACTCAGTGGCGACCAGCAATCGGATGCCAAAGACAAGGGTGCATTGATCGGTCAATTCGGCGTGGGGTTTTATTCGGGCTTCATCGTCGCCGACAAAATCGTGGTGGAAACCCGCCGCGCCGGTTTGCCCGCCGAGCAAGGCGTGCGCTGGACCAGTGGCGGCAGCGGCGACTTCGAGGTGGAGTCCATCACCCAAGACAAGCGCGGCACGCACATCATTTTGCATTTGCGTGAAGACGCCCACGAGTACCTGAGCACGTGGAAACTCAAGTCCATCATCAACAAATATTCCGACCATATTTCTTTGCCCATTCTCATGCGCAAAGAAGAATGGAAAGAAGGCGAAAAAGACCAACCGGGCGAAATGGTGGTGACCGACGAATGGGAAACCGTCAACAAAGCCAGTGCGCTGTGGACCCGCCCCAAAAAAGACATCAGCGCCGAGCAACACGCCGAGTTCTACAAAGCCATCAGCCACGACTTCGAAGCGCCGCTGGCCTGGAGCCACAACCGGGTTGAGGGCAGCACCGAATACACGCAACTGCTTTATTTGCCCGCCAAAGCGCCGTTCGATTTGTGGAACCGCGACAAAAAAGCCGGTATCAAGTTGTATGTGAAACGGGTGTTCATCATGGATGACGCCGAGGCTTTGATGCCCACCTATTTGCGCTTTGTCAAAGGCGTGGTGGATTCGGCCGATTTACCGCTCAACGTCAGCCGCGAATTGCTTCAAGAGAGCCGCGATGTCAAAGCGATTCGCGAAGGCAACACCCGTCGCGTGTTGTCCATGCTCGAAGACTTGGCCAAACACGATCTGCCGGCGGATGACGCCAGCGACGACGACAAACAGGACGCAGGCAAGTACACCAAGTTTTATGCCGAATTTGGCGCGGTGCTCAAAGAAGGTTTGGGCGAGGACTTTGCCAACAAAGAAAAAATCGCCAAGTTGCTGCGGTTTGCCAGCACCACCGCCGACACGGTAAGCGTCGGTTTTGCCGACTACAAGACGCGCATGAAAGAGGGCCAAGAAGCCATTTACTACGTGACCGCCGACAGCCTCGCTGCTGCACGCAACAGCCCGCAACTGGAAGTCTTTCGCAAAAAGGGCATCGAAGTCTTGCTGATGTCAGACCGGGTAGACGAATGGGCCTTGGGCTTTTTGAACGAGTTCGACGGCACGCCCCTGCAAAGCGTCGCCAAGGGTGCTTTCGACTTGGGCAAACTGCAAGACGAAGAAGAAAAGAAAGCCGCCGAAGCCGCTGCCGACACGCTCAAACCCTTGCTGGCGAAATTGAAAGAGACACTGAAAGACAAAGCCGATGATGTGCGCATCACCACGCGACTGGTCGATTCACCGGCGTGTTTGGTGGTGAAAGACCACGGCGTGTCTTTGCAAATGGCGCGCATGTTGAAGCAAGCCGGACAAGCGGCACCTGAGAGCAAACCGATTTTGGAAATCAACGCCGAACACGCGCTGGTGAAAAAAATCGACAGCGATGCCGGGCAAATCCATTTCCACGATTTGGCGCATATTTTGTTTGACCAAGCGCTGTTGGCAGAAGGTGGCTTGCCAGACGATCCCGCGGCTTATGTGAAACGCGTCAACGCCTTGTTGGTGTGAATCCTGTTCAAGCAGCAGCCCAACCGCGCGAACCCGCAGTCACCATCCACGGCATCAACGCTTGGGCGGTGCGTGTGAAGCGTGCATGACGTTCGCGCAACTTCGCGCTTGAATCCGCTTGTGGCACAAACGTCTGGCTGACCGGCGGCACCACGCACACGGCTTGTTCGCTGGCCCCTGTGGCCAGCCAAGCCAATCGCGCCGCGCCCAAGGCGGCCCCTTCGTGCGCCCCATGGTGCATGGTCAGCGTGGTGTTGAGCGCGTCGGCCAACAACTGCGCCCACCATGCACTGCGTGAACCACCGCCCACCAGCGACAAGCGCTGCGACATACGCTGTGGCTCACCGAAAGCTTGCAGTCCGTCGCACAAACCCAAGGCCACGCCTTCTGCCACGGCATACGCCATGTCAGCGCGTGTGTGCGCTGCGGTCAACCCCCACCAGGATGCCGTGGCCAAGGGTTGGTTATGCGGCGTGCGTTCCCCGCTGAGGTAGGGGAAAAACAAAGGCGCGGTGTCGCGTGCTGAAGGCACCAGCTTGGCCGCAGCCCCTAACAAACTGGCCTCATTGTCAAACCCCAGTTGATCAGCGGCCCAGGTCAGTGCACTGGCCGCGCTGAGCATCACCGACATGTGGTGCCAGCGGTTTGGCAACGCATGGCAAAACGCATGCAAGCCTTTGTCAGTATGGGGGGCATGCGCTTGGGTGCACACAAAAATCACACCGGACGTGCCCAATGAGACGAACCCTTGGCCAGGCTGCACCACACCCATGCCGACCGCACTGGCTGCGTTGTCGCCCGCACCCGCTGCCACCGCCACCCGAGCGGGCATGCCCCAGCGCTGACAAAGTTCGGGTTTGAGCCAACCGGCGACATGGCTGCCCTCGTGCAAACGCGGCATTTGGCGGCGCTCCATACCGCAAGCTTGCAGCACCTCGTCCGACCAATCACGTTGTCCGGTGGCCAGCCACAAGGTGCCGGAAGCGTCCGACATGTCGGTGGCGATTTCGCCCGTCAATCGCCAACGCAACCAGTCTTTGGGCAACAGCACATGGTGGGTTTGCGCAAACACCGCAGGCTCGTGCTCGCGCAACCACAGCAACTTGGGAGCGGTGAAACCCGGCATGGCGACATTGCCCGTGATTTGCCTAAGCGTGGGTAAAGCGGCCTCCAGTTGCGCACATTGCGGAGCGCTTCGGCCATCGTTCCACAACATGGCCGGGCGCAATACCTGTTGCTGTTCGCCGAGCAACACCGCGCCGTGCATTTGTCCCGACAAACCCACCGCTTGCACTTGCGCCAAGGCTTGCGGGTGCAATGTGTGCAAATCGTGCAGGGCCAGTTCAAGGGCTTGCCACCAATCGGCGGGCGATTGCTCTGACCAACTGGGCGCGGGTCTTTGCACGGTCAAGGGAGCGCGCGACACCGCGCAAACCTGGTGCTGTGCGTCCAGCAGCAAGGCCTTGAGTTCAGAAGTGCCTAAGTCGATTCCGAGAAACATGCGGCTTGCTTTCTCAGTCAATGCCAGGCACTGAAGCGGGCCAGCGACTGGCGGCGAAAATCAGACGGTGTCATGCCTTTGATTTCCAAAAAACGGCGGTTGAAATTGGCCGCGCTGTTGAAACCCACTTCATAGCAAATGTGGCTGATGGGCTGCTCGGTGTCCATCAGCAACTGGCAAGCACGGCTGATGCGCACACGGTTGACAAAGTCGGTGAATGAGTTGCCCGTGGCTTTGCGAAAAAACCGGCTGAAACGGCTCTCGCTCATGCCCAACTCAGCCGCCAACGCCGTGGCCGAATGGTTGTCTGCCAATTGATCGGTGATGCGGTTGACCACGCGGTTGATCACATCCAACGAGGCGTCATCATCATCGCTTTGCAACGGTGCGCTGGAGAGCAAGCGGTAGTCGTTGCAAGCCGCCAAGTCACATAAGAATTCACAAAAGGCCGTGAAGCGGCGCATGCCATGGTGCGATTTCACTTTGTGCCAATGCGACAAAGCCAGATCGGACATGCCAAAAAACTCTATGCCGTGGCGGGCCCGTGCCAACAACGGCATGACTTCTTTGAGTTCGGGAATGGTTTGGCTGGCCAACAACAACGGCGGATGCGCAAATTGAATCGCCAAATCACGCTCGGCCACACCACCTTCGGGCATGTCCATGGTCACCCAGTTGTGCGGCAATCGGGGCCCAGTCAACACCAGTTGTCCGGGCTGAAACGGGCCGATCCAGTCGCCGACAAACACCTTGCCCGACGTGGCGGTGATCAAATGCAATTCGTATTCGTCATGGCAGTGCCAACGGGCCAACGGGGTGGGAAACCCATGCGCCAGACAACGCACAAAGCCCACTTCGTTCGGTGCTTCATAACCCAACTCTGGTGAGCGCGAAAACTCCAACTCCAACTCGGGTTTGTGTTGGTGCGGCAATTGCAATGGCTTTGTCGGCATGTTGCGTAACTCCCAGAAGGACCCATCAGGTGACAGTGGATGGCGGTTGTTCACACGGGTAGAGCGCCGGCGCCCCGCTCAACCCATGACATTTCCTCCGTCTACGTTCAAGGTTTGGGCGGTGATGTAGGACGATTCATCGCTGGCCAAAAACACCGCCGCACCACAAATGTCCGCAGGCTCGCCCATGTAGCCCAAGGGCACGGCGCGGCCCACTTGTTGTTTTTTCTCGCCGATCGGCAAGTTTTCATACTTGGCAAACAAGGCATCGACCCCTGCCCACATCGGCGTGTTGATCACGCCAGGCGAAATGGCATTGACCCGAATAAGGTGCGGCGCCATTGCCAGCGCAGCACTTTGGGTGTAACTGATGACTGCTGCTTTGCTGGCGCAGTAATGCGACACCAAGGCTTCACCTCGACGTCCGGCTTGAGAGGCCATGTTGATCACAGCCCCGCCCTTGACTTGGTGGGCCAGCATGTGCGCCAAGGTTTGTTGCATGACAAAAAACGCGCCTTTGACATTGACTGCGAACAATTTGTCGTACATGGCCTCGTCACTTTCCAACAAGGGTGCCATGTCAAACACAGCGGCATTGTTGAACAACGTGGTGATCGGGCCAAAGCGTTTGGCCGCGGCTTCAACCAAGGCGGTGATCTGCGGCATGCGGGTAACGTCTGTAGGGATGTACTGCACCTGTTGCGGGTGCGCCGCCATGAGTTTGGCCAAATCAGGACTGGCTTCAGAACCAATGTCTGCCACTGTGCAACGAGCGCCTTGCTGCACAAATGCAGCCACCACCGCCAAACCAATTCCGCCTGCCGCCCCCGTCAGCAATGCATGTTTTTGATGCAAACGCAAGCTCATGTGGAATATCCTTGGGTGAACGCTGTGACGCGTTGGGTGGCCTCTTGCAAGGCGTGCAATAAGCGGGGATCACCCGCCAGTTCTCCCCACAGTGTGGTGTCAGCGGCAAACGCCGCCACGGGATCCGCGGCTTGGCAAATGGCATGCCCGACCGCAGGGTCCATGGCTTGGTCTTGGTAGGTGTAGGGAATCAAGCCTTGGTGCCAACGCTGCAAATACGCCAAAAACAAAGCGGGCAACAGGGCCACACTGCGAATACTTTCTCGGCGAGCCAATCTGTCGCGAAGGGTGGGCGCGATCATGCCGGGAATTTTTGAAAACGCATCCATGGCCACACGCTGGTTGGTGTCGGCAATGGCGGGGTTGCCAAACCGGTCCAACACCACATCCCGGTAAGCGGCCAAATCAATCGGGCTTGGACTGAGCACGGGAATGGCGTCATCGGTCACGTAGTCATATGCCATTTGCCGAATGCGCGGGTCGTGTGTGCCTTCGTGGATAAACACATACCCGGCCAATGTACCCGCCCAAGCAATACAACTGTGGGTGGCATTGAGCAAGCGGATTTTGGCCTCTTCATAGGCGGCCACCGAATCGACCAATTGCACCCCGACGCGTTGCCAATCGGGTCGCCCGTTGATGAACCGGTCCTCGATCACCCACTGGATAAAACTCTCGCCCATCAAAGCCGCTTTGTCGTCCCAGCCGGTGGCTTCGCGCACGCGCTTACCCACCTCAGCGGTGGGTCGCGGCGTGATGCGGTCGACCATCGCGTTGGGGCTGGTGGTGTGCGATTGCACCCATTGCAGCAGCGCTTGGTCACCCAAAGCGCGGATGAATTGCAGCAAGCCACTGCGCGAGCGGTTGCCGTTGTGCCGCAAGTTGTCGCAATTGAGCAAGGTCACAGCGCCTGCATTGGCTTGCATGCGTGCCCGCAACAAGCCCGCCAAAGCACCGTAAATGGTTTGGCCCGCTTTGCCTGCGGCCAAGGCAGTCAAATCTGCATGCAGATCGGGAAAGTTTTGCCAATTTAAGCGGTCGTGTGCATCCAGGTAATAGCCTGCCTCGGTAACGGTGAAAGAAATGATGCGGGTATGGGGGTCAGCTGCCATGCGAACCAGTGGCGCCAAATTGGCCTCGTAGCCCAATACATCGCGAATGACTCGAATCCGCTGGTAGCTGCAGGCACCTTGCGGGGTGACGGTTTCCAAGGTGTACTCGCCCTGCTGCGCTTGCAGCGCAGCGATGGTCTCTGGCATGTCGGGCCGCAAATTGCCGCCCGCCAGCCACCATTGGGTGTCGCCCAAGTCATGCAGCTGTTGCAAATACACCGCTTGGTGCGCACGGTGAAACGAGCCTAAGCCCAAATGAAGAATACGCAAAGCAGGGCTGGTTGGAGAAGACATCGTGGAGAAAAAATCAAAAAATGAAAACGTCAATCAAGCAGTGACCGCCAAGCCTTTGGCGTCAAACCAATGGGCGCGAGACAAATCCAGTTGCACACTGACGGGTTGGCCAGGCCGCAATTCGCTGCGTTCGTTTTGTCTGGCAACCAGCAACTGGCCTAGGTCGCTGTTCACATAAATCAGGGTTTCGGCACCCAATGCCTCGACCAGTTCCACGGTGCCCGAGAGTTGACCTTGACCCATTGCTGTAACGCTTACATGCTCGGCTCGCAAGCCCATGGCACCTTGTTGCGCTGCGGGCGGGCCATGCTGGATCACGCCTGCTGGCAACTGTTGGCTAGGCCACAGGTTCATGGGTGGCGTGCCAATGAACTGCGCCACAAACTGGTTGGCAGGGCGGTCGTACAAATTGAGCGGTGTGCCGACCTGCTCGATCACGCCATCGCGCAACACCACCACACGGTCGGCCAATGTCATGGCTTCCACCTGGTCGTGGGTGACGTAAATCGTGGTGGCCCCGAGTTCACGGTGCAGTTTGGCGATTTCGACTCGGGTCTGCCCGCGCAACGCCGCATCCAGATTGGACAAGGGCTCGTCGAACAAAAACACCTTGGGCTCGCGCACAATCGCGCGGCCAATCGCGACACGTTGGCGCTGACCGCCAGACAGTTCTCTGGGGGTGCGCTGCAAATAAGCGCCCAAATTCAAGATGTCCGCTGCACGTTGGACTTTTTGTTGGATGGTGTTGGCATCTACCTTGGCCAATTTGAGGGCGAAGCTCATGTTCTCGAACACGCTCATGTGCGGATACAGCGCATAGCTTTGAAACACCATGGCCAAATCGCGCTGGCTGGAAGCCAAATGCGTGATCTCGCGTTGCTGCAAATGCAACTGTCCATGATCAATGCGTTCAAGCCCAGCAATCAAGCGCAACAAAGTCGATTTGCCGCAGCCCGACGGGCCGACAAACACCATGAACTCGCCTTGTTCAATGGTCAGGTCTATGCCTTTGATGGCATGGTGCTCGCCAAAAAATTTTTCAATGCCTTGGAGTTGAAGATAAGCCATGGTGTGTCTTGAACAGGTTTATTTGACGGCGCCAAAGGTCAGGCCTTGCACCAGTTGTTTTTGGCTGAACCAACCGAAAACCACGATCGGGGCAATCGCCATCAGCGAAGCGGCTGACAACTTGGCCCAAAACAAGCCCTCGGGGCTGGAATAGCTGGCAATCAGCGTGGCCAGGGTGCCGCCCTTGGCGGCGGTCAAATTGAGCGACCAGAATGCTTCGTTCCAACTGAGCACCAAGCACAGCAAGCCGGTAGACGCCAACCCGCCCATGGCCAGCGGCAACAACACCATGCGCCACTCTTGCCACAAACCGGCACCGTCCATGCGGGCAGCTTCCAAAATCTCGTGCGGTATGTCTTTGAATTGTGAAAACAGCATCCACACCATGATCGGCAGGTTGCTGAGTGTGAACACGATGATCAACGCCAACTGGGTATCGAGCAAATGGCTTTTTTGCGCCAGCACATACACCGGCACCAAGGCACCCACGGCTGGCATCATCTTGGTCGACAACATCCACATCAAAATGTCTTTGGTGTGTTTGCCTTTGAAAAAGGCCATGGCATAAGCCGCTGGTGTGGCAATCAACATTCCCAACAAGGTGGACACCACACTGGTGATCACCGAGTTTTTGGCATACAGCAAATAATCGCTGCGCTCTTGCACTTCGTGGAAGTTTTCCAGGGTGGGCGCAAACAACCACTCTGGCGGCACAGCGATCGCTTGCAATTCGGTTTTGAACGCGGTCAACAACAACCAACCGAGCGGAAAGAACAGCAACAATGCCACCAGCCATGCCACCAAGGTGCGCAGCCACTGCATCAGGTTTTGGCGAATCAACGTGGGGTCATGCATGGTCAAGGATCCAGATTTTTTCCAACCAAGCGGATCAAAAATACCGCGGCGATATTGGCCAGCACCACGGCAAACAACGCACCGGCAGAAGCCACACCCGCATCAAAATTCAACAAAGCTTGTTTGAATATCAAAAACGCGATGTTGGTGCTGGCGTCCCCCGGGCCACCGCCGGTGGTGGTGAAGATTTCAGCGAATACGCTCAGCAAAAAAATCAGTTCGATCATCACCACCACAGCCACCGAGCGCGACAAATGGGGCAAGTACAAATAACGCAATTGCTGGCCGTAATGGGCGCCGTCCATGCGCGAGGCTTCGAGCTGCTCGCGGTCCATGCTTTGCAAAGCAGTGACAAAAATCAGGGTGGCGAATGGCAACCACTGCCAAGACACCATGGTGATGATGGACAACAACGGCCAATCGGTGAGCCAGTCCACAGGGGTGGCGCCAAAGAACAGCCAAACTTGCGCCAACACACCATAAATCGGGTTCATCATCATGTTTTTCCACAGCAACGCATTGACCGTGGGCATGACGAAAAAAGGCGAAATCAACAAGATTCGCACCAGGCCGCGACCGGCAAACGGCTCATTGATCAACAATGCAATGGCGATACCCAAGACCACGGTGATGGCAATCACACTGCCCAGCAGCAGCAAGGTGTTGCCGATGGCTGTGACGAATGAGGGGTCGGTGACAAAGTATTCGAAATTCGCTAAGCCGACAAATCCGATCTGGTCAGGTTGCAGCAAATTGAAACGGATGACGCTGAAGTACAAGGTCATCAGCAAAGGAACCAGCATCCACAAAAACAGTGTGGCCACTGCAGGTGTGAGCAATAAACGTGGAAGTATGCGGTTCATGGGGAGGGTTTTCAGAAATCGCCAAGCCCACCGTGTTCAGCGGACTTGGCAGATTTTCAAAGGGCTTATTTGTAATAACCCGCTTTTTTCATTTCACGGTCAGCAGCCACTTGACTGGTTTTGAGCGCTTCGTCCACGCTGGTTTTGCCCGCCAAGGCCGCGCTCATTTGCTGGCCCACGGCAATACCAATCGCTTGGAATTCAGGAATGGCCGCAAATTGCACACCCACATAAGGGCTTTTTGGCAATGTGGCGTCGTTGGGGTTGGCCGAGTCGATGGCGGTTTTTTCAGCTTTGGCAAAACGCGCTGCTTTCAAGAAATCGGCATTGGCATAAGTGCTTTTGCGCGTACCGGTTGGCACCGCGCCCCAACCATTGGTTTTACCCACAAGGTTGATGTAGTCCTTGGAAGTGGCCCAGGTGACAAATTTTTGGGCAGCATCGACTTTTTTCGAGCCGGCAGGAATCGCCAAAGCCCAAGCCCACAACCAATTCGCACCTTTGGGGGTGGCCATGGTGGGTGCCTGAGCAAACGCCATTTGGTCAGCCACTTTGGATTGCTTGGGGTCGCTGACAAAAGAGGCGGCGATGGTGGCGTCGATCCACATGCCACATTTGCCTGAGTTGGTGAGGGCCAAAATTTCATTGAAGCTGTTGGAGGATGAGCCGGGTGGTCCGTAGTTTTTCAACAGGTCCACGTAAAAGTTAACCGCGTCTTTCCAAGGCTTGGATTCCAACTGGGGTTTCCAGCCCATGTCGAACCACTGGCCTCCGAAAGTGTTGACCAAGGTGCTGAGGAATGCCATGTTGTCGCCCCAACCCGGTTTGCCACGCAAACAAATGCCATACACACCGTTTTTCGGGTCGTGGATTTTGGCGGCCAACTCTTTGATTTGCGGCCATGTGGGGCGCTCGGGCACTTGCACACCGGCTTTGTCGGCCAAATCTTTGCGGTACATCAGCATAGAGCTTTCACCATAAAACGGTGCGGCAAACAACTTGCCATCCACGCTCAAACCGTTGCGCATGGCGGGGAGCAAATCGTCCACGTCATAGTTGGCGTCGGTTTTCAATTCCTGCAGCCAGCCTTTTTTGCCCCAGATCGGTGTTTCGTACATGCCGATGGTCATCACGTCAAACTGACCGCCCTTGGTGGCGATGTCGGTGGTCACGCGCTGGCGCAACACACCCTCTTCCAAGGTGACCCATTTGAGTTTGATGTCGGGGTTGGCTGCCTCAAAGTTTTTGGACAGCTTTTGCATCTCGATCATGTGGCCGTTGTTGACGGTGGCAATCACGAGTTCGGTGGCCGCTTGGGCCAGACCCACGCTCAACAGCGTGGCGGTCAATACTGATGCAATGCGAAATTTCAAGGTGATCTCCTGATTTTGAAGAGGTTCAAAACATATGAACAAAACGGTTTCATCAACCGCTGTA
>Ga0192647_101233_pt1 | contig 16937 bp, 14 predicted proteins | sample LauGreFa1BDMLBSN_2_FD_133046 | JGI IMG/M metagenome (GOLD analysis project Ga0192647, IMG submission 133046) | Freshwater lake microbial communities from Lake Michigan, USA - Fa13.BD.MLB.SN - reassembly | ecosystem: Environmental > Aquatic > Freshwater > Lake | place: Lake Michigan, USA...
CAAACCGCGACATCGTTGTTGCAAGCCTTGGGCGCCTACCCGGGTGTGCGCAGCCTGCACCGGCCCGCCAATTTAGAGGATTTGTTTTTGAAATTGACCGGGCGGCAAATCCGCGAGGGGGCATGATGCGCTTGCGATTTTGGCCTGTGTTTTTGCGCAATTTTTTGGTCTGGCGCAAATTAATCATTCCGAGTTTGATCGCCAATATCGCCGAGCCGTTGATGTGGTTGGTCGCGTTCGGTTATGGCTTGGGCGCGCTGGTTGGTCAGGTTTCCCTCGATGGCCAGCAGGTGCCGTACATCGTGTTTTTGGCCAGCGGCTCGGTTTGCATGAGCGCCATGAACGCCGCCACGTTTGAAGCCTTGTACTCGGCGTTTTCTCGCATGCACGTGCAAAAAACCTGGGACGGCATCATGAATGCGCCAGTGCGCTTAGACGATGTGTTGTTGGCCGAGATGCTTTGGGCGGCCTTCAAAGCGGTGTTCACCGCCACCGCCATTTTGTGCGTCATGTTGGCTTTGGGGATCGTGCAAAGTTGGAAGGTGTTGCTGGCCTGGCCGATTTTGTTGGGGGTGGGCATCACCTTCAGTTGCTTGGCTTTGATCTTCAATGCGCTGGCCAAAGGCTACGACTTTTTCACCTACTACTTCACGCTGTTTCTGACACCCATGATGTTTTTAAGCGGTGTGTTTTTCCCGCTGGACAACCTCCCCGACGCGGTGCGTTGGTTGGCCATGGCACTGCCTTTGACCCAAGCCGTGGCACTGGTCCGGCCGCTGTTCATGGACCAATGGCCCAGCCACGTGCTGCTTCACTTAGGGGTACTGGCCGCTTATGCATTCGTGGCTTGGGTGATTGCCCTGCACCTCACCCGCAAACGCTTCAAACAATAAGTGCGCGGCCGGCTTGGGCTTAAAACTGCCGTTCAGGCAGGTACACCCGCAAACCGTCCATGAAATATTCCACGACGATTTGACACGCCAAGCGGCTGTGGTCTTCACGCGGGATGGCGGTGAAGCCCAACATGGCTTCTTCTTCCTCGCTGGGTTCGAACAACTCTTTCAAGTGTTCAGGTTCAATGAAGCAATGGCAGGTCGCGCAGGTGCAGTTGCCGCCGCATTCAGCGACAAAGCCATCGATGCCAGCCTCTTGCGCTGCACTCAGCAGGGTTTGGCCGTTTTGCGCCATTGCCTCACGTATTGCGCCATCGGGTTGAATGAAAAACAGTTTGATCATCAGTCTGCATAAACCCCAGCCGCTTTGATGACGGGGCCCCATTTGTTGATTTCTGAAAGCACAAATTTTCGGTGTTCAGCCGGTTCGGTGCGCTTGTCGGTGATCATGACCGCGCCCAAGTCTTGCTGTTTTTTGATGAACGCGGGATCGTTCATCACGGTGCGCAGCGCGTTGTTCCATTTCATTTGGGTGATGTCCGTCATGCCCTTGGGGCCGTAAGCGCCGTGCCAAATGCTGATCTGAAAGCCTTTGACACCCAGCTCTTGCATGGTCGGCAAGGTGCTGAGTGCGGGTTGGCTCAAGCGTTTGGCGCTGGTCACCGCATAGGCTTTGACTTTGCGCGATTCGATGTAAGCCATGGTGTTGCTGGTCTGATCGCACAACAGGTCGATTTGCCCGCCCATCAAATCGGCGATGGCCATGGACACGCCTTTGTAGGGGATGGTCGAGAGTTCGGTTTTCATGGCGGCCTGCCACAGCAAGCCACACAAATGCGACGCCGAACCGACGCCAGCATTGCCTAAATTGACGCGGTCTTTGTTCTTGCCGATCCAAGCGGACAACTGTTTGTAGTCGTTGGCTTCCAACGTGGGCCGCGCCACGATGGTCATGGGCACTTCGTGGATCATGCCCAAAAATGTGAAATCGGTATCGACCTGAAAACCGGGGTTGCGGTTGAGCGCAGGCATGGTGGCCATGCCGATGTGGTGAATCAACACCGTGTGGCCGTCAGGTGCTGCGCGGGCCACTTTTTGCGTGGCGATGGCACCACCCGCGCCCAACACGTTTTCGACGACGATGCTGTTCACGCCCAAGGGTTTGCGCAATGCCTCGGCCATGTCACGTGCCAATCGGTCGGTGGGGCCTCCCGCCGTGAACGGCACCACGATGGTGACGGGTTTGTCTTTGATCGGGAATGTCTGTGCCAAGGCTGTCTGTGCGCCCAGGCACAACGACAAACCCCCGACCCACACACGCCATCTCTGCTTATTTGTAAGAGCGCGCATCTTCAATCACTTTGCCGTCGTTGGGCAAGCTGCCGGGTGGCACGCTCACGATGTCAGCGCGCAATTTGGTGATGTCGCGCACCGCTTGCGCCACGTCTGTCAACCAATCGCTGCCACTGTCGCTGCTTTCCACCATCAGTTTCATCTCGTCTTGCGCCATTTCACCGCTGACCACCAAACGTGCTTTGTGGATTTGCGCAAACCGTTTGACCACTTGGTCAACTTGACCGGGGTGCACAAACATGCCGCGCACTTTGGTGGTTTGATCAGCCCGTCCCATCCAACCTTTGATGCGCTGGTTGGTGCGGCCCGTGGGGCACACACCGGGTAACAGGGCCGTGAGGTCGCCCGTGCCAAAACGGATCAACGGGTAATCCGGGTTGAGCGTGGTGACCACCAATTCGCCCACTTCACCTTCGGCCACCGGGTCACCCGTGCCGGGGCGCACGATCTCCACGATGACACCTTCATCCAGCACCATGCCTTCGCGCGACGCGGTCTCGTAAGCAATCAAGCCAATGTCTGCGGTGGCGTAACACTGGTAAGCCGCGATGCCGTGTTCACTCAACCAATCACGCAATGACGGGGGAAACGCTTCGCCACTGACCAAGGCTTTGGTCAGCGAGGGCAAGGCCACGCCCGTCTCTTTGGCCTTGTCGACCAAAATTTTCAAAAAACTGGGCGTGCCGCAATAACCTGCTGGCCGCAACTCCGCCAAAGCAGACAACTGCTGCTCGGTCTGTCCTGTGCCAGCGGGAAACACGCTGCAACCCAAGGCATGCCCGCCGCTTTCCATGATGGAGCCGGCGGGTGTGAAGTGGTAGCTGAAGCAGTTGTGCACCAACTCGCCTGCGCGAAAACCTGCCGCGTACAACGCACGCGCCACACGCCAATAGTCAGAGCGCAAACCTTCGGGTTCGTAAATGGTGCCGGGTGAAGCAAACACACGCGGCATGGCTTTGCCAAACGACAACGCCGAGAACCCACCAAACACATCGTCAGCCCGATGCGCTTGTTGGCGCGCGAGCAATTCGTGTTTGCGGGTCACGGGCAATGCCGCCAAGGCTTGGCGCGAGGTCACGGCCGACGCATCCACGCCTTGGAACAATTCAGCAAAGGCACGGGTGTGTTGTTGCGCATGGGCGATTTGTCGCGGCAATGCCGCCATCAAATCCGCTTCGCGCACGGCCGGGTCGCGGGTTTCTAAGGCGTCATAGCAATCGGTCATGGGGTTCAGGCAAGCCAGCGCTTGCGGCGTTTGTAACTTTTCACATCCTTGAAGCTTTTGCGTTCACCGCCGCCCATGCCCAGGTAAAACTCTTTCACGTCTTCGTTGCTGGCCAACTCGGCCGCCGCGCCGTCCATCACGATCCGACCAGACTCCATGATGTAACCAAAGTCGGCATAGCGCAAAGCCATGTGGGTGTTTTGCTCGGCCAACAAAAACGTGACCTGTTCCTTTTGGTTCAGGTCTTTGACGATGTTGAACACCTCTTCGACGATTTGCGGCGCCAACCCCATGGACGGTTCATCCAGCAACACCAAACGCGGATTGGCCATCAACGCCCTGCCAATCGCACACATTTGTTGTTCGCCACCAGAGGTGTACGCGGCTTGCGAACCTCTGCGGGTTTTCAAGCGGGGAAAGTAGTTGTAGACCTTCTCTAAATTGGCGGCGATCTCGCCCTTGTCGCGGCGGGTGTAGCTGCCGGTTAAGAGGTTTTCTTCGATGGTCAAGTGGGCAAAGCAATGCCGCCCTTCCATCACCTGCACCACACCACGCTGCACCAGATCGGCCGGCGTGAGGTTTTCAATGCGTTCGCCGCGCAACTCGATGCTGCCCTTGGTGACTTCGCCGCGCTCGCCTTTGAGTAAATTGGAGATGGCGCGCAAGGTGGTGGTTTTGCCCGCGCCGTTGCCACCCAGCAAAGCGACGATGCCGCCCTCTGGCACTTGCAAGGACACGCCCTTCAACACCAAGATCACATGGTTATAAATGACCTCGATGCCATTGACATTCAAAACAATGTGGGGCGTAGGCATGGCTGTGTCCGGTTCAAGGCTTCAGGTCAAGACTGACAATCCGCACCGGTGCGGCGCGTCAGCTTTTTCTCAGCCGCATATTTGTCAGCAGTGGCTTTGACCAGCGGCTTCAAAATTTGTTCGTCGGCTTGCATCCAGTCAGAAGTGAACACCCAGGCCTTGCCGTTCCAGGTGTGCACGCGGGTCCAAGCCGAGCCCATGTGGTCCATGCAAGACGTGCTGATCGGGCGCATCACGCCTTTGAAACCCAGCGCGTCCAATTTCGCTTGCGTCAGGTTCAGGTTCTCCAAGCCCCAGCGCACTTGCTCGCCGGTCACCACTTTGCCTTTGCCAAACCGTTCTTGTGCGGAGCGGATGCCTTCAATGCCAATCATGGCGCTCATCACACCACGCAAGTACAAGACCTGTCCCACTTCTTCTTTCGGGCCGGTCCCTTGGCCCTTGGCATGGATTTGCGTGAGCAAGGTTTTGACGATGTCTGAATTCGGTTCGGCGCCGTGCTGGATCGTGATCGCGTTGTAGCCCTTGGCACCTTCGGCCACGTCTTTGACGTCGGGTTCGGCACCGGCCCACCACACACCGTACATTTTTTCGCGGGCATACCCCGTGGCTTGCGCCTCTTTGATGGCGGTGGAGTTCATCACGCCCCAGCCCCACAACACCACGTAATCGGGCTTGGATTGACGCACTTGCAACCAAGTGGCTTTTTGCTCGACACCGGGTGGTGTGACGGGCAACAACTGCAATTCAAAGCCGTGGTTGCGCGAACGCTCTTGGATCAACGGGATCGGCTCTTTGCCAAACGGGCTGTCGTGGTAGACCAGCGCGATTTTTTTGCCTTTGAGTTTGTCCCAACCACCTTCTTTTTTGGCAATGGCTTGCAAAATCGTGTCGGCTGCCACCCAATAGGTGCCCGCGATCGGGAAGTTCCACTTGAACACCGCGCCGTCTGAGCTTTCACTGCGGCCATAGCCAATGGTCAACACAGGGATTTTGTCGCCAGGTGCTTTTTCGGTGATGGCAAAGGTCGCGCCGGTGGACAAAGTCTGCACAAAGCTCGGGTTCTTGCTTTTCAAGCGCTCGTAGCACTCGACACTGCGCGCAGTGTCGTAGCCGGTTTCGCATTCTTCATAAGCGATCTTCACGCCGTTGATACCGCCTTTGGCGTTGACCAATTTCAGGTAATCGACAAAGCCATTGGCCCAAGGCGTGCCGTTCGGCGCATACGGGCCGGTGCGGTAAGACAGCACTGGGATAAATTGTTCTTTGGATTGGGCCCAGGCTGACGAGGTGGCGGACAACCACACCGAGGCCAACAGGGCAGACAACAACAGGACTGGTTTTTTCATCTTCGTCTCCTTCAGATTCGATTCACACAACACCCATGTCAATACGGGAACGGCCAAACACGCATTTTCTGTTTGCCAATCGCCCACAAGCGCGCCAAGCCATGCGGCTCCACAATCAGGAACCACACGATCAACGCGCCAAAAATCATCAACTCGGCATGCGACACCACGGTGGTTGACAGGGCCACGCCCAGCAAAGACGCCACGAACGGCAAAAACTGGTTGAGAAAAATCGGCAACACCACGATGAATGCCGCGCCCAAAAAGCCGCCCATGATCGAGCCCATGCCACCAATGATGACCATGAACAACAGCCGAAAAGATTCGTTCACCGAAAAAGCGCTCGGCTCCCATGAGCCCATGTAAATGAATGCCCACAGCGCGCCTGCCATGCCAATGATGAAGGAGCTGACCGCAAACGCGCTCAGCTTGGCGTACATGGGGCGAATGCCGATCACGGCCGCGGCCACGTCCATGTCGCGGATCGCCATCCACTCGCGGCCGATCGCACCACGCACCAAATTTTTGGCCAGCAGCGCCACCACACACAACAGCGTCAAACAAAACAGGTATTTGCTGACATCGCTTTCAATGGGCAGGCCAAACACTTGCAAATTCGACACCGACACCGAGCCCGATGGCGTGTCCAAGGTGAACCACTTGATGCGCAAAAACATCCAGTCTGCAAAAAACTGCGCCGCAAGTGTGGCGACAGCCAAATACAAGCCGCGCACACGCAAACTCGGCAAGCCAAACAACACGCCAAACACGGTGGCACACAAACCACCCAATATGAGCGCGGGGATCAATGGCAAATCCGGCACGCGGGCAAAAAAGTTGTACGCACCATAGGCGCCGACCGCCATGAATGCGCCCGAGCCCAGCGAAATCTGGCCGCAATAGCCGACCAAAATATTCACCCCCAAGGCCGCCATGGCCATGATGACAAACGGAATCAAAATGGCACTGAACATGTAGTCGGTGGCCATCATGGGCACGCCGACAAACGCCAGCAACACCAACAGCAGCACGAACCAGCGGTCCTGCACGATCGGGAAGATCTGCTGGTCAGCTTGGTAGCTGGTTTTGAATTGGCCGTTTTCTCTGTAAAACATGGTCAGACCCGGTCGATGATTTTTTCCCCGAACAGCCCTTGCGGGCGAACGAGCAAAAACAACAATGCCAACACATAGGCAAACCATATCTCGATGCCGCCACCGACATACGGACCCAAATACACCTCGGACAACTTCTCGCCCACGCCAATGATCAAACCGCCAATGATGGCGCCCGGCACCGAGGTCAGACCACCCAATATCACCACAGGCAAGGCACGCAATGCGACCGTTGCCAATGAAAACTGCACGCCCAGTTTGCTGCCCCAAATCATGCCGGCCACCAAGGCCACAACCCCAGCCACGCACCAGACGATGACCCAAATGCGGTTGAGCGGAATGCCAATCGATTGCGCCGCTTGGTGGTCATCCGCCACCGCACGCAACGCCCGACCTGTGCTGGTCTTTTGGAAAAACAACGACAAGGCAGCGACCAACACCGCGGCGATCAAGGCCGCGATCAGGTCTTCTTGGTTGATCAAAATGCCGCCCTCAAACACCGACTCGAAGGCCATCACCGGTTCTTTGGGCATGCCGATGTCGATCTTGTAAATATCGCTGCCAAAAATGGATTGGCCCAAGCCTTCCAAAAAATACGTGATGCCCAAGGTGGCCATCAGCAAGGTGGTGCCTTCTTGGTTGACCAACTGCCGCAACACCAACCGCTCGATCAACCAGGCCACGGCAAACATGACGACCGCCGCCATGGCAAACGCGATCACATTGACCAGCCATGGGTTGCCCACGCCAGCAGCACTCAACCATTCGGAAAAACGCGCCATGGCCAAAGCCGCAAACAACACCATGGCACCTTGTGCGAAATTGAACACGCCGGAGGCTTTGAAGATCAGCACAAAGCCCAATGCGACCAGCGAATACAGCATGCCGGCCATCAAACCATTGAGCAAAGTTTCTAGAAAAAATCCCATGGCCGTCAATGTCCTGTGCCGAGGTAGGCGCTGATCACCTCGGGGTTGTTGCGCACGTCATCCGGCGTGCCGTCGCCAATTTTTTTGCCGTAGTCCAGCACCACCACCCGGTCGGAGATGTCCATCACCACGCCCATGTCATGCTCGATCAACACCACGGTGGTGCCGAACTCGTCGTTCACATCCAAAATGAAACGGCACATGTCTTGTTTTTCTTCCACGTTCATGCCGGCCATGGGTTCGTCCAACAGCAGCACTTGCGGCTCGAGCGCCAGCGCGCGGCCCAAGTCAACACGTTTTTGCAAACCATACGGCAGTTGCCCAACCGGTGTTTTGCGGTAGGGCTGTATTTCCAAAAAATCGATGATTTCTTCGACCCGTTTGCGGTGTTCAATTTCTTCACGCTCGGCAGGGCCGAGTCGCAGGGCTTGCCAAAACAAGTTTGACTTCATGCGCAAATTGCGCCCGGTCATGATGTTGTCGAGCACACTCATGCCTTTGAACAGCGCCAGGTTTTGGAACGTGCGCGCCACCCCCATCACCGCGACTTGGTGGCTGTCCATGTGGCTGAATGTTTGGCCACGGAAAGTGATTTGCCCTTGCTGCGGCGTGTACACGCCGTTGATGCAGTTGAGCATGGACGATTTGCCAGCACCGTTGGGGCCGATGATCGCGCGTATCTCGTGTTCGCGCACATCAAAGCTGATGTCTGCCAAGGCTTTGACGCCGCCAAAGCTGAGCGAAATGTTTTGCACATTCAAGATGACATCGCCAATCTGCTTGCTCATGCGGCCTGCCCCACAGGTGCGAACACTTTGGCGTCTGACAAGGTCAAGGTGGCACTGACACTGCCCGTGCGCCCATCTTCAAATTTGACGGCGGTTTCGATGTGTTGTTCGCTGCGCCCGGCATACAAGGCCTCGACCAACACAGCGTATTTGTCGGCGATGTAACCACGGCGTACCTTGTTGGTTCGGGTCAGTTCACCGTCATCCGCATCCAGTTCTTTGTGCAACACCAAAAACCGGCTGATTTGTGAACCCGCCAACAAGGTGTCCGCTGACAAATCGGCATTGACTTTTTCCACGCACTCCAACAGCAGTTGATAGACCTCGGGCTTTTGCGCCAAATCGGTGTAACCCGCATACGGCAGATTGCGCCGCTCGGCCCAGTTGCCCACGGCATCGAAATCGATGTTGAGCATGACGCACACCCTTTCGCGGCCATCGCCGTATGCCACGGCCTCTTTGATGAACGGGAAAAATTTGAGTTTGTTTTCAACGTATTTGGGCGCGAACATCGCGCCATCATGGACGCCGCCCTGGATGCGTCCGACATCCTTGACCCGGTCGATGATCTTCAAATGCCCCCGGCTGTCGATGAATCCTGCGTCATTGGTTTTGTACCAACCGTCTGCACTCAGCACCTCGGCGGTGGCTTCGGGGTTTTTGTAATAGCCTTTGAGCAAGCCCGCCGACTTGACCAGGATTTCGCCGTTCTCAGCCACTTTGATTTCCACGCCATTGCAAGGCACCCCCACCGTGTCGGCATAGGCTTGGTTGTCGGGTTGCAAACACACAAACACCGCGGTTTCGGTCGAGCCGTACAACTGTTTCAGGTTGATGCCAATCGAGCGGTAAAAACTGAACAAATCCGGCCCAATCGCTTCACCGGCGGTGTAAGCCACCCGCACCCGCGACAAGCCCAAGTTGTTGCGAAGCGGGCCGTACACCAGCCCATTGCCCAAGCCATACAGGACGCTGGGCCACAGTCCGATGGACTGGCCGTCCATGCGTCGCGGCCCGTGTTCACGCGCGATGTCCATGAAGTACTTGAACATGCGGCGCTTGATCGCGCTGGCATCCTCCATGCGAATCATCACTTGGGTCAACAAGCCTTCGAACACGCGCGGCGGCGCAAAGTAATAGGTCGGCCCGACTTCCTTCAAATCGATGGTCACGGTTTCTGCCGACTCAGGGCAATTGACCACATAACCACAGCACAACCACTGCGCGTAGCTGAAAATGTTTTGACCAATCCACGCAGGCGGCAAATACGCCAGCACTTCTTCGCGGTGGGTCAGCCGGTCAAAGTCGGCACCGGCTTTGGCGCGGTCGAGCAAACTGCGGTGGGTATGCACCACGCCTTTGGCGGTGCCCGTGGTGCCGGAGGTGAAGAACATGGCCGCCACATCGTCGGCTTGGCCTTTTTCTATTTGTGTGTGAACAAATTCGGGTTGCTGCGCCACCAACGCAGCACCTTCGCGCAGCACCTGTTGCAAATGGCTCAACAGGGTTGGCGGGTAATGGCGCAGACCGCGTGGGTCATCGTAATAAATGCGGGCAAGGCTGGGGCAGTCTGCATGAATTTCCAGCAACTTGTCGACTTGTTCTTGGTTTTCGACCACCGCAAATCGCACCTCGGCATTGTGGATGGGGAACACGTATTCGGTGGCGGCGGCATCTTGGTAAAGCGGCACGGGTATGCCGCCGAGCACTTGCACCGCCAACATGCTCGCGTACAAATTCGGTCGGTTCGCGCCGATGATCACCACATGGTCGCCTCGTTGCATGCCGTCGCGCGCAAACACATGCGCCATTTGCCGAACAGCGATGAACAAATCCGCCCAGTTCAGGGTTTGCCAAATGCCGTATTCCTTTTCGCGCAGGGCCGCGTCGCCAGGACGCTGGCTGGCATGCAGAGCCAAAAGACGGGGGAAAGTGGTGTCCATGTGCGTGTCAAATTGCAGGATGACGGTGACATTGCCGCTGAGAGCCGCGAATATTAGGCCCAAGTTTGACGCTATTTTGTCTTTTGAACGACAATTTAGGGAAGATACCTAGGCTTTGTTTCTTAATTTTTTCCATTTGCCATGGCCCAAGACCTGACATTGCACCAGCGCCGCCGCGCGCCCACGCCGCAAGAACTGCACGTCATTCCTTGGCTGAATGCGCTGACAGCGCACGAACGCGCACAAACCATGTCGCAATTGGTCGTGGGTGACGCGTTGGCGGGTGACGTGGTGTGCCGCATTGGGCGTGCGCCGACCTATTGGTTTGGCGTGATCGATGGCTTGCTCAAAATGAACATCGACACCGACAAGGGCGACAGCCTGACCTTCACCGGCGTGTCGCGTGGCGGTTGGTTCGGCGAAGGCACCGCGCTCAAACGCGAGCCTTACCGCTACAACGTGCAAGCCTTGCGCCCCAGCGTGGTCGCGGGTTTGCCCATCGACAGCTTTCACAACCTGCTGTCGGGGTCACTTGGCTTCAACCGTTTCATCATGAACCAACTGAACGAGCGGCTCGGGCAATTCATTGCCGCGCGTGAAATTGACCGGATCAACAACCCCGACTTGCGGGTTGCACGCAATTTGGCCGCGCTGGTCAACCCGGTGTTGTTCCCTGGGGTCGGCCGGTTGCTGAACATCACCCAACAGGAATTGGGCTATTTGGTCGGGCTGTCTCGCCAACGGGTGAATGTCGCGCTCAAACGCTTGGAACAAGCGCAATGGATCAGCGTGAGCTATGGCGGGATACAAGTGTTGGACCTGGCTGCTTTGCGAAGCCATACACTGCCTGACACATGAACAACGCCACCATTCGTCTGAACAAGCGCATGGCCGAACTCGGCCTGTGTTCACGCCGTGAAGCCGACGACTGGATCGCCAAAGGCTGGGTGCGGGTGAATGGCGAAACCGCGGTGCTGGGCAGACCGGTCAGCCCCTTGGATCGGATTGAAGTGGACCGCTTGGCACGCGGCCAACAAGAGCGGCAAGTCACGGTGCTGTTGCACAAGCCGGTGGGTTATGTCAGCGGTCAGGCCGAGGACGGGCACACGCCGGCCATTCAGTTGATCGAAGCCGCCAACCATTGGCGCGAGGACAAAGCCCCGATTCGGTTCGCGCCCAAGCAGCGCATGGGACTGGCCCCTGCCGGACGTTTGGACATTGACTCGGTGGGATTGCTGGTGCTGACCCAAGATGGCCGGGTGGCCAGGCAACTCATTGGCGAAGACTCTGGGGTGGAGAAAGAGTACTTGGTGCGGGTGCAGTACGGACGCTTGCCCGCCGGTGAGGTGCAAACCGACGTGCAGTCGCTGTTTCCCCGCGAGCAACTGGCTTTGTTGCGCCACGGTTTGTCACTGGATGGCCAGCCACTGAAACCCGCGCAAGTGGATTGGCAAAACCCGGAGCAATTGCGCTTCGTGCTGACCGAAGGCAAAAAACGCCAAATCCGCCGCATGTGCGAACAAGTCGGCTTGACCGTGGTCGGCTTGAAGCGGGTTCGCATCGGCCAGGTGAAACTGGGTCAATTGCCGGTCGGGCAGTGGCGGTATTTGGGGCGCGAAGAATCGTTTGTCTGAGCGGGGATTACCGCATCCTGACAAACCGCATATTCGCTTCATCCGAAACATGGATGGGCAAAATCAGAAATGCCATGCCTGTTGCACTGGATACTTGCCTGACCTTGGCATGGCCTTGTGCATCCAATCCCATGATGATGGACTCTTTGGTCACGCCCACCATGGGTTCGCCCGACTTGAAACCTGCAGCATTGACCGATGGCTTGACTTGCAATTGGCCTGCCTTGAATTCGAAATGTGTGCCGCGTTCAAATCTGGTGAATGCCATGACCTGACCCTCCTTACCCAAAGCCTGCGCTTCAATCAGTGAGTCGTTTTTCACGGCGACCTGCACGGCATCCACCGCCTCATTCGACAGCGATGTTTCACCACGCCATAAAAACGCACTCAAGTACCTGGGAGGCAAGGCGTTTGAATTGGTCTCTGACTTGTTTCGGTAAACACCGCTCAGCGCAGAAATGTCTGTGCTTGGAACGAACCCAGAAGCATCCCCTGACTGAGAGATGGCGCATCCTGTCAGCACCGTCATCAAAAAAAAGATCAAAATAGTTACAGCGTTCTTCATCAATGCTCCCTTTTAAATTAGCAAACACATAAATAACAAATACATAATAGCTCATTATTAATGTTTTTAGTATTTTTGTTGGTCTTTTGCTTAAAGTTTCTCTTGATTTTGGTCACTTTCGCCCCATTTAAATCTGTTCTTCATCGTTTTTTTGTCTGCCAACATGTCAAAACATACCCACTCCTTCCAAGCTGAAGTTGCCCAACTGTTGCACCTGGTCACGCACTCGCTGTACTCCAACAAAGAAATCTTTTTGCGCGAACTGGTGTCCAACGCGTCGGATGCCTGCGACAAATTGCGCTACGAGGCACTGAACAACGCCGGCTTGTATGAGGATTCGCCCACATTGGAAATCCGTGTGGCGTTTGACAAAGCCGCGAAAACTTTGACGATTTCAGACAACGGCATCGGCATGAGCCAACAAGAAGCGATCGACCATTTGGGCACGATCGCCAAAAGCGGCACGCGCGATTTCATGAGCCGCTTGAGCGGTGACCAGCAGTCCGATGCCAAAGACAAGGGCGCATTGATCGGTCAATTTGGCGTGGGCTTTTACTCGGGCTTCATCGTCGCCGACAAAATCGTGGTCGAAACCCGCCGCGCCGGTTTGGATGCCAAAGAAGGTGTGCGCTGGACCAGTGGCGGCAGCGGCGACTTCGAGGTGGAAACCATCACCCAAGACAAGCGGGGCACCCACATCATTTTGCACATGCGCGATGATGCCGACGAGTACCTGAGCAGCTGGAAACTCAAGTCCATCATCGGCAAATACTCAGACCACATTTCCTTGCCCATTCTGATGCGCAAAGAAGAATGGAAAGAAGGCGAAAAAGACCAACCCGGCGAGATGGTGGTGACCGATGAATGGGAGACCGTCAACAAAGCCAGCGCCTTGTGGACCCGCCCGAAAAAAGACATCACCGACGAACAACACGCCGAGTTTTACAAAGCGATCAGCCACGATTTCGAGCCGCCGCTGGCATGGAGCCACAACCGGGTGGAAGGCAGCACCGAATACACCCAACTGCTGTACTTGCCTGCGAAAGCCCCGTTCGATTTGTGGAACCGCGACAAAAAGGCTGGCATCAAGCTGTATGTCAAGCGGGTGTTCATCATGGATGACGCCGAAGCCCTGATGCCGACCTATTTGCGGTTTGTCAAAGGCGTGGTCGACTCTGCCGATTTGCCGCTGAACGTCAGCCGCGAACTGCTGCAAGAAAGCCGCGACGTGAAAGCCATTCGCGAAGGCAACACGCGCCGCGTGTTGTCCATGTTGGAAGACTTGGCCAAGCACGACACGCCTGCAGCGGACGCCAGCGATGAAGACAAACAAGACGCGGGCAAATTCAGCAAGTTTTACGCAGAGTTCGGCGCGGTGCTCAAAGAAGGTTTGGGTGAAGACTTTGCCAACAAAGACAAGATCGCCAAGTTGCTGCGTTTTGCCAGCACCACCAGCGACACCGTGAACGTGGGCTTTGCCGATTACAAAGCGCGCATGAAAGAAGGCCAAGAAGCGATTTACTACGTCACCGCCGACAGCTTGGCGGCGGCGCGCAACAGCCCGCAACTCGAGGTGTTTCGCAAAAAAGGCATCGAGGTGCTGCTGATGTCAGACCGGGTGGACGAATGGGCTTTGGGCTTCTTGCACGAGTTCGATGGCACGCCACTGCAATCCGTGGCGAAAGGCGCGTTCGACTTGGGCAAACTGCAAGACGAAGCAGAGAAAAAAGCCGCAGAAGCGGCCGCAGACACGCTCAAACCCTTGTTGGCGAAGCTGAAAGAAACGCTCAAAGACAAAGCCGACGATGTGCGCATCACCACCCGCTTGGTCGACTCACCCGCCTGTTTGGTGGTGAAAGACCACGGTGTCTCATTGCAAATGGCGCGCATGTTGAAACAAGCCGGTCAAAACGCACCGGACACCAAACCGATTTTGGAAATCAACGCCGAGCACGCCTTGGTGAAAAAAATCGACAGCGATGCCGGTCAAATTCATTTCCACGATTTGGCGCACATCTTGTTTGACCAAGCCTTGCTGGCCGAAGGCGGTTTGCCAGACGACCCCGCCGCTTATGTGAAACGGGTCAACGCTTTGTTGGTTTAAGCAAGCTTCTGTTATTCCGTAATGTCTGCTTTGTAGCGGGCATTACGGCTCTCACTGGAGTGATAAAACACTCATTTATATAAATTTATAGTTTTCTTTTTGTTTAATAAATTGCAAAATATAGTTTTAATTACTGTATTTGCAAATTGTGAGCCTCTACACCCAGTTACAAGCCGCCAAAAGCGAAGAAGACGTCAAAGACGCGTACATCAAGGCGCTGGGGCTTAAGGGCTACACCAAAGGCCTGATCGACATTCAAGCCAAAGAAATATGGTTTGAAGCCAAGGACACAGGCAAAAACTCCAGTTACGCCATGTTCACCCAGTTGCTGCATTACGTGCAGGACGCGCTGAACAAAGGTGAATCGGTGCCACCTTTTTTGGCAGTGATAGACACCGAAAAAGCCGCGCTGATGAAAAGCTCGGACGTGATTCCGTTCTTAGCCAAAAAAACCATCAAGTGGGGCAAGTCGGCCAGTCAATACACGCCTGAAGCTTTGGAAGAAATATCAGCCCACATCGGCACGCACTTTGTGTCTTTCAAGATCGCCACCCATGAAGACGAGTTCATACAAACGGTCAAGGCCGCCATCAAAACGGGTGACATCATCCGCACCCAGATCACACCGGACAACCTCAAGCAGGTGTTTGACAAATGGGTGGAAATGGTGGGTCGTGAAATTACCGGTGTGAATGAAGAAGACTACGCCTTGCTTTTTTTCGCCGACATCATGAACGACGGCACGGTGTCCACACACACCCACTTGCCAGCTGAATTGCTGCATAAAAGCGGCAAGCCTGTGTTTGCATTGAATGGCCAGAACTTTGAACTCGGCAACATCGAAGGCTATCGACAGTTTTGGACGATCTACCACCGCCCGCCGAAATCGGAATACCGCGACTACCTGCTAGAGCGCCGCGACAGTTTGATACCGCTGGATGAGCGCAGTTTCAAAGGCGCTTACTACACGCCATTGCATGTGGTGGACAAGGCCTATGACAAATTGGCCGAAACGCTGGGCAAGAACTGGCAAAAAGAATACATCGTCTGGGACATGTGCTGCGGTGTGGGCAACCTAGAGGTCAAGCACAGCAACCCGCGCAATATTTACATGAGCACGCTCGACCAAGCCGATGTCGATGTGATGAAAGCCACCAAAACCTGTGTGGCCGCACAGCGTTTTCAATACGACTATTTGAACGACGACATCACGGATGACGGACAGATTGATTACAGCCTCAGCAACAAAGTGCCAGCGAGTTTGCGCAAAGCGATTGCTGAGGGGAAAAAGATATTGGTGTTGATAAATCCGCCTTATGCGGAGGCGGCTAATTCACAAGGCAATGAAGGTAAATCGGACGTCGCCAAAACGCGCATGGGCGCTTTGATGAACAAAGCTGACTACGGTTATGCGTCGCGTGAATTGTTTGTTCAATTTTTGGCGCGCATTGCAGTGGAAATTCCCACGGCCTCCTTGGCGATGTTCAGCACTCTTAAATACGTGAACGCCCCGAATTTTGAACAGTTCCGTGAAAAGTGGAATGTCCAATATTTGGGAGGGTTTGTTGTGCACAGCAAATCATTCGAGGGGCTAAAGGGGGATTTCCCGATTGGGTTTCTGGTTTGGAAAACCGATCAAATGGCTACCCACAAAACCTTAATGCAGGAGGTGTTGACCGAAGTACTGAATAAAAAGGCACAAGCCATCGGCGAGAAATCTTTTTACAACTTGCCTAAAAGCAGCTATTTGAATCTTTGGATGCCTAGGTTGAAAACAGATTCAACTTGCATTCCACTCAAAAATGCTGTGCACCCGCAAACAGCTCACGCAAAGGTCACTTCATGGCGATCTGATGCGATTGCATACCTGCTCAGCAACAGCAATGATTTGCAAAATGCCGGGACGCTGACCGCCTTATTTTCATCAGTCTATAGCGCCGGTAATGGTTTTCACATCACCCCCAAGAATTTTGATAAAGCTGCGGTGGTCTTTTCTGTTCGCCGCCTCATCAAACCCATCTGGCTCAATGACCGTGATCAATTCCTTCAACCTACTAAGCCACTCCCTGACGAGTTCAAAACGGACTGCTTGATCTGGATGCTGTTCAACGGCAGCAACCTGACCGCAAGTGCCAACGGCCTTGAATGGAACAACAAAAAATGGTCCATCGTTAACCACTTTATTCCTTATAGCGAGAAAGAGGTTGGCGCCGAAAGCAATTTT
>Ga0192647_101234_pt1 | contig 16933 bp, 16 predicted proteins | sample LauGreFa1BDMLBSN_2_FD_133046 | JGI IMG/M metagenome (GOLD analysis project Ga0192647, IMG submission 133046) | Freshwater lake microbial communities from Lake Michigan, USA - Fa13.BD.MLB.SN - reassembly | ecosystem: Environmental > Aquatic > Freshwater > Lake | place: Lake Michigan, USA...
AAACTCCGATAAGTAACGACCCCGAAATCCTACACGACCTTGATCATCGGACTCAAAAAACATTGACCGATTGTGATTGAATAAAGTAGTTAAATCCATAGTGCAATAATAATCATTAATGATGAAATACGCCCTAATTGTTGGACCAGAAGGTTAGTTAGGTTTGCCAAGTTCATACATCACAGCATATTATTCTACTCGCTGGATTTACAAATCACTAATTAGAATTAGACTTCCCGCGGAATTGACATTTTTATCGAGCGCTGCGTTCTTCAACTTCAAAAAACGAAAAAAATCACCCAGTTCGCTTTATTAACTATTTTTTTTGTTTTTTCTGTACATCATTTATTTTATCTTGAAGTAAACTAACATGAGGGAAATTTGATCCATAGTTATCGATAAAAATCGATTGTGATAACTTGTAATTTTCTATTGCTTCCTTCAAATCACCTTGTTCAGCAAAAACATCTCCGAGATCGTCGTAATCAAGAGCTAGGCTTGGATGCTTGGGGTGCAACACTGCCTTATCAATTGACAGAACCCTTTCAAACAATTCACTCGCCATATTTAAATTTTTCAGCCTCAAATTGGCGGAACCTAAATTACTTAAAATTCTTGCCGTGTTAGGGTGATTATACCCTTCCGATTTTAACGAAATATCAAGTGCTTGCTGAAAGATTACTATGGATTCTTCGAAGTCTTCTTGCAATACATTTACTAATGCCAAATTTTGAAGTGATCCAGAGGTACTTGAATGTTGAGACCCAAAAATCTCCAAACACTTTGAATAAGATAATTCGAAATAATGTTGAGTTGAATCTAAATCTCCCTTATACCAATATGCCGCACCAAGATTACTGTATATTTTTTCAATTTGCTCCTGATGCAACTCTAAATTACTGGTAAAAAATGACATGGACTTTTTGAACATATCAATTGCTCTATCATACTCGGCACACATCAACCATTTCGTTGCCAATTCAAAAACAATTTCGGGATAGTCTGAATGTTCTTTGTGGGTCTCTAAAAACGACTCAATCTCCTCGAGCAATTGATACTTAATATCTTGTTCAAAAAACGGCAACCCTTTAACCAACGTCTTGATATAAGAAATACTCGAATACTGTTTTAATTTTATTATTGAATTAAACAATTCCAATAAGCAGTCATTTTTCTGTGCCATTTCAAGGTGCCTAATTGCCATGAATAGAACATCATAATCACTTTCCGTAGGCTCCGATATTAGCCAATTGATAAGAAAATCTATAGAACATTGATTATCAACACCTTGATTTACTCGTTGATTATTAAATGCGCTTAGGATACCGAACGCGAAAGGGACGTAACAACATTTGCCAATTTCTCCACCTAAATCAATCAAATGAAATAATCTTCCTAATTGATGATTTGAGACCTCTCTTATCAAACACTGCTCAACCCCTTCTTTTGCACCATTCAACTTATTTTCATGGATAATTTGAGCCAAAGATTCGGCGTCTAACCCCGCTGTTCCATAATACACAACTTCACCAAGAACATAATGAAAATACCCTTCCACCGTAAAACTAACAAACAATTTTTCATCTTTAACAGATTCAGTTAATACCCCCTCAAGCAACATCTGTTGATAAGGAGAATCTATTTGAATACTCTTGACAAAATCTCCTATTTGCTCATCGTCAAAAAGCAAATCAACAGACAGAATGTGATGCTCATGTTCCAACATGAGTTCCGCAACGCGATATAGAAGTTGATGATTATCCGTCATTTAGTTCAAATTTCCAAATCCCATCTTGATGTATAAACAACAAAGCTCGCAACCCAGGAATCATTTGGAAATATCCTCCGGAGGATGGTGGATACTCTCCTTTGAATTCTAAGTTTTTGAAAGCAGTATTCTCTGAGAGAACAGCGCAAGAACATTGTTCGCAATTAAACGCTTCTGTTCCAAACTCTGGTGATGGTATTGTTCCACCCCAATTTACGACCAAGTTTGAATCGGCAATATACCCCATCGATCCTTCATGCCGGATTGTATTGTGATTGCTAGACATTACCGTCCTCCACTCCATAGTGGCAAAATCCAATTCATGAGCATCTCGCAACCATGTGAAATAACCAACATCGGTAGCGCTCGCCAATCCCAGACGAACCTGGTGTTCACGCTGGATTCCTGTATCACTTCCGATACCAGATATCAAGATGGCTTTGGTTCCATTTTCAATGGGCAACAATTGGCCATTCCGCGGATAGGGGGAAATACCAGGTTTATTTTCTTTCAGCTGTATCCATTTCTTCTCTGAAATGTCATACACCCACAACCAATTCTTGTAAGTGAAATACCCATATCCCCCAAATTCAAATAAACGATTGTTGATTGGATCAAAGGCATACGATGCGCCACAGGCGTGGACATCATGAACACCAAAAGACAACCGATTCCAACTGCCAGCGGCATCAGTAAGCTCATAAACCGTAGACCGAATTGAAGACCAAGAGTAAAAGATTCGATTCTTTTGGTCAAAGACTATTCGGCCGCATCCTTCAGGCCAATCAGTGGGGTTGAACGTTGAAAGTGAATTTATCTCCTTATCCCAAAAAACAAGCTGCTTCTTTTCTCCGTTGAAAAACCAAACACCATTCGCAGCAACCATCCAATTATTGGTTTGAAAACCCTTCAATTCTTCTGAAAACTGCCACTTGCTCCAAATACCTTTGTAGTGGGTTTCAGACTCCAATGGCGGCAATTCATCCATCGTTTGATAAACTGGCACTTCAATCTTTCCTGCCTCAATTTGCTTATTTACATTTGTTAATCGAGTGGCGATTTCATCACCCTCATCGTAGTTTTGGATATACTTAAAAGCCTCTTGAATCAATACAAGAGCATTATCAGGTTCGGTCAAAGCCAATTGCTTTGCATATTCTTCTAAGGACACAACAAGGCAATAACGATAAAAGTTATCGGTATGCGCTTTTGTTTTAAACGGAAGGAACTCTGTATATTTTTTTAACCAGGGAATAGCCTTCTCATAATTACCTAGGGCATAGCGATTCTCCTGGAGGTAGTGGATGGCTTTGAATGTTTGAGGATGTGTTTTCCCTAAGTGCTTGAAATGATAATTATATGCCTGTTGAAATTGAGCATCTGCATATTCAAACAGATCGACATCCAAACCTTCCAATAAAGAAGGATCGGCATGCCCCCAGCGCCCTACTCCGCGAAGACCTCTCCAAAAATTTACCAAACCTATATACAAATTGATTTCAGCCAGCTCTGCGCTGTCAGAAGTCTCCTCCAACATTATGGCCTTGGCCTTTTCAAAGTACGCTGTGGACTTGACAACCTGCAAACCCAGCGATAAATAGGCGAACCCCAATAAGCGATAGGTATTCTTTAGTTTTTCCTTCTGAGGTGTTGGCTTTGCTTCGCGAATCTCCGCAGCACGAGTAAGCGCTGCCATAGCAGCTTTGTATCCATCATGCCCGGAACGTTTGTATTCGCTGTCGCCCAACTGTTCCAGTGCTACTACAAGCGAATTTTGGTCGTTGCGCTTCTCAGCTTCTTCTATAAATTTCGTGTAATATTGCTTGGCCTGATCGAGAGCATTTAAATCGCTGTAGAAAGAAATTAAGGTTAAAGCCTCTGTGAATTCAATCTCATTCTTACTTTCAAGCAATTCATTTATTGTTTGTCTGAGCTGTTCTGACTCTTTGATGATGCCATCTAGCTGATCAACCACTTGTTGTTTCTGATTGCCCGATAAGATTCCGCGCACGTGTTTGATCACATTCCAATAATGAACAGACGGATTCTCCATAAGAACATTGAACACATCCTCAACCCGGTTTTTCATAAAGGCATGTACCAAAGGGAAACGCGCAACCTGCTCGGCGACACCGCCGGCATCAATCAACGAGACAAGGCGCTCCAACTTACCTTGGTTTACCTCTTGGATAAGACACTGCTCGACACCTTCTTTCACTCCATTCAATCGATTTCTCCGAAGAAGTTCTATTAAATAGGTATACTCCTTTCCCTCCGACTGATCAAAAATGACGTCACCTAGGACAAAGTGAAAATATCCTTCCACTGTAAAAGTGACGAACAATTTCTCATCTCTAACGGATTCGGTCAATACACCCTCAAGCAACATTTGCTGGTAAGGTGAATCGATTTGAATGCTTTTTACAAAATCACCAACATGATCATCATCAAAAATTAAGTCCACTGGCAGGACATGTTGCTCATGCTCAAGCATGAGTTCTGCAAGGCAGTATAACAGAAGGTGGTTAGAAGTCATTTAGTTGATGATTGATTTTACTGCACTTTGCCAAAATACTTTTTGTAAACTGATGCTGATCACCAAGAAATTTCCTATATATTGGAATTGCCTTTTCACCAAATTGTTTTGCTTTTAAAAGTTCATTATTATGAAAATAAAAATCACATAAATCATCAAAGCAGTAAGCAGTTGAAACATTATTTTGCCCCAGCAAACTAATGTTTATGTTTAATCCTTCCAGTAATGAATTTTCTACAAAAACTAAGTCTGCGTTTTCTTTTTGCAATTCTGCAAATGCCAAATACCTATAAACGTTTGAATTTCTAATGTTTGGGTTACCAAAGACAGCATTGTTTAATGTAAGGGCTTCTTTAATCAATTCCTCCCCCCTACTCAAATCGATTTTGGATTGAACATAAGCTATACCTAAATTGGAAATTGTCAAGATACTTGACTCTGATTTTTTTCCCTCAAATTTCAATCTCCTTTTTAATACTAGTTCATATTGCTCAATACATTTAGAATAATTCGCTTGGTATTGATAGGTCAGTGCAATATTATGTAATGAATTTGTCAGTTCAAAATGCGAATCATCGAAAATTTTTGATCTGATTTCAAATCCTTTTTCAAAAAAATGAAGTGCCGAATTAGTTTTTATTTTTTTTAGTTTCAGAAGTCCTAGTTGATTATAACTAGTTGAGGTGTAAATGTGATAATATCCAAATCGTTTAAGTTCAAATTTCAAACATTTTTTATAATACTCTTCCGCTTTATCATACACTTCAAAAATCTCATATGTACTAGCTATTCTAGAATTTAACTCTAACAATAAAATACCTCTGGGCCGATTCACTTGAATCCATTCTATTATTTGTTCTATAATTTTCAACCTTAATTTATGAACAACCAAAAATTCCAATGACTTTGCCACTAATTCAACTGCGAATGGTGAGTCAAACTTGATATAAGAAACCAGAGAAAGTGTAATTGTTTTTATTAAATCATGAAGATCCAGTTTTTTAGCCAGCACCAATGCCTCATAAATAACTTTATAATCATTTTTAGTTTTATTAGAAAAAAGTCTTTTTAATAATTCTTTAACTTTTGACTCTTCACTTTTATTATTTTTTATTGCCAATCTTGATTTCAGACTAACTAAAATGGGATAGACACAGATTTCACCAAATAGATCATCTGAATCTATCATCCACATCAATCTTGATAACTCATCATTTTGCACATCACGTATCAAACATTGCTCTACGCCTTCCTTTGCACCATTCAACTTATTCTTCTCCACTATTTGCTTTAATGCCTCTGCACCCAAACCTTCTGTTCGTTTGTATATTACCTCACCTAGCACATAATGGAAATACCCCTCCACGGTGAAGCTTACGTAGAGCTTTTCATCACGAACCGTTTCCGTTAATACTCCCTCGAATAGCATTTGCTGATAAGGCGAATCGATTTGAATACTCTTCGCAAAATCTCCAATCTGTTCATCATCAAAAAGCAAATCAACGGGCAGTATGTGTTGCTCATGTTCAAACATGAGTTCTGCCAAGCGATAAAGCAATAAATGATTATCCGTCATAATTCGCCTATTGTGAAATTAGCTTCTCATGATAAAGTGTCCAGATGCTAATAAATCCGCCACGGCTTTTGGGTAGGCCTTTTCCATTATTCAATTCCAAAAACAATCGAAGCAAAAGGGGATTATCCAATTGGTCACTAAGAGAACGATCATGATAAGTCAATTCTTCGTACGAGAAATTAGGTTTGCGGCGAACCTTATCTTGCTTGTCAGACACGTATTTGTTCCAAGCGCCTTCTACTTCCATTTTATTCAATGGCTTGAGCCAATGACAAGATCGAGCAATGACGTGGTCTTCCCTGTTGCTCTCCTTAGCATCGCTGTATATGATGGATTCGTACTTCTCATCGGCTTGCGGCAATTCACTCTTGGTGTTCACCCGCCAGCTCAACACAATTTTGATGTGACCGCCTTTGTATTTCTCCAAAAACTCAATGATAGAATCAAACAAGACCTTTGAATTGGAGTTCTCGTTAGCCCCGTCAATCAAAATCATTAAAGGATTTTCCTGTTCGCATTTCACAAAACTGGCATCATCTATCGAGCTTTCTGAAGTAAGATTTAAACGGTAACACAATTCCTCCCAGATATTAGGGGTGCGAAAACGATTTCCTCTCAGTAAAATGGTATCCAAACCACGTTCTGCGTATTGTCGATTCATCTCAACCAACAAATTAGTTTTCCCGCTTCCGGCCTCAGCTGCTAAAAAGAACAAACCAGCTCGAGCGCCAACCCACGACCGCAAGGCAACTTCCGCATCCTGTCGCTCCTGGTAAATACCCTTGATCACTTTCTTTTCACTCAGTAATGATTGAATAGTTGCCTCGTTATTTTCTTTCAAAACGGCCTTCCAGCTTCCTTCATCCAAATCCATCATGGAAATAGGTTCTTGCTTCTCCTTTTCACGAATCATCAGATTCAATTGTTCCAACACCTTTTCATTGTTGGTTTCACCATGAACACTTTCCGGACTAAAGAACACAATGCGACTGCCTGTATTTTGCTCATATACCATTAACTTGGCACGCTCGGACACTTCTTTGATAAAATATTCACCGGGTAAAATAAAGAAGGGCACAATGTTCAACTCATCATTTCCTGCGTTCAACATCGCGACGTTGGATTTCAATTTTTGGCGCAGATTCACTTGGGTAATTTCATCACCCATTAAACGCCATGAAACGGTCTTATCACTACTGACAATGGTATAGTTTTTACAGAAATCAAGCTTGATCAATAAATCCTTTAATATGCCAAAATTCTCCTGCCAAAGGGAGAAACATTTTTCTTCCGATGGCACAGTACTGTGTCCGAGATAGTGGTTTCGAAAACTAATGAGTATACCTATAGATGTCTCACCATTTGCTGCATAAGGCGCCGTCTCAATGGAATCATAATACCCCGGTAACTCCTTCACAAACCAATCATGATTATGTTCATTCAAAGCCTGGATAGCACTGCGCATAAACGCATTCCAATGACCGAATTGAGGTCTGTACAGAAAATTCTTAAACGCCCGATTGATTTCTCCAATTTTCAGGTCGCTATTGAAGTATTCCGAGGCCGTCAAAAGCCCTAAATATTTCAGATAATTCAAAAAGACTTCCTTCAGCAAATGCAAACGCTTGAAACTGTCCACTTCCTCCAAGGCACGCTTATAAGGATGCGCCAGGAAATAAGGATACGTTTCAATAATCCGAGTATCGTGATTATCGGATGGAATGGAAGAAGATTGAGCTTCAATCGAATCAAGTTGAATTGCTTCCACAGCAAGTTGCTCAATGGAGCTAAATGAGAACGATCGGCCTTGATAGTCCAAAACAACAGAGCCACTGCACGATTGACCGGAACCTTGGAGGGTAAAGCCCGAAGCCGCATCTTTAAATTGAAAAGCGTAGCAAGCGCAAAGGGCTTCTAAAAATGCCGAAAAAACAGGCTCATAGACTTCGTAGATTTGCTTACTCTCAGCTTCTGAATACACCGTTCCGTGTCCAACATATTTATTTCGAAAATTAATAAGTAACTCCACCGGTGTGTTGGTCACTTCCACAAGTTGCTTTTGTCCTTTTCTGTCAATAACTGTATTTCGAACAGTCTTTCTTTTAATTGAAGGTTGCTTAACACTTTTAAGATTAACCCCAAATAAGGAAGCGAGTTCAGGAGATAAGTAATTGGATTTATTCTTATCCAATTCCTGAATCAACTTCACAATTGTCGAACTCCAAAGTCCATGACTATCCTTGGACAACAGTGTCTCAATAGATTGCTCAACACCCTCATTGATAGCATTTTCCAGTTCTGCAATTTTGATCAGGGCATGCCCGTACAATCGAAAGCACCCGAGCAAGACATCGGATATTAGATGTAATTTTTTAAAGTAATTTGGTGTTTTTTCCAATCGCCAAATTGGCCAAGACACTTGAATAGGCAATTCTAAAATGAGTTTATTTCGAGAGTCAAAGTTCATACTTGATTATTTTTACCTAAGTTTATTCAATCGGAAAATATACAACAGTTCACCAAAAAACGTTGCATCAAATTCTTTACAAATCATGAGCAATGTTTGACTTGTTAATTACTGAGATTTATGACTAAAATCAGTCCTCTTTAAGGGCAAATTAATAATGCTGGCTTAGGCACATTGGGAATTTTGGAGGTGATTGGCTACGGCGGAGAGGAGTCAATTTGGAGCGGCCCGCTGGGGTCAATATGACCGGCATTTAGCGGTTGCTTTCGTCATTCAAAATTACTTTCTCAATTCTGATGGAGAAATTTGCAAGTACTCTCCCTTTTTCGTGCGAACCACGTACTTTATGCTATATTCAGTAGCATTACCGACGATACTCACAGAATTAATCACAACAGGTGTACTATCAGGCATAATAATAGCTGATTCGCCAAATTTAAAAGGCAGTAAAGAATAAATCGAATCTCTGAGTGATGCAGAACGAATGATGGCTTTGTAGGGCACATATTCCCCAAGCTGGTTTTTGGTATTATTGAGCTCCATATTCAATTTATTTTGAGCTTCAGATTGCTTCGAAATTTGGATTTGCAATTGAGAAAGTTCACTTGAATGGCCTTTTTTTGCATTGTTTAACTGAACGAGTAAATAGATGATTAGGCCAATGAGCACAATGTATATGATTACGGTTTTCCAACTGTATTTTGAAGGGTTGGTGTTAGTTATTGTCATGATTGTCTGTTTGATATAATAAATTACGAAAATTTTTTACTTTTGCCAAAGGTATAAAACCAAGCAAATATATCGTATATAGGTAGTTAATAGAATTTACGGGTAATGAAACGCTAAATCCATAATATAAAATTGGTCAAATCATTAATTCTACAATCTGAATTTAGATTATCCTAATAAGTGAGCCGCTGTCTTTGCGTAATTCAGTCTTACCTTTCGAAGTATTGACAAGAATGTCACTTCCACTAAATTTAGCGTTTGTTGCATCTCCGTTACCAATTGACCTAATCAAAGAACCGCTGTCTTTGCGTAACTCCACTTTTCCTTTAATTGTTGTAACCAAAATCAGTGAGCCGTCATTATTGATGTCTGCATTAACTGCATCACCATTGCCAATTGTCCTAATTAAAGAACCGCTGTCTTTGCGAAGTTCTACTTTTCCGTTGTTGATTTTTAGAATATTCATTTTGTTTGTTTTTACGTGAATAATTTTCGTCTCCAGTCAGGCCTACAAACTGTCCCCCTGCGTTTTATAAGCTATTATGTTGTCAAAAATAGCATGATTTATTATTTATCCAAATAAATGAGATTTTTTCTAGAATCAATTCTTAATGTGTTCCAAAAGAACAAAAACGACAAATTGTAATTCAAAACACTCCTTTACTCCAAAAAATCTTCATTTCATCCCCAATTCTGTTGCGTTATCTAAGACTCCTATGATTTCCCCATTATATCTAGTGATTTGAATAAATCTTACTCTATAGATTTTATCCGAGTTGCAGCAGTCGATACTTTCTGTTTCTATTAAAACTGATTTACCATTGCGTTCCCTATATTTAGATTCTTGTACAGAGTCAGTAGATAGTACCTATACTTTTTGAATTTTCTCATATGTTTTCTATTAAAATAACATATAACGTTTTACAGATTTACAATGAGCGGGCTTTTTAGCATAAATTTTGATACGGAGTACTGACCTTTCGGCTACCACAAAACTGTCCAAGGATTGAGAAATCCAGCCTATTGCAAATGTGTTGTTATAAGCTGGCATGCTGTCATTAGTTTGATTTTACCGTTATCAAAAGTTCGCTATCAAATATTGATGCTGGTGAAATTACGATTTCTTCTGTTGGGATTTTGTTGCCATAACGTTCTTTCATTATTTTCAGAACCGCTTCATTTGTCAAGTCGAAGTTGCTAAGTTTTTCAAGTTTACCAATTTCAATTCCTGTCGCACGTTCGTATATTTTCCAAATAAGTTCAGAGCAATAAATTCTGTCGTCTGACCACTCAAAAGTCCGGTCATAATTTTTACCATTAAACTGGTCACCAACTTGTTTCATTTTTATCAATGTCGTAGGAGTAAAAACTTGGTCAGCGTTTTTAAGTCGCTTGATTACATATTTTCCATCTTGTCCCCGAGCAATCCAACTATCAAGTGATGTACGCTTAACAGGTTGAACAGCTTCAAAAACATAACAGTCGTTGCCGTCTTTGTAGATAAGTCCGCAATGTGAATATTTTGATTTAGTCGCAAGTTGAATGGCATTGCTTTGTCCTGAAAGTGAAGTCTGGAAAATAAGGTCGCCATTTTTTATTTCGCCTTGGTCTGCAAGTTTTTTTACTTCCGTTCTTGCATTTTCAAGTCTATGTTTCGGGTCATAAAATTTACGTTTTGCGTAGAGTCCACCGAAAATTATCAATCCTAAAAGTACAAGAGCGATTATTAATTTTTTCATTGTCGTATATCGTTGTGTAGTCGTCCGTTAATATTATTGATGGTATCTATGTCTATATCCACGTGTGTCAAAATGGATCATGTGTTTGGTGAAATAACCATTTTTATCGAGGAAATAATCCCCAAAACCTCCAATTAATTCTGGATTTTCTTTTTCCACAACCTTGTTTGCTTGTTCAATAATGGATATGTCTTCCTTATTAAATAAATTATCACCATTAATATCAAAAACATAAACATCGATTGCCTTGCCCGGTAAATGCCATGAGGGGCTTTTTTTGTTTTTGGCGCTATTGGGTAATAGGTCATTAAAAAATGAAAGTCGTTTTTGAGATATAATTATCCAGCGTGTCTCATATCCTTTTGAATTTAATTCGAATTTTATCAACTCTAATTTTCTCGTAATTTCTTTATCCGCGCCAATTAGCCCCCCTATATACATTAAAAAATACCCAAGAATACAGAATGAAATAAAAAAGCCTGCTATTCGTAATTTAGACAATCTATTTTTACTTTTTTTCCTATATAAATAGATTGTCACAGTAAGTATTAAGGCAAAGCAAAAGGCCCCAGAGAGTCCAGCAAATATAAAACCCAAAATGAGTGAACTAATAATACCGGAAATTAAAATTGTCAGTTTCATTATCAATATTACTTTTTTAAGCGATGATTCTATCAAAGTTACGCCACTTCCTTGAAGGTGCTTTATAGGCAGACATGATATTCATTTCGTTAAGGGTTAATTTCAATTATCACATTGTTATTAACCGCCTTATAAATTTCATCTATTTCGTCATTTGTGAGGGCGATGCACCCTTTTGTCCAATCAAACCATCTATGAAACCTTTTGAAACGGCCCATGATAATCTTTACATTAAAAATCTCAGGGCTATATCCATTTCCAAGACCATGGATTAGCACATCGCAACAATCTCCCCATTCTCCAACTTCAATTGCTTTGTGATATTGAGTTTGGGTCCTTTTTTTGCCTTTAAAACGTCCCTCAGGAGTTAATGAATCGCCTTGCCTTGTTTTTTTATTCAATCCATTTCTTCCAAGCGAAACTTTGTAGGTAGCAATTAACTCTTCTTTGTAGTAAAGTAAAAGTTCGTGATTAGATTTATTAATTATGATTTTGTCAGCTTTTTGATTTTCATCTAGTTTGCTTTCAGGATAAAAGTAATAAACAATCAACCCTAAAAAACCAATTAATATTAACATCCAAAGTATTTTACTTTTTTTCATATATTTTTTTTCAAAATTATTTGATCATTCGATATTTGCCTATAACGTCGTTCCTGCTTCACGCTTATGGCCCTTGCAAGATGTTATGGGGTGTTTTATTTCAATTAAAAATATAATGCTGTAAATATATTATTTTTTGTGAATAACGGATTCCTTTCTGGGGTCCAACTTTATATGGTATAAATGCCAATTTCAAAGACTTTACTTTTTCAAGATCTGAATCAGCTTTATACTCGTCGATATATCCATTGCGCAAAATCAATTCATACTTGTTATTTGTTAGAGGTAATACTCTTGTAGAAAGACCATGTGTAGAAAATTCATAAGATTTGTTAGTCGTCTGCATTAAATTTTCTGCTTCTTGTTGTGTCAAATCATTTTGTAGAACTACATAATAGACTCCCATATTCTTGACATAATACAATGATCCTAAAGTCATTAATGCAAAGAATAGAATTATAGAGAACAAAACTTTAGCTAACCTTATTTTGCTGTTTTTAGAAGATACATCTTCTTGAAAACCTCCGTCATTGTTTTGGACTAAATTTTCATTTGGATTAATGATTTCAGTATTTGCACTTGCAGCAGCATTGACATTTTTGGTTTTAGTCATGAATAAGTTGATGATTAGTAAACCTATTAATACAATAATCGATATTCCAATCAGAACTAAATGGGATGCAAAACCAGTAATTACCTCTTCAATATCTTTCAGAAAAAAGAAGATTGAGAATGATACTGACAGAATATTTGTCTTGCTCAAACAAATCGACTTTATTTTATTTTTCATAATACTTTACTTCTCTGTAATTCCAATTAAGACACCTAATTCTCCGTCTATTTGTTCAATTCCTTCCAGTACTTACACTAATCAGTCAAACTGTTTTGCGCTTTTTGTCCTGAAATTATGGGGGGAGGGGGTGATACCATGTTCGAAAATAGCACGATTTATTATAAATCCAAATAATTGAGAGTTTTTTTAGAATCAATTCTTAATGTGTTCCAAAAGAACAAAAACGGCAAATTATAATTTAAAACACTCTTTTACTCAAAAGAATCTTCATTTCATCCCCAATTCTGGTGCGTTATCTAAGACACTTATGATTTCCCCATTATATCTAGTGATTTGAATAAATCTTACTCTAATTTTGTCAGAGTTATAGCATTCGACACTTTCTCTTTCCGTAAAGATTAATTTGCCATCCCATTCGGTATAACTAGAAGGCTGTACATGATAGTATAAGCTGTCATAAGAGTGATCCTTAATATTTTCTCTGAAATAATCTTCCAACTTAATATGAGGAACATCCATATCGTCTGCATAAACAACTCCAGGAAATTCTTCAGCCATTTGACCGAAGATTTCTCTGAATGATTCTCCGCTGTCATCGAAGATATATTTCAATTTCCCAATTGAATGTCTATGATCAAACTTACCGCTCCCAATGAACACCTTTGGTCTTGGAGCATCTTTAATTACCTGATATAACATTCCTTCAAATAAATCTGAAGTATCCAATTGACGTTGGGCTTGCGCTGAATGGAATCCGAGTATTAATGCAATTATCAAAATTGATTTTTTCATGATTTGTTTGATTTAGTTAATGTGAAATTTAATTAGTACACCGGTCGGGTAGATTGAACGGATTCAGCATCTGATGAATGCCTACAATTCCATAAATCGATTCATATACTGACTGTGGATCCTTTTTCTTAAGCAATCATGTGTCAATCCAATTACATACCCCAATCGAACAGTCAAAAGCTGCTGGCGACTGCTACTGGGTTGAACACCATATTCAATTCCACCTACAAATCGTTCTGTCGAAAATTTCATACCGCATTTTATCATGCAAAAAGACCGCTGCCCTGATTCATTCATTTTAGGATTACTTATATAATCAAGCCCGATCATGGGTGCGCATTGATTGGCTAAATATGCATGGTGATACCCTGTTGGGGTGATGTCCATTTTCCAAATAGTAGGATCACCACTGGCAAATCCTTTATGAACTGAGAAACACCCAATGGGGGTGATATTTTCTATTCCAACCATTTTAACGTTTTGGTTACCGCTTAAATTCATAACGTAGGATGTATTTACCGCAATGATTTGACTCCTTACGGCAGGACTAGAGCCAAAAAATAAAAGAATGGCGATAATGAGTTGATTGAACTTTGGGCTTTTAAGCCGTTCGATGAAAGATGCTTTGTTTTTCATAACACTCGTATTAAACAATAAAACAACCTCTTACGGTCAGTGATTAAAAATTACTGCTGAGAGTTAGTATTGTTCATTTCATAGTGTCCGCGTTTAAAGCATAACGCAAAGCCGATACCCATATTTTATTAAATTTGAAATAAATATTATTGCAAGACTCAGTGAAATTAATAGTCTAGCGATTCCGCTTCAACTAGTAAATCGAAAAAACCAATCACCAAAATTCGCTATACTTGAATAACCTTAACTAAAAAATTGCCTACCAAGAATGAAAAAAATACTTCTTTTAATTATCTGCACATGCATCAGCAGTTTATCTTGGGGGGATTCCCCGTTAACATATACGGATTTCCACAAAGCTTACATCGATGTAACTATGGTGCAAAAAGCGCTAAAATCGAAAGGCAAAATCTCGAAGGAAACCATGTCTTATTTGGTCTCTGACACAAATCCCTTGGATGTGAAATTAGCCATCATCAACGCCATTGGATGGAGTAATGATGGATCAAATAGAAGTGAAGCCTATTTGAATTACGTCGTAAAAACAAAAAAATACACAGCCGGAATAAACGGAAACCGCCTTGCCTTTAAATGGAATGCAACAGCCGATGAGTTGATTTGCTTCGCATACATTCGAGCTATGGAAGATTATTTTGATGTGACATATGCGAATGAAATTGCTCAATTGGCTTTACAGAAAAACCCTAATAGTCTTGCCGTCAACCTGATTTCGGGGCTTATAAAAGCACAAGGGTTATTCTTGTTAAATGAATGGTGTTATGCATCCGCACAGTTTAATTCAATCGAAAAGAACACCAATTTAAAAACGGATCTAAGAAAAGAGGGGGAAATAATTATTTGTGAATATGTGCAATCGATGGGTGCCAGTTGCAATTAGAAAAACCCTGTATCACTAAAATTTGAATTGATCATAATCCAACTCCATTTAATGCCGTCAATGTTTCTAGATCATGCATTAGAAATGTTTCCGGGATATTTATTAGATTTTTAATTGACACAAACTTTTCATTTCCCCATAAATTTTTCAATTTTATGGTAATTGATTCTGGGTTTATTCTCATCTCTGATTCAATCACTCGCGCTAAATTTTGTCTAACCTCAAGGCCCCAATTTGCATTTTCTTTTCCTAGATCATTAATTAACCCGTCACAAACCAGGCCATTCCAACCTTGAGGATTCAAAAACAAGTGAATTAGAGCTGTTTTACACCAGCTGTTAAAACGTTTAAAATCATGGTATTGAGATCTTTGACCTTTGTTCAACTTTTCAAAAGCATCACAATACAAATTAGATGCATTACCATCAATTTGAATGCAAAAATTATAAGTACACCATTGAGCCCATGATTCTACGTAGTGGGTACTGTCTTTAAATCCAATTTCACCATTTGCGAATTTTGTCTTATTAAAATGATAATGGACCATATGCGAATATTCATGAACAGAAACAATGTCAAATAAAACGGCATACGGAATTTCCAATTTGTTGGCATGCTTTAATATTAATTCATGACACATGCTAATACATTTTGGCGATACAGAACTGAAAAGACCTAAAATATCAAAAATATTATCGGCGTCATTTAGTTCTTGACTAGTCGTATATCGCTGGCATTCGAACATTAAAGTTGTTGAGCCAAAATCAGAATAACTTATCCTGGATGCACTGAAATTGATATCCCACTGGGTTTTAAGGTCGTTATAAATACATTCACTACAACTGCAAATGCCATTTGCAATATTTTTACTTCCCAGCGAGTTGTCCTTGATAAAGTCTAATAGATAATATAACATGATGACATTTTTTTAATCTATAGCAAACGATTTTTTGCACGAAATTCACGCTAAATTTTTCAATTGCTATTTGGCGGATAAAATAGATATCCCGGATGATCCTTCATACTGAGTCCTTTTAAGTATTTAGAAACTTCTTCATTTCCACCACCTCCTGTCATCATAGACAAATAACCACCCAATGCATCATGAATCATACTAGTACATGAACAGGGATCCCCATTCTCATCTTTAGCCGTCCCTTTACAGATTCCGCATGCTGACAGATAACCATAACCATAACCATTACAAGACGGGCACTCTCGAGTTGATGGACAACTAACAATTCCGCCGCCCTCACAATTCAAACAACGGTTCCCGTCAGCGTCCCAACCATCACCACCACAACCTCTACAATGTCGCCTACCTTTACCGTCACAATCATCACATTCTAGTTGAGCGCTTCCCGCACAAGTTGGACAATTCACTCTTCCATCATTTTGGGCATCCACATTTTCAGAACTAGTTTCTTCCTCGCTGTAATTTTGGCCGTCTCTTGCGCCTTCATTATTTAAAGCTCCCTCTTGGCTATCTGATGTTGGATTCAATTCCATATTTGATGAATTTGAATTTTGACACGACCACAAAAACACAACGGCAAAAAGTATTGTAATATATTTACTCATAACACGAAAATATGAATTTATCTTTAGAACCTAGTGCATTAATAAAATTAGGCCTTGATGGTTTACTCAAACAAGCATCTCAGTTTAATATTTGCAATAAAATAAGAATAAAAGACACCGGAAAAACCCATCTTGAATGCAATTCAATGGTTTCTGAAATCTTCTTTGCCCTTT
>Ga0192647_101235_pt1 | contig 16931 bp, 16 predicted proteins | sample LauGreFa1BDMLBSN_2_FD_133046 | JGI IMG/M metagenome (GOLD analysis project Ga0192647, IMG submission 133046) | Freshwater lake microbial communities from Lake Michigan, USA - Fa13.BD.MLB.SN - reassembly | ecosystem: Environmental > Aquatic > Freshwater > Lake | place: Lake Michigan, USA...
TTATGAATCATTTCATTTTTTAGCATTGATATCAATTACTTATATAAAAATATAAATGATAAGATATCAATTTATAGATTACTTATTTCTAGTATAAAAAATTAAATATTTAAAAATAATAACTTCTTTTTATTTAATTATTAAACAAATAAACAAATTAATAAATATTTTAATATATAATTTAATCGTCTTTGAAATTATAGATAATAATATTTTTTTGTATTATTATTAGTATTAAAAATAAATTCTTTTGATCTAATATAAAAAGTTTATAATTTTTTAAAATTATTTTATTATTTAACAAAATCTTTGATATTTATTAATAAATTAATTATAATGAAAATCCTTTCAATTGATCCAGGATTAATTAATTTATCTTATATCTATTTAGATCCATCTTCATACAATAATCAATCCTTGAATCCATCTTCATCTAATGATACTCCTAATATTATTAAATGGCAAACTATTTCTGTGACGAATAAAAACTATAAAAAAATGAAATTTGAAGAATTAACTGAAGAATTATTATTAACATTAAATGAAAATTTTAATGATGAATTTGATGCTGATATTGTTTTAATTGAAAATCAACCTTCCCTTAAAAATATGAATATGAAATCAATTTCAGTTGTCATTTATACTTATTTTAATATGATGCGACTATTATATGGTAATATTAAAGAAGTTAAATTTATTTCTGCTACAAATAAATTGAAATGTAAAAAAGGAAAAAATCTTAAAATTGATACCTATAAAGATAGAAAAAAATCTAGTATTGAATTAGCTAAATTATATGTTACTGATTTATTTCCTAATTGGATTGAATTCTTTAATAATCAAAAAAAAATCGATGATTATTCTGATTGTTTAAATCAAGCTATTTATTATATGGAATTTGTTCTTAAAATTTTATAAACTTTTTTAATAAATATTTTTATATTAATAATTTAATTATATTATTAGGCAAAAATCTGTTAGATTCTTTTGATATTTTTGAATGTATTTTATTATTTATATAACCAATAACATTTGGTGAAAAATGATTTATTTGTTTATATAATATTATATTTGTAAGATATAAGAAAAATTTATCATGAACTTGATGTTTATTTATTTTTTCTATATTTGTTAGATAATTTATATAATAATTATAAAATATTTTTTGAAATTCTATATAATTATTTACATTATTATATATATTATTATAATATTTATTCAATATTGTTATTATTATTTCCGTATAATTATTAAATATACGTTCTGTTATAATACTTGGTATATTTTCAGGTACTTTATAATCATAAGTTGGACAAATTACCATTTTATTTATATCATCTTTGAGATATACTTTAAGATTATCTATGATTAATACATTATTTTCTAAATCCTTTCTCCTTAATTTACCATATTTCTTTTTTAATGAATTAAACAAAAATGGCGATATATGTTGAACTGATTTTTGCATATTATTATCTACTATTAAACAATTTTGTCTAGTAAATATAGGCCTATTAAATTTAAAATTTATTGATTTTTCTATTTGCGGTACTAAATAATTTGCCCAATTTTTTTCTGAAGCTGTATATATAAAATATTCTATATTTGAATAATGCTCTTTTAATTTTTTAAGAAATTTTTCAAAATATGATCTAATTATACCATTATTTAATTTATCTATAAAATATTTATTGCTAAATATTGATATTTTTTTATTTTGTTTTCTTATTTGATTGTTCATTTCATATAAGATTAATTGGGGTCTCACATCTGAAACACAACTCCCGTCTAAATCTATTAATATTATTAATGGTAAATTACTCATATTATTATTAATATATATTTTATAAAATATTTAATAATGATTAAATTCCTATATTTTTATTTTATAAATAAAATAAAAATATAAATTAAGACAAAAGAATTAAGGAATATAAGTATAATTCCTTAATTCTTTTGTCTCAGTATAAAAATGTAATAACTGGAAATAATTCAAAAACAATTTAGAAAATCAATTACAAATCCTAAATAAATATATGTAAAAGAGATCATTATAAATTTAAAAAATATTTAAAAATTTATATTTTATTTAATCTATAATAATCTGATTTATCTTTAATATTGTCATATAGATTCTTTAAATTATAATACATTTCATTATTTGTTAATTGTATTTGATTTTTATCATATAATTGTTTATTACCATATATGTTATTTAAATGATTACTATTATCTGCATTTATTTTTTTATTATATTCTATTTCATCTAATTTTTGTTTTGTATATAATTTAATATGTTTTAAACAATCTACAACTTTTGATCTTTTTATACACAAGAAAAAATTATTCTTACATCTTGAATCTTTTAATTCTGATGTATCAACATGTGTAAATTCCTTCCATTTTTTTATACAACTATCATCCCATTTATCTGTATTAAGTATATATTGTAAATCATCCAATAATTTTTTCACTTTTTTATATTGAAATTTTAAAGTTCTATTATTTTTTTCTATATATTGTTTTAAATCATATTGATTTATATAAGATTGATATAAATAATAATAAGGTTTATTTGGAATTTGCTCTAATATAAATACATGTCCAGGAAAATATGCAGATTTTTTATATTTATCATCAAATGTAAAATATCCATCTGTTAATAATATATAATATAAATATCTAAATTTATAATTATTTTTTAGTATAATATTTCTATGTCTTAATATTATATCATTATTATTATCTATATTTGATTGATGTCTTTTTTTTGTATCTCCATTATCACAATAATTTGCAACTTCTAATGTTTTTTCTTTTCCTAACATAAAAAAACTTATCATAACAGCAGAATTGAGACACTTAGTTGTTAAAAGTTTCATATAATATTCTTTAATATCATTAGTTAAACATTGCATTATAGGACGAATATAATTTTTTAATATATATCCTATATCACATCTGTCACAATAATTTTCTGTACATTTAGAAAATTTTAAATTTTCTTCTATTTCCATTTCTATATTTTATTATTTTATTATATTTATTATTTAAAAATTATGAAAAAATTTTATATACTATTATATATATTTTTTATTACTATAAATTTTTAATATTATTCTGAATTATTTAACTATATATTCAAATATAGATCAAATATACTATGAGCATTTTAATTATATTTTTTTCTTCTATAAAACAAAATCAAAAATGGAAACAAAATATAAAATAATTATTGTATTATTTATTATTGTTATTATTTTGTATATGATATATTTTAGTATCAATTATATTAATACTCAAAAAACAAAAGAAACATTTATAATTGAAGATGATCTAGAACATTATGTTGAACCACCTGTACAAAAACCAGCAACTTCTGTTTCAAATGAATCTAAATCTTCTGCAGAATCTACTCAAGAAAAAAATAAATATGATACTAAAATTTTAATATTAAATGATATTGAAAATTTAGAAATTGATAATAAATCTATTAAAGGACAATTGATGGAACTTTTATTCCAACAAGATGAATTAAGTAAATTTGAATCAATGTCTGATATTGATCGTAAAAATTATATTAAAGATAAATATAATTTTATAAGAAAGAATGATGTGATCCCCGTATCTAGTCAAGAAAAAACAACAAGTGAAGAAACAACAAATTTATCTAATACAACAAATTTATCTAATGAAAAAGTAGTTTCTGAAAATGTTAAAAACTTTATTAATGATCAAAAAGATAAATTAAGTAAGATATTAGACTCTAATAATAATAATAATGAATTCTTAACTAAAATAATTGATAATGTTAATAAAATATCTGATGATATTTCAAAAATACCAGAAGAAAATAGTTCTATCATTGGAGAAGCTAAACTTAATTTACTTAAAGTTACCCAAGAAACTATGGATAAAATTTCAGGAGTTCAAGATAAACTCAAAAAAATATATTCCAATTTTAATGTTCCAGATCCTAATTCTCTACAAAATGTGATTACTTCTACTTTATTACCTACTACAAAAAATACAATACGTACTCCAGTTATTCCTAATATTCCATCTCCTGTTTTTGATAATTTATCTTCATCTCTAAATACTACTCCTTCTTTACCTACTAATTTATCATCAACTCAAACAACTAATCCGACTTCTCTAAATGCATCATCATCACCTACAACAGTTATAGAAGGTTTTGAAAATATGAGAATATTCGCTCCATATTAATTGATTCAATTAGTACAATAATGATATAAATTCTTCAATTACAAACTTGGTTTTATTACAGGATATCTGTTCATATAAATATTCTGGATCAATATTAAATAAACTTTTAATTAAAGATTTTTGTAATTTCACAAATTGTATTAACATTTTAAATATTATTAAAATATTATCATCATTTTTTTTTTTTAAATTATCTTTAAGATCATTTATTAAAATATTAATATAATATGATGAAGATTTATCTAATTTAAATAAAAACATTAATTGTTGTATTATCATATTCTTTGCAAATAATATATTTTTCATTTTTTGATTTGTACAAAATGATTCATATTCCGTAACACCATCTATTAATAAACTACATTGATTTATTTTATATATAATTGTATCTATGTATTGATTTACATATGAATTTATTGTATGAAATATTATTTCTAATTCATTGTCATTACTTATGTTTATAATGTCTTTTAATAATTTAATATAAATATCTAAAAAAAATATTTGTATACAACATTTATCCAATAATTCTTTAATTATTATGCCAACATTTTCAGTTGACTTTATTAATTGAATTTTTTTCATTATTTTATTATAATTTTGTGTATTTACAATATTTAATAAATTTGTCATTATTCTTCCTAAATCTTGCTTTTTATCTTCCTTATAATATTTATTTGGTTTGTATGATGAATTATTATATATATTCTTATTTTTATTCTTTAAATTTATAAAATTATTTATATAATTTGATGAAAAACATGTATATTTTTTAAATATTTCATCATATTTTTTAAATAATACTTCATTATTTATTTCTTTTGGTTTTCTATTTAAAAAGTCTGATTTATCAATAATAATAATATCCATATTTTATATTATTATTAATATTTAAATAATATTAAATATTATTTAAATGAGTTTTATATAATATTATTTAATAATGGAAATTAATATTAACTTCAAAAAAAATATATTAAATGAATTATATGATTCATATAATGTTTATTATGGAATTATTTTATATGATTTAAATAATCATCTTAATATTGAAAAATTTTATAAAAATTTAATTGATTTAGATTATCCTTGTATTATTATTAATTCATATAATATTGATAATAATATTTGCGATAAAAATTTATATCATAAATATAGACTTTTTATCATTGAAAATTCTATATTTAAAAAATTTATTAATAATTATAAAATAATTAATGATATTACATTTATTTTATATTATGATATTGATTCATACAATAATTATAAATTTATTGAAAATAAATATCCTTTCATTAAATATTTAATTTAATCGCTAAAATTCTTTCTATAATTTCTAATGATATATTATAATATATTTAAATCATGAAATGGTATAAACTTCTATTAATTATTTTTATAATCGGTATCGTTATATATGCTCTAAATTCAAGTTATAGTGATATATTAAATAATTTACCTGAAAGTATGAGATCTAATGTTGAAAAATATGATAATTCTAATAATATAACTATTGCACTTTTCCATGCAACATGGTGTGGACATTGTGTACAATATAGAAAGGCTGGAACATTTATGAATACTTATAATTCAATAAATTCTGATCCATCTATGAGTAATATTAAATTTATTGAATATGAATTTGATAATAATAAAAATTTAGCTACTAAATATAATATTAATAGTTTCCCAACTATTGTTGCTATTGATAGTGATGGAAATCTGTTATCTACATTCAATGGTGATCGATCTAGTTCTGATGAATTAATAGCATTTGCAAAAAAAAATTTAAATAAATAGATATTTTTTATATTTAATCTAATTTTTCTTTAATTTTATTATACCCCATATTAATATAATTTACCCAATTTTCTTTAGGAAATATTATTTTTAAATCCATTATTGAAAACCAATTATCATCATTAAATTCTATTGTAATAATATTTTTTTCTAAATTATCATTTATTTTATTTTTTGAATTTATTTTATCATTTACTAAACTATTTATTAAAAAAAATATATAATTTAAAAAATTACTTGTATCTTTATAATTTACAAATTTTATATTAATCCCTATTATATCTTTCAATTTTGTATCATCGAAATAATTTATTGGAAAATTATTATATAATCCACCATCCATATAAATATTTTCATTTATTGATAATGGTGTAAATAATAATGGAATACTACATGATATTCTTATTGCTTTTATAATACTTAAAAATGGCATATTATCTACATTAAAAAATTCAGATTGTTCAAGTGTTAAATTTGATACACAAATTATCATATTTTTCCCAGTTATTTTTGCTAGTTCCATGAATGTTACATCTTTAACATATAATTTTTTATATATAATTCTTTCTAAAACTGATTCTAAATTTTTACCAGAACTAATACCATATTCTGATAATAAATTAAAACATTCATTTGGGTCAAAATTATTTATACTTTCATCTGAAAAAATATGTACTAAAAATTCAATTATTTCCTTGTATGAATAATTTAAAATTAAAAATAAACACATTATATTACCTGCTGAAGATCCTACATAATTTTTTAAATTATTTAGTAAATTATGTTCTTCTAAATATTTTATACATCCTATTACTGATATTACTTTTAATGCACCTCCTGCAATTACAATACTTGAGAAACTCATTTATTATAATTTGTTATATTTTATCATAAAATATAAACTTATTTGAGCTATCTATTACTACATGGGAATTTATTTCCGTTACAAATTTGTAACAAATTTGTAACAAAAATAAATTAATAAAAAATAAAAGTTTGAATAATTCTACAATATTATAATTCTTGTGTATATTTTTAGAATGTTTTGTATAAATTGTTTTTTTCTTGTAGTTTTACTAGTTTTTTTCTATTATCTTCTGAATCTGCAAATATGTTACAACTACAATTACTAGTCTTACCAACGTTACCATTAATTATTGTACAATTTGGATAATTTTTTTCTTTATAATCTTTACATACCATTGCACAATTTTTTTTGTTCTTATTTGTTGATAAAAAACCACCAATTTTTGGTTCAGGACATTTATATTGTTGTAGTGTTGTTTGATAAAATTTTTCTATATTATTTTGCTGACAATTAAATTCACCTTGAGCACTATAAAAACAATTTTGCATTTTATTTATATTATATTAAAAGTTTTTTTTTTGAAAATTTATATAATTAAATTAATTAATAATAATGAATAATAAATTTATAAATATTTTAGATTTACATAGAACTTTAAATGAAAAAAATCAGAAAAAAATCGAATGTTATGAAAAAGTTCTTGAGATTTGTCATAAAAGAATTAAATTATCAAATAATAATAATTCTTTACGATTAGTTTTTGAAATACCCGAATTTATTTATGGATATCCTTTATTCGATTTAAATGAATGTATAAAATATTTATTAAATAATTTAAAACTTAATGGATTTTTAGTAAAATATTATTTCCCTAAAATCTTATATATATCATGGGATTTTAAAGAAATTAATATGCAAAAAGAATTAATTGATAAACAAAATATACAACTTGAAAAACAAGAAAAAATCATTAATAATAGAATTAAAACCGAACAAATGTATTCTAAAGATTTATTATTATCTTCTCTTTTAACTAGAAAAAAAACATCTGGTAAATTACAGTTAGATCTTAATTAGGTAATTTACAGCTAGATCTAAATTACCTAATTTACAGCTAGATCTAAATTAGGTAATTTACAACTAGATCTAAAATAAATAACTTTTTAATATATTAATATATTATAGTAAATATTTTTATATTATTTAAAAATTATAATAATCATTATATTCTTTGCATTTTTCAGAAGATTTATCAAATTCTTCTACATTATAATATATTTTGTCTCGTATCTTTATATCAAGTGATATAATTAAATTATTTGGATCAAACTTAAAAATAAATTCATTTTCATCAATTTTATAAATTATTTTATTAGATATTATATCAATATAATCATTTATTTTAGGAACTAATTTCAAATAAACATCTTTTAAATCCATGATTATTATAATTTTATATCTTCTATTATTTTTATATTTAAACTGATTGTAAATTAATACCAATTTTAACAAATTGTTCCATTAAAAATATTAATATTATTCCTGATAATACATATAATACTAAATCTAATATATTTAAATTAGAATTATTTCTCGCATAATTTTCAAAATATTCTAAAGAATTATCTTTATCTTTTTGAATTTTATTCTTTCTACGATTTCTTTTAAATTTATTTATATTATAATATTTTTCTAAATTTTCTTCATAAAAATCATTGTCATCACTATCATAATTTGTCGATTCATCATCTGTATTACAATTTGCATTTTCAGAATCTATAATCTGTACTCTTTTTTTCTTTGGTTTATCATATAATACTGGTAAACTATTTTCAAATTGATTTGCAAATAATGCATTTTCAGTTTGAATATTTTCTTCATTTATTACTACTTGTTTTGGAGTTGGTTGACGTACAGTTTCTTCATATGTAGATGGCAGAGTATTCATTGTTCTTTGAAAATTTGTTTTATCATAATAACTATTAGCAAATTTTACCAAATCTATATCATCATAAGCAGATGTAGTATTTAATAAATCACATACTGCATCTTGTACTGGTTTTTTTTTTTTTCCATCTTTTTTAATTTTCTCAGATAAATCCGATGTACCCCATGCTTCCATTAAACTTGCATATCCAGATAATCCAGACATTATTATTAATTATTGTTTAGAAAATATATTTTAAAATTTTATATACATCTTTTTTTTAACTTAAAATGTTTAATAAATTAAAATAAATTTTATTATAATATAAATGAGTAATATAGAAAAAATCAGGATTTTATTAAATAATTTAATATCTAGATTAGATTCATTACATGATTTTTGTGAAAAAAATACTGAAACAAGTGGTAGAACTCGTCCTAAAAATTTACCTCCAAATATGACATATAGTGAAGAATTTGCACGCATATTTAAACCTGAAATTTTATTTATTTTAAATGAATTAAATCAAGACTTATCTTATAAAAATCTTGAATCTAGTATTAAATTATTAATTGATAATTTAATTAAGGATAAAAATATGAAAGATTTTTATAAAACTAATTTATTAAATTTACTTGATAGAAAAACAGATTCATTAATATTTACATCTAATCATACAATAGATAAAGATACTTTTACGAAAATTAAAGATAGAAACAAAAGTTTTGAAATTGCTACAGTTGTTTTTTTTGAATTATTATGTAGTTTTATTAATGAAGAAATTAATATAGGTAAATTTATTTCTAATAAATATCTTCCTATATATAATTACATTGAATCTTCAAATAATAAATTATATTATTCACTATATGATAATAATCAGAAGATATATAATACTATTAATTTTGATAAAAATAAAAATAAAAATAGAGAAATTTTAGATGAATTTATTCAAAAATCTATTAATAATAAAGAAAATATTATTTCTTTTATTTTAGGTGATTATGATAATCCTAATCAAAAAGGATTTTATCAAGTAAATAATTATTATAAATATTTACAAGAATTTAGATTTATATTAGGAAAATATTATAATATTAGAAATGATAGAATGATTTATTTAATTGTTGATACTACAAAAATATCATTTGCTAAATATTATAAAAATTTAACCGATAATGAAAAGGAAAATTTACAATTAAAAGTTTTATGTAATGTTGCAAGTGAATGGGATGCTGCAAATTCTGGTGAATGTATTGATGATAATATTAATATTAATAATATATCTAATAATAAAATTTTTCATAATAATAAATCTATTGATACAGCAATTTTTTCATTACAGAATTTAAATCTTAAAAAAGAAGGAATTAATACTAAAGTTTCTTTTTCAAAACCAACTGATAATAATTTTAATAATAGTTTTAAAAATGCTTCATCATATCCATGTGAAGTAAATAAAATAGGTGAAGAAATTAGAAATAATATAAAAAAACATTTTATTATCGACAAAGGACAAAAAAAATTAAATAAAGAAAGTGGTTATTTATTAGATTTTAAAAGAACTGGAGATGCTTTACAATCTTTAATGACTAAACAATTAAATGATGCCAATAGTGATAATTATTTTGCTATTTTTGTAACTATTGATCATTTAGCTTTTTTAAAAGCTCGTTTAAATAATATACCTGCCATGTATACTGCTTTACAAAATGATAAAATTGGTAAAGAAAATTTTACTAATCGAGTTATTATATTATATAATAATAATTTTGAAATTAATTATTTAGCTATTTATAATAAATTTTTAGAAGAATATAAAAAATGTGAAGAAATTTATGATATTGCATCTGATTATATACCCATTATAAATATTAATGATATAATTAAATATTATAATATAACTACACCTTTAATTGAACATTTCACAAAAATGTTATTTGGTATTATAAAAGGTAGTAAAAAAGATAATGAAAATTATGATATTATTTATTTTATTAATGAAATAGCTAATAAAAATTATTTACCTATTAATATTGAAAAAATTGAGCAAATTTATATAAATGATGAAACATTAAATATATGTATTTATGAAAATATTAATTTAAAAATTGATAATATTTTAGAAAATATTAAAATAAATGTTAATAAATACTATGAAATTATTTCACAAATTAATGATATTATAACTACCAGAAATAAATTAAAAGATCATAAATATGAAACTATTAAAATTAATAATAATTTTATAGATTTAAATATTATTTATGATATATTTGAAAATTATATTAATAATTCTTTTAAAATAGAAGCTATATATAATTTGAGAAGATTAAAAACAATTTTTAATTATTTCTATGATTTTAATATATATAGTGAAGAAATAAAAAAATTTATTAATAATTTAAATAAAAATAAAAAAATAGAAAATATTAAAAATAATTATCAAAATATTATTAAATATACACAAATTATATCAAAATTAAATGAAAAATATAAAATATTTTTACCTAAAGGTGAAAAAGAAAAAATATATTTAAATATACTATTTAATTTTGATAAAATAGAAAATATTAATGATTTAGATAATTTTAAAATTATGATAGATAATATTTTTAATTTTAAAGTATCTGATTATGAAGAAATAATTGATTTACTTGATGATAATATTCAAAATATTTTTGATAAAATTATTATTAAAGAAACTAAAAATATTTTAAATAATATCGAAAAAAACAATTTCTTTGATGAACCTGTTGGAATTACTAAAAATAATTTATCTGTTTCTGAAAAAATACAAAAATATCAAGAATATTTTGATAGAACATTACCACAACTATTACCAAAAATATTATATAATAATATAGACTTATTATGCCAAAATTTCTATAAAAATAAAACATCTTCATTTAATTTAACAAATATTAATAATAAACCTATTGATATTGATACTGCATTTAATAATATATTGAATGATATATATATTAATAAAAAAGGAGGTGTTTTTTATCCTATGAATGAAGATACAACATATAAATCATATTATACATCTAAATTTACAAAATTAAATAAAAAAATTATAAAATCTAAAATTTCTGAACCATCTTGGTTAAAAAAATCTAAAAAAAAATTATTTGATTCAAAATCAAATAATTTTACAAAAAATCAAACCATTGATAGTTTTTTACTACAATTTGTATCTACAAAAAAATCAAGTAATAATAAACAAACTATTAATAGTATTCAAACTGTTCATCGTCAATCTATTGAATCTCAATTAATATCTATAAAATCTAATCAATTAAATTTTCCTAAAATATTCTATATTTTAGATAATGAATTATTATTTAATATTTTAGATGATAACACTACTAATAAAACTATTAAATTATCACAAATTGATAATAATAATAAAATTATTTACAATAATTATAAATATTTTTTAAATGATATTTATAAACATTTTAATTTTGAATATTTACCTGATTCATTTATTGAAATTAATCAAAAAATTTATGATAAAATTATTCATTTAATAAATAATAAATATATTAATGATACTATATACATAGTTCCAATTTATGATAATTATGATAATATTACCTATGTCATCAATTTTATAGATTTATTCAATGATTCAATAATTAATAATAAAAACAAAATTAAAGAAATAATCAATGTAATTTTTGATAATAATAATATTCATATTATAACAAATCTCATTTCAAATGTTTTACAAAATATAGTTAATGAATTATATAATTCTATTTATGAATTTTATATTTTTAATTCTAACATAAAAACTTTTTATAATAAAGATATGTATCCTTTACAAGATCTTGTTATATGGATTATGATTAATGATCCATATCTATTATTAACACATCCTAATAGAGATGAAAATTGGATTAATATTGAAAACTTTATTTTAAATTCTAAAATTATAAAACACGATTCATTATACTATAATATTAATGATAATATATCATCTATTAAAAATTTAGCATTAATTAAATATGGTTATTGTAGTTGTGATGAATATATAAAACTTATATGTATATTTAATAAATTTAATATATTAAAACTTAATTTAGATTTATTAATTGAATATGATAGTAATTATGATTATGATTATAATAAAGAAACATACATCAAATCAGTAAATAATATATTTTCAGAAATTAATAATAGAATTACAAAAAAAACTATAGATTTTAAATCCAATAAATATACAAATTATACAAAAAAAAGAAAAAGGTATATTAATTCAAATTATACTAACAGTTCTACAAATAATAATATATCGGTAAACTCAAATTATAATAGTTATAAAAAACATACTAAAAGAAAAAGAACATATACAGGTGGATTTATAGAATTTAAATCATTAAAAGATTATTATAAAAAATATTATAAACCATATTATAATTTATATTATTAAAATGTAAAATAGTTTTTGTTTTAGAATATAATAATAAATAATATTTATATAGTAAAAAATATATAAATTATTTATATAGATTATTAGTATTTAAAAATATATTATTAAAATTACTATAATGAATTTAATTATTTAAAATGAATTATCTAAGTTTTGCGTATTCGATTGATAATTTCCAATCCAAATATTATACAACAATTGATAAACTTGTCGCATTACCAATTATAATTCCAGAAGTTCAAAGAGATTTAAATATTGATCGAGTCAATGAAATTTCAAATTATCAAATAGAATTTTATAGGAAAAATAACACATTTGGATATATAGGTGAATTAACATTAGCAAAAATAGATGAACAATTTATCATTATTGATGGATTTCATAGATATATGAGTATGAAACAAATATATTTACAACATCCATCATATATCATAAGTTTAAACATTATCACACCATCTTCTAATCTATCAATAAATGAAATTTTTACTTTAATAAATTTAAATGAACCTGTACCTGATTATATTATAAAAACTATTTTAGATTCTAATAAACGTACAATATTAGATGAATTTTCAAAATTATTTTTATCTGAATTTAAAATATATATATCAAAATCTAAAAGTCCAAATAGACCCAATATTAATCTAAATGAATTATTAGATAAATTAGCAGATTCAGACATATATAAAAAAGTTTCATCGGCTACTGAAATATTTAATTATGTTAAATATATTAATGTTAATAAATGGAAAATGATGGATGATAAAAACTCTTCTAGATGTTTAGATAAAGCATTAAAACACTGTAAATCTGTTTTGTATATAACAAATGATAAAGATGATGAATGGATGAATAATATTAATTGGATTACTGAATTTATAAATTCTTTAACATTCAAAAAAAATAATAAAATTAAATTAGAAGATATTCAAGTTAAAAAAAAAAGAAAAGTTTTACCAAAAACAATCAGATTACAGGTATGGACTAAATATTATCCAAATTCAATGCAAGGTTACTGTAAATGTTGCAAAAAAGAAATAGATTTTAGTAATTATAATGCTGGACATATTATTTCAATTAAAAATAATGGCACTGATTCTATTGAAAATTTAATCCCTATATGTTTTTCATGTAATAATTCATGTGGTGGAGAAAATATGGTAGATTTTTGTAAAAAATATAATTTACCTTTAGAAATTCCCAATTATAACTCTTATATTTAAATAAAATCTTATATTTAAATAAAATATATAGAATCAAAAGAATTAAGGTTTATTACCTATGTCAGTATATAATATTATTAAATCAAAATACAATATATACTATATTATTTTGTATTATTAAACTGGTAATAAATATTAAATTTTTTTAATAAATTATATATAAGAATATTTTTATTATTTTTAAATATCTAATGATTTAATAATTTTAAATTATTTTTGTATATATAAAAATATTAATATTTATTAATTATGGTAATAAATAATATAGTTTTTTACAATAATAAAAAATATATTTTTAATAAAAATAATAGACTGAATATAGTATAATTCCTTAATTCTTTTTGTCTCATAATTATTTTTTTATTAAATTAATAAAATTTGAAGTTTTATTTTACTTAATATTATGAATATTAATTAAAATTAATAATAAAAATGAATGCAGTAAAAATGCAATTAATTATGGATGAATTAATTATTTTTCTACAACATGAAAGAATGAATAAAAAATATAATTATTTTTTATATAACTTTCTCAATAAACAAAATTATAAAACTACAAGTGTTCAAAGATTTGATAATTTTATAGATTATATAAATTCTCATATTAGTTTAATAAATTTTGATTCTGAAGAAACTGCTTATGATATAATGTTAGATATTTTATATAATTTGAAATTTACAAATATACATAAAGAGAAATTATATTTATTAAAAGATAAATTTGCAGAAGAATATTTATTACAAAATACATTTGAAGAAGATATTTGTAATGCAATAAAACTATTAAAAATGTAATCTTTATTTTCTGATTATATTTTTTATAGAATAAAGTGTTTTTTTAAAATTATTATCATTTGTATCTGATAATGATAATATATAATTTAATTTTCATTAATATCTTCAGAAGATATTTTGAATTTTTATGATAATGTTTTGATAATACTTTTTGAGTTTTTTTTCCAATTATAGGTACTGTATAATGAACGTGTCTTTTTACCGTTGAAGTTCCAATAGATATTATAGATCAAAATTAAATATAAATTTATTTGAAATTATAGATAATATAGATTGATATAGTACATCTATCTATATTATCTATGTTTATAATCCAATTATAAATAATATTATTTAAGAGATAACAACATTTCAAATAAAATTATAATAATTAACATCTATTCTCTGGTTCAACATAATCCATCTTTAAAAAATCAAATATATCCTTCTCATTTATAAATTCATGATTAACAAATTTATCTTTATTATCACCTGTATGATATTTAATACCATATTCACTCAAAGAAAATCCTTGTGATAAAGCTATGTTTCTCATTTTAACATTAAAATTACCATTACCCGTAAAATATAATAATGCAAATGGTAGTTCCTTCTTATCTGTATATAATATATCAAGTCTACGATAAATATTATGATCTTTTAATTTACAAATACCCATAAATTTCTTTTTTCCTAGAGCAAATATGTCACATATATATTTATCTTCCTGAAATTTTTTTATAATATTATCAAAATCACTTGTTACTAAAACATCTATATCTCCACTATCTGGAGATTTTCTTCTATAACTTCCAGTAATATGTATATCAGTATTAAAAGATTTTGCAATTGATGTGATATAATTATCATGTTTTTTCATTTCTTCATAAGGAATTCTTTGTTCAAAATCATAAACATATTTTAATCCCATAATTTGTTTGTCATTTAATAAATTTGTATGTAATTTAAGATCTTCAATACTTTTAATATTATAAATTTCTATTAATTCATTAGCTTTAGCTGGTCCAATTGCATGAATCTTTGTTAATTCATTAAATATATTTAAAACTTCATCATTATTTTTAATTTGTTTAATATTACCTGTTTCAAAAAAATCTCTCATCTTTTTTTCAATACTTTTCCCAATTCCTTTAATTTCTTTTAAATCCTCAAATGTATATATTGGAATATCAGTACTCTTTAAATTATTAATAACTGTATTATAAGACTTAGCTTTCCAAGGTTCTTTTTTTGCAATTTCTTGCTTCCTTAAAATATCTAAATTATTAATTAATTCTTGTTTCTTATCCATATTTAATATTAACTGTTTATTATCTTTATTATATGATCAAATTTTAAATAATTTTTAGTAATTAAAAATTATTTATAGTTTTTATTTTAAAAAATACTTAAAAAGTTTAAAAGTTGAATAATGTTTTAAATTTAATATATAAAATTTCGATTAATGTTTTTAAAATTAATATATGAATCAAAAGAATTAAGGTTTATTACCTATTTTAGTATATAATATTATAAAAATAAAAATACAATTTATACTTGAATATTTTGTATTATTAAACTGGTAATAAATATTAAAATTTTTTAATAAATTACATGTAAGAATATTTTTATTATTTTTAAATATCTAATGATTTAATAATTTTAAATTATTTTTGTATATATAAAAATATTAATAAATATTAATTATGGTAATAAATAATATAGTTTTTT
>Ga0192647_101236_pt1 | contig 16914 bp, 18 predicted proteins | sample LauGreFa1BDMLBSN_2_FD_133046 | JGI IMG/M metagenome (GOLD analysis project Ga0192647, IMG submission 133046) | Freshwater lake microbial communities from Lake Michigan, USA - Fa13.BD.MLB.SN - reassembly | ecosystem: Environmental > Aquatic > Freshwater > Lake | place: Lake Michigan, USA...
GGGACCGACATGGACTGGCTGCGCGGCCAGCTGATCCGAAGCGGCGTGGAGCAGGGCCCGCGCGGCGGCACCGGCCCGCGTCGCGACGCCGGTGCCGAGCGGCCCGGTGCCGGCGCGGAGCTCCCGGGCACGGCCCCCGGCCAGCAGGGCGGGACGGACACGAAGGGCGCCGGCGAGGCGAAGGAAGGCGGCGCGGGCAAGGACGGCAAGGACGAGCCCAAGGCACCGAGCATCGATGACCTCGCCTACGTCCTTCGCCACGGGCGCAAGCTCCAGTCGCTGGTGCCCGAGGACTCCTCGGCCATCAAGGACATGATGGAGCTCGGCGCCGTGGCGATGGGCCGCGGCGACTTCTTCCGCGCCGAGGAGCGCTACGCGTCGGTGCTGGCGGTGGTGCCCGGCAGCGCGGCGGCGCTCGCGGGCGTGGCCAACGCGCAGATCGGTGCCGGCCTCCCCGTCAGCGCGGCGCTCTCGCTGCACAAGCTGTTCGCATCGCACCCGGAGATGATCGACACGCACCTGGGCGCGGAGGTGCTCCCGCCGCCCGCGCGGCTCGACGCCGCGCTCGGCATGTCGCGCGAGCGCATCGCCGCGGGCGCTGTCCCCGGCGCGCCCGGGCAGGTGAGCGCGGACCGCTACGACTTCGGCCTGGTGGTCGGCTACATCGGCTACCAGACGGATCGCCCCGACGTCATCCGGGAGGGACTGGCCGCCATGCGCGCGGTGCGCCCCGACGATGCGCTCGTCCAGCTCCTTCAGCGCGTCTGGCTGCCGGAGGCCACCGACCCGACGCGGCCTTCGAGCCCGAGCGACCGGTAGATCTGCCGCGTCGCGTCGCTCTTGTTGAGCGTGTAGAAGTGGATCCCCTCCACGCCGCTGTCCATGAGGTCGCGCGCCTGCTCGGCGGCCCAGTGGACCCCGGCGCGCGCCACGGCATCGGCGCTGTCCTCGCAGCGCTTGAGGTGACGGAGAAGCGCGGCGGGGAACCGGGTGCCCGCGGCGAGGTCGGCCATGCGCTTCATGCCCGCGAGAGACGTGATCGGCATGATGCCCGCGATGATGGGCACCTTGATGCCGGCGAGCCGGCAGCGGTCGCGCCAGTCGAAGAACGCGCGGTTGTCGAAGAAGAGCTGGGTGATGACGAAGTCCGCGCCCGCGTCCACCTTGGCGCGCAGGTGGTCCATCTGCACCAGCGTGTTGGGCGTCTCGGGGTGGCCTTCCGGGAACCCGGCGACGCCGATCCCGAACCCGCGCGCGTCACGGTGGCGGCCGCCCGAGCCGAAGGCCCGGACGGTGCGCACCAGGTCGGCCGCGTGGCGGAAGTGGCCGGGCTCCGATGACGCCTGGCCGCGCGGCGCGTCGCCGCGGAGCGCGAGGATGTTCGAGACGCCGCGCCCCGCGTAGCGCTCGAGGATGCCCTCGATCTCGGCGACGGTGTGGCCCACGCACGTGAGGTGCGGGATGGGGTCGAGCGTCCCCGCTTCGGCCAGGCGCGCCACCAGCGCGTCGGTGCGGTCGCGCGTGCTGCCGCCGGCGCCGTAGGTCACGCTGACGAACGAGGGCTTGAGCGCCTCGAACTCGTGGAGCGACGCCGTGAAGTCCGCCCACGCGGGTTCCGTCTTCGGGGGGAAGAACTCGAAGCTGGCGGTCATGCCGTCCCGCGCGAGGACGTCGGCGATGTGCATGTCGCGCAGTCTAGGCCGCGGCCGATGCGGGGCTACACTCGTCCCGTGCCTGCGCGCGCGCGCGTCCCCTCACCCACGGCCCACCGGCTCAGCCTCTACCTGCGCGAGGTGGAGCGACTGGCCGCCTCGGGGCGTGCCACGGTGTCGAGCCGGCAGCTGGGGGTCGCCGCGGGCGCCGCGGAGGCGCAGGTGCGCAAGGACCTGGGCGTGATCGGCACCACCGGGCAGCCGGGCGTGGGATACGTGGTGGAGTCGCTTGGCGATGCCATCCGCGCCGCCATCGGCGTGCACCGCAACTGGCGGGCGGTGCTGGTGGGAGCCGGCAACATCGGCCGGGCGCTGGCCGCGTACCGGAGCTTCCGCGAGGAGGGCTTCGAGATCGCTGCCGTGTTCGATGCCGATCCCTCGGTGGTCGGCCGGCGCGTCTCGGGCATCGAGGTGCAGCCGATGGATGCGCTCGCCGAGTGTGTGCGCAAGCAGGGGATCGGCATCGGGATCATCGCGGTGCCGCCCGAGTCCGCGCAAGAGGTGGCGGACCGCCTGGTGGCCGCGGGCGTGCAGGGCATCCTCAACTTCGCGCCGCGCCGGGTGCAGGTGCCCGACCGCGTGCCCGCCATCGGCGTCGACTTCCGTGCGGCGCTGGAGCGGCTGGTGCTGGAGGTCTCGCAGCGCGACGAAGGGCCGGCGCCCGCGCGTCGCCGGGGGAGGTCGGCATGACGACGGTCTGCGGATGGCGACGGTGGTCCGTGCTGCTGCTGCTTGCGGCCCCGGCCGCCTGCACGGCGACCGTGGTTCCCCCCGACGGGCTGAGCGATGCGCGGAGCCGCGCCATGGAACTCGAGCGCCGCGTGGCAGCGCTGGAGGCGCGCAACGCCGAGCTGGCCGCGCAGCTTGCCGCCGCGCGCGACGTGGAGGCCGCGCCGCCCGGTGCTGCGGGGCCCGATGCCGAGGTGCTCGAGGCCACGCCGCGGCTGGTCTCGCTCTCGGGCGGCGGGGCGTCGAGCGAATGGAGCGGCGATGCCGCGGGCGACGCGCGTCCCGCGGTGGTGCACGTGGCGGTGGAGCCCCGCGACGGGATGTCGCGGGTGATCCAGGTGTCGGGCGCGTGCGAGGTGAACGTGGCGTTCGTGGACCCCGCGGGCGAGGTGCGATCGCTCGGGCGGCGTGCCTACCGGCCGAAGGAGCTCCGTGCCGCGTGGCGGTCGGGGTTCATGGGCACGCACTACGCGCTCGAGGTGCCGGTACAGGTGCCGGCAGGCATGGCACGCGGGCCGTGGAGCGTGTCGGTGTCGGTCACCGACGGCTGGACCGGGCGCGTCGTGCGGTGGGCGGGCACCGTGGCGCCGCCCGCTGCTTCACCGCACTGAGCCGGGCTACCATGGCCGCATGTCGGGTTCGAGTCCCACCGCCTGCCGCGCGTCGCGGCGTCTACCGGCCGCCCGCGCAGCCTTGCTGCTGGCTGCGGTGGGGGCCGTGGCCTGCGCCGCAGCCGGGTGCCAGAAGCCGCTCTTCCCAGAGAACGCGCCTCGGACGCAGTTCGAGCGGTTCGACACCATGCGGTCGGGCGCCGCCCCGAAGGAAGAGCCGGACGTGTTCGGCACGCCGCAGCCGGCACTGCGCGCGCGGCTTGCGCCCAAGACCCAGGACTGACGCAGGACGGACCGATCTCGGCTTGAGGCCGAGGCCGCCGCGTGCCGATGATCAGGCCGGAGGTGGGTGCCACGGCCGGCGCCCTGGATTGAAGTGAGCACGGACGCCGCCACCCAACAACCGCAGTCTCTGCCCGCCCGCCCCCGCATGCCTCGCGCCGTGGTGGTCTGGGCGGCATTTGCCGCCTCGTCCGCGGTGGCCGTGGGCGCCCTCTGGCTGGCGGCCCCCGCGCGGCGCGGCGACGCCGGGCTGGAGCGCACGCCGAGCGAGGCGTCGTCCGGCGCGCTGGTGGGCGCCGGGCTCGCCGCGGCGCCGCGGATCGCCCCGCGCGACGCCACGATCGACCGCACGCGCTGGAAGGCCATCGTCATCCACGACAGCCGGTCGCCGGCAGGAGACGTGGCATCCATCGAGCGCCGGCACCTCGATGCCGGGCTCGCGGGGCTCGGCTACCACTTCGTGATCGGCAACGGGCAGGGGATGGACGACGGCGGCGTCGCCGTGGGCTACCGGTGGGAGCGCCAGCTGCCCGGCGCGCACGCCACCGCCTCGATGCGCGCCCCGCGCGCGACCCGGGCCAATCCCGTGGCGCTCGACGCGGCGGCGATCAATCGTTCCGCCGTGGCGGTGTGCCTGGTGGGCAACGGCGACCGGCGCCCGTTCACCGAGCGCCAGGTGCGGGAACTGGCGGCGCTGGTGCGTGCGCTGCAGGCGGAGTTCGGCATCGGATCGGCGGACGTCCTGCTGCGGTCCGAGCTTGCCGCGGACGGCTCGATGGCGCACTTCCCGGCGACGGAATTCCGCTCGGCGCTGCTTCCTTGACCGTTCGCGCCGCGGGGCGAAAAGCGCCGGGATTTGCCGAAATGTTGCGGGTTTCCGGGCGTCTTGCTACCCTGCGGAAACTCGCCGTCCGCCCCCAAAGGGGTCACGTCCCACGGCAGTCCCCGACGCGCGCCGCCCCCCACGCCTGCGCCGGGCCTCCCTTCCGGAGGGACCGCACGAAGGGGTGTTGCCTGCCGTGTCCCCCGTGATGTCGAGTTCCTCCACCATCCCCGCCGAGCTCTTCGGCTACAAGGTCGTGGAACGGATCGGGGAAGGCGCCGCGAGCGTGGTCTATGCGGTGATGGACCCGAAGTCGCGCCAGGTGATGGCCCTCAAGCACGTGATCCGGCGGTCGGACAAGGACCAGCGCTTCATCGACCAGGTGGAGCAGGAGTACAAGGTCGGCTCCAAGCTCGACCACGTGAACATCCGCGGCATCAAGCGGTTCATGAAGAACAACAAGTTCATGTTCGGCGCGACGCTCGACGCGGCGCTGCTGATGGAACTGGTGGATGCGTCCACGCTCGAGGGCCCGTTCCGCCCCTCGGGCGCGCAGATCGGCCACTACTTCGCGCAGACGGCGCGCGCGCTCACGCACATGCACGAGCGCGGGTTCGTGCACGCGGACATGAAGCCCTCCAACATGATGGTCTGCGAGGACGGCACCGTGAAGGTGATCGACCTCGGGCAGGCATGCGCGGTGGGCACCGTCAAGAAGCGCGTGCAGGGGACGCCCGGCTACATCGCGCCCGAGCAGGCGCAGCGCCGCGAGATCACCCCCGTCACCGACGTCTACAACTTCGGCGCCACGCTCTACTGGGTGCTGATGCGCGACGAGATCCCGTGCATCCTGCCCTCGGGCAGCTCGCGCGTGTCGGGGACGGGCGATCCGTCGATGCTCAAGCTCCCGAAGCCGCTGCACGAGCAGGACCCGCGCGTGCCCGCCGAGTTCAGCGACCTGGTGATGCAGTGCATCCAGGTGGACCCCGGTGCCCGCATCCAGTCGATGCAGCTGGTGGCCGACCGCCTTGACGTGATCGCCGCGAACTGCCGCCGCACCGGCGCGGGCCGCGAGCTCGAGGGGCGCATGGGTGTCGGCAGCGCGCCGGACCGCGCCTACGACAGCGAGCCCACGCGCGGCAGCTGACCGATGCGCGCCCCTCGCGCCATCGACCTGAACCTGCGGACTGCTGCCCGGGTCCTCGCGTGCTGCGGCGCGGCGTGGATCGCCTGCCGGGCGCCGGGCGCCGACGACGCGATCCGTTCGCCCGAGGACCTGCGCACGCTGGAAGCGAGGATCCGCGCGTTGGCGCCGAAGGTGCGCGATTGCGTGGTGGGCATCGTGGTCACCGACGACAAGGGCATGGAGGCCGGTTCCGGCAGCGGCACCATCATCAGCGCCGACGGATGGGTGCTCACGGCCGGCCACGTGGGACAATCGCCCGGGCGCAAGGTGACGGTGCTGCTTGCGGACGGGACGCCGCTGCCGGCGGTGACAGTCGGCCAGCACTTCGGCCCGGACGGCGACGTGGGGCTCATCAAGATCGATGCGGGCGGGCGCGCGCTGCCGTTTGCGCCGCTGGGCGCCGCCGCCGGAGTTGCCACAGGCGAGGTGCTGGTGGCACTCGGCCATCCGCTCGGGCCCGAGCGCAATCCGTGGCGCCCGCCGCCGCTGCGCGTCGGGCACCTGATCGCGCGCGCGGACTGGCAGTTCGCGCTGGATGCGCCGCTCAGCCCCGGTGACTCGGGCGGCGGCGTCTTCACGCTGGAGGGCGCGCTGGTGGGCGTGAACTCCGCGGCTTCCGCGCGCCCCGACATGAACCTGGCCGCGACCGTCGAGAGCGCGAAGGAGCGCATGGAGTCGCTGCGGGAGGGCCTGGCCTCGGGCGCTTACCTGGCCGATCCCTCGAAGGACCCGATGGAGGTGGCGCGCGGGGACCGCGACGGCGAGGGCGCGGGAGATGGCGACGGTGACGACGGCGCCGAAGGGGACGGCGGCGATGCTGAATCCGGCGCCGCGCCGGAGGCCCCGCCCGCAATGGTCGCGGCCGGTGCCGCAGCCGGAGAGCAGTCCGAGCGCCGCCTGGCAACGCTCGAGGCGCTGGTGGCGCTCAACGACCCCTTCGCCGACAGCATCGTGAACGTGATCGTGGATTCTCGCGATGCGTGCCTCGGGACGTTCGTCGACGACGAAGGGCGCGTGGTGACGAAGGCCAGCGAGCTCGGCCATGCCGCGCGACGCATCGACGTGCTCCTTGCCGACGGCCTGTCCGTTCCGGGACGCGTGCTTGCGGTGGACCGCGCACTGGACCTGGCCATCCTGGACACCGGCGTGACGGACGTGGTGCCGGTGGTGTTCGACGGCGACCACGAGCCGGCGCTCGGCGATGCCGTGGTCACCGCGGGTCGCGGCATGGCGCCGCTGGCGCTCGGTTTCCGCTCGCTCGGGCCGTACGCCTCCGGGCGGTCGGATGCCGCCAGCCGGGCGCTCCTCGGCGTGGCGCTGCGCCCGCCGACCGAGACCGAGCGCACGCAGATCCCGGGCGGCGTGGGCCAGGTGGTGGCGAAGCTCATGCCCGCGAGCGGCGCGGCACGCGCGGGCATCGCCGAGGGCGACGCGATCATCGCGATCGACGGCGCTCCGCTCGAGTCGGCCGAATCGGCCGCGGTGCCGCTCGGCATGCGCGCACCGGGCGACGAGGTCCGGGTGCAGTGGTCGCATGCAGGCGAGCGCAGGGAGTCGCAGGTGAAGCTCCTGCGGCCCCCCGGCATGGAGATGCGCCGTGCGCTGAGCACCGGCGCCGAGCTGAGCCGCCGCGCCACGGGCTTCGGCGAGGTGATCCAGCACGACGGCGTGGTTCCGGCGATGGCCATGGGCGGCCCGGTGCTCGACAGCTCGGGGCGCGTGGTGGGCCTCAACATCGCGCGCGCGGACCGGATGAAGACGTACGCGCTCTCGGCGGCGCGCGTGAAGGCGAGCGTGGACGAGATGCTCGCCAAGGTCGCGCGCGGCGAGGTGCTCCCGCCGCCCGACCCGGCCGCGGGGCTCGAGGCGGTGACGTTCGGTGCCGATGGCTTCGCCACGCTGCTCCCCGCCGGCGCGCGCGTCCTCGGGCCGACGTGCGTGGTGGGCGAGGACGACGCCATCGAGGGGTGGGGCGACGCCGATGACCTGGCCATATGGAAGCTGCGCGTGCCGGCGGCCGGGCGCTACGACTTCTCGCTCGACGCGGCCGGCGAGGGCGGCGGCAAGCTCGACGTCTTCGTGGCCAATGACCTGATGACCGTGGGCGTGCGCGGCGGTGCGCCGCGCGCCATGGTGCGCGTGGGCGAGACCGTGGTGGACGAGGCAGGCGACGTGGTGGTGCGCGTGCAGCCGCTCGGGCGGCCGTCGGGCGCGGTGATGACGCTCCATGGCATCCGGGTGCAGCGCACCGACCAGCTGCGCATGGCGGAGGCGGCGTGGCCACTCCTGCGCTGGAAGGACTTCACGCGCTACAAGCGCGAGTGGGAGCGCGAGGAGCGCCGGCGCCGGCGCGAGGAAGAACGCAAGGGAGGCCAGCAGTGAGCGCGGATTCATCGGAGAAGTGGGACCGCCGTTTCCTGGCGCTCGCCGACCAGATCGCGGGCTGGTCGAAGGACCCGAGCCGCGGCGTGGGGGCCGTCATCGTGAGCGGGTCGCGGCAGATCGTGGCCACCGGGTTCAACGGACTGCCCCGGGGCGTGGCCGACCTGCCCGAGCGGCTCGAGCGGCCCGTGAAGTACGACTACGTCTGCCACGCCGAGCTGAACGCGATCATCCAGTGCGCGCGCAACGGCGTCAGCCCCGTGGGGTGCTCGATCTACACCAGCTTCAGCCCCTGCGTGCAGTGCACGCTGGCGATCGTCCAGGCCGGGATCGCCCGGGTGGTGACCTACCGCTACGGCGGCGACGGCGATGCCCACTGGGAGGAGTCGTTCGCGAAGGCCAAGGCCGTGATGGCCGAGGCGGGCGTGGAGTATGCGGCGCTCGGGCGCATCGAGCCGATCTAGGATCGGTGCGCCCACGATGCCCACGGCACCCGACCCCGCGCTCTCGCACGCCTGCCCGCACCTGGAGAAGAACGACTCCAGGTGCCAGGAGCGGTTCCGCATGGCGGAGCTCGATGCGATGTACCGCTACTGCATGGGCGGCTTCTACGGATGCCCGCTGTTCCACCGGATCAACCGCGAGGAGAAGCACCCGCTGCCCGCGCAGCCGGTGACCGTCCATGGGCGAGCCATGCCGCGAGGTCCCCGCAGCGGAGGCGCCGACGCAGGCGCCGGAGCTTGACCGCGCCGTCGACTCGTTCATGTCGTTCGCGCGCGTGGAGGCGGGGCTTGCCGAGAGCACGCTGGAGGCGTACGGCCGCGACCTGTCCGTGATGTGCGCGTTCCTGGTGGGGCAGGGCGTGCGCTCGCCCGGCGAGGTGACCATGGAGCACCTGGCCGCGCACCTGCGGCACCTCTCGCGCGACCGGGGGCTCGACGCACGCACCATCGTGCGCCACCTGGCCACCATGCGGGTCCTGTTCCGCTGGCTGCACGCGAACTTCCGAATCGAGCGCGACCCGGCGCGCCTCCTCGAGCGGCCGACCACCTGGAAGCGGCTCCCGGGGACGCTGACGCCCGGGCAGATGAAGCGGCTGGTGGAGGCGCCGTGCCCGGACCACGGCGTGCTGTGGCTGCGCGACCGCGCGATGCTGGAGCTGATGTACGCCGCGGGGCTGCGCGCGAGCGAGGTGGGCACGCTGAAGGTGAGCGACTACTCGCGCGAGATGGGCATCGTGAAGGTGATCGGCAAGGGCAACAAGCAGCGCATCGTGCCGATCGGCACGCCGGCGATCGCCGCGGTGGAGCGGTACGTCGCCGAGCTGCGGCCGCACCTCGCGCGCCACGGCGACGGGCGCGACCGATTCCGGCTGCTGCTCTCGGCGACCGGCCGGCCGGTGGAGCGCGTCGCCGTGTGGCAGATCGTCAAGCGAAACGCGGCGCTCGCCGGGATCCGCGACGTGCACCCGCACCTCCTGCGCCATTCGTTCGCCACGCACCTGGTGGCGGGCGGCGCGGACCTGCGCGTCATCCAGGAGCTGCTCGGCCACGCGGACATCGGCACCACGCAGGTGTACACGCACGTCGACCGCAGCCACCTGCGCGACACGGTGAAGGCGTTCCACCCGCGCGAGCAGCGCGGCGCGCCCATGCCGCGCGCGCGGCGCGGTGCGGCATGAGCGCGGGCTAGCATCCCGCCCGTGCCAAGCGCGGACCCCTGCGTCATCGTCATCCTCGGAGCCTCGGGCGACCTCACGCACCGCAAGCTGGTGCCGGCTCTCTACGAGATGAGCCGCCGCGGCGCGATCGACCCGCGCACGCGCATCGTGGGGGTGAGCCGGCGCCCGAAGTCCGACGCGCAGTTCCGCGACGAGCTGGCCGAGGGCGCGCGCCGTGCGCTGGGGGCCGAGTTCCGCGACGACGCGTGGCGGCCGCTCGCCGAGCGCATCCACTACGTCGCGGGCGACGCGGCCACCGGCGACGCCTGGCCCGAGATCGCGCGCACCGTGCACGAGCTCGACGCAAGGGCCGGCACGTGCGGCAACGTGCTCTTCTACCTGTCCGTGGCGCCGGAGCTGTACGAGCCGATCATCGCGCAGATCGACGCGGCGGGGATGGTGACCGAGGGCAAGCGCTGGTGCAGCATCGATCCCGCCAGGCGCAGCTGGCAGCGGATCGTGGTGGAGAAGCCGTTCGGGCACGACCTCGACTCGGCGCGGGCGCTGAACCGCGCGCTCGGGCGGGTGTTCGAGGAGGAGGCCGTCTACCGGATCGACCATTACCTCGGCAAGGAAGTGGTGCAGAACCTGCTCGCGTTCCGCTTCGCGAACGCGATCTTCGAGCCCGTGTGGAACGCGAACTTCGTGGACCACGTGCAGATCACCGCGGCGGAGACGCTCGGCGTCGGCACGCGAACGGCGTTCTACGACCAGACCGGCGCGATCCGCGACATGGTGCAGAGCCACCTGCTGCAGATCCTCGCCTTCGTGGCCATGGACCCGCCCTCGAGCTGGACGCCCGCGATGATCAACGCGGAGAAGCGCAAGATCGTGGAGAGCATCCAGGTTCCCGGCGCGTCCGAGGCGGCGCGGTGCGCGGCGCTGGGCCAGTATGCGGGCGGTGCCTTCGACGGCGTGGACGAGCCGGCGTACGACCGGCTGGAGGGCGTGGCGGCGGGAAGCCGCACCGAGACCTTCGCCGCGCTGCGGTTCACGTTCGACAACTGGCGCTGGGGCGGCACGCCGTTCTACGTGCGCACGGGCAAGCGCCTCGCCGCCAAGCGCACGGAGGTGGTGGTGCAGTTCAAGGAGCCGCCGGCCAACCTGTTCCGCTCGCTGACGGGAGCTCGGATCCCGGCCGACCGCATGGTGATCCAGATCGCGCCGGGCGAGAGCTTCAGCCTGCGCTTCAACAGCAAGGTGCCGGGCGCGGGCTTCTCGCTGCGGCCGGTCGAGATGGTGATGGACTACCGCAAGGAGTTCGGCAACGACTCCGTGGAGGCGTACGGGCCGCTGCTCGTGGACGCGATGCGCGGCGACCAGACGCTCTACAAGACGCGCGAGGAGACCGAGGACGCGTGGCGCGCGGTGATGCCGTTCCTCGGTCCGGCGAGCGATGCGATGCGCGCCGGGATCGCGGCGAACTACGCGCCGGGTTCGTGGGGGCCGAGGTCGTCGGTCGAGCTGCTCGCGCGCGACGGCCGCGCGTGGCACGACGGCTGACGGCGCGGCTCAGGCCTGCTGCGCGGCGAACAGGTTTGCCGCGTTGAACAGCGCGTGCGCGATGACCGCCGCGGAGATCCGGCCCGAGCGCTCGAGGAGCGCGCCCCAGCCCGCCGAGAGCGCGAAGAGTGTCACGAGCCCGGCCGCGCGCGCGCCGTCGGTGAGCGCGCTCCAGTGCATCAGCGCGAAGAGCGCGGAGGTGAGCGTCACCGCGAGCCACGTGGGAAGCCCCGTGGCCTTGAGCCCCTGCTGCAGCAGGCCGCGGTAGGCGAGTTCCTCCGCGAGCGGGGCAAGCAGGACGGCGCTGGCGACTGCGCCCCACCACCATGGGTCGGTGGTGCCCGAGGCGGACATCGCCTCCAGCGTGGCATGCCCGAGCGCGGGGCGTGCACCGCCGAACCACGTCTCGATGGCGCCCGCGATGCCGCCCGCCGCCTGCGCGATCGGCCACAGCAGGGCGGCGAATGCGATGGCCAGCGCGACGGACTCGGCGCGGCCGCGCGGCTGCCGATGCACGCCGCCGCGCCCGGCCACGGACGACGCGCCGCGGGTCCGGAAGGCAGGCACGAGGAGCGCCGCGCCCACCACGGCCAGCTGCGCCGCGTGGACGCCGATGGACGATGCGACGGTGCGTGCGAGCGCGGGCGATGCGTCGTCGATCCGGAACGCGGTGGTCGCCGCGGCGGCGCCGATGGCGGTGGCGAGGAAGGCGGCGCCGAAGCAGAGCACGCTCGGCTCGGCGCGCAGCGGCCACGCCGGACCGACGCGCGGCATGGCACGGAGCCACGGCACGCGAGCGATGGCGGCGACCGCGAGGACGGCCGCGACGGACCACGCCGCCAGCGGCCACCATTCGGTGCCCTGCGTAGACTGCTCGCTCCCGTCCTGCGCCGCGGCGATCGTTGCCGCCGCGAGCGCCGGGACCGATGCCAGCGCAGCCATGGTTCCCGTCCTCAGGCACATCGTCGAGCACAAGCGCCGGGAGGTGGCGGAGGCGAAGCGGCACGTGCCGCTCGCGGAGCTCAAGGAGCGCATCTCCGAGCTCGGCCGCCCGCGCAACTTCTTCCGCAGCGTGGTGGACGACCGGCACCCGGACGCCATGCGCGTCATCGCCGAGGTGAAGCGCAAGAGCCCGTCCGCGGGCGTGATCCGCGAGGACTTCGATCCGGTCGCCATCGCCCGAAGTTACTACGAGGCGGGCGCGGCCGCGATCAGCTGCCTGACCGACGCCGAGTTCTTCGGCGGGGACCTCGCGTACATCCATGCCATCCGCGATGCAGTGCCGCTCCCCGTGCTGCGCAAGGACTTCATCATCGACGACTACCAGGTCTGGGAGGCCCGCGCTGCCGGCGCCGACGCCATCCTCCTGATCGCCGAGTGCTTGCACGAGCGCGAGATCATCGACTTCCAGATCCTTGCCACCGAGCTGCAGATGACCACCATCCTGGAGGTGCACTCCACCGACAGCCTGTGGCGCGTCGTGAACCACGTGGGGTTCCCGCACGCGGGCTACGGGCTGCTCGGGGTGAACAACCGGGACCTCGGGACCATGCGCACGGACTTCGGCAACGCCCTCCGCATCGCGGACATGCTGGAAGCGCCGATGCGGCGCGTGATGGTCGCCGAGAGCGGGATCCGCACGCCTGACGACATGCGCAGGCTGCGTTCGCACGGGGTGCACATCGCGCTGGTGGGGGAGAGCCTGATGCGCGAGCCGGACCCGGGCGCGGCGCTGCGGGCGCTGCTGGCCTGAGCGCGGTGCGCCGGCGCGTGCGCGCGCTGCAGGTGGAGGGCGGATTTGCCGTCCTTGGCTCGCGCCAGTGTTCCTATACTCGGGTCGTGATGACCGCCTCCCCAGGTGCTCCCGCGAAGTTCGGTTCCGATGCGCTCACCAACGGCATCCGGGTGCAGGTGCGCCCGCGCTTCATCGCCGAGACGAGCGATCCCGTCGGCGGCCGCTACAACTTCGAGTACCACGTGGTGATCACCAACGAGGGTGCGGAGCGCGTCACGCTGCGCCACCGCCACTGGCGCATCGTGGACGGCGACGGCGACGCGCACGAGGTCGACGGCGACGGCGTGGTCGGGCAGCAGCCCGAGCTCGGCCCCGGCGAGCGCTTCGAGTACCAGAGCTTCGCGCCGCTCATGACGCACTGGGGCACGATGGAGGGATCGTTCACCTTCGAGCGCGCCGACCACTCGGCGTTCGATGCGCAGGTGGCGCGCTTCTTCCTCGTCGGCCCCGAGTCCAAGCGGCGCTCCTGACGTGCCGGGCCTCGATGCGAGCCCCGCCATCGCGGTGGTCGGCGCCACCGGAGCGGTGGGCGCCGAGCTGCTCGCGCTGCTCGAGTCGCGCGGCTTCCCGGCACGCAGCGTGAGGCTGTTCGCGAGCGCGCGGAGCGTGGGCAAGGCCGTGCGGGTGCTCGGCCGCGACGTGGCGGTCGAGCCGCTGGTGCCCGGCTGCTTCGAGGGGACGGATCTCGCGTTCTTCGCCGCGAACGCGGGCACCAGCCGCGAGTGGGCGCCGCAGGCGGTGCGCTCCGGCGCGTGGGTGGTGGACAAGTCGAGCGCGTTCCGGATGGACCCCGCGTGCGCGCTCGTGATCCCGGAGGTGAACGGCGACGAGCTCGACGCGCTGCGGTCGCCCGCGATCGTGGCGGTGCCGAACTGCTCGACGATCATCGCGCTGATGGCCGCGTCGCCGCTCCACCGCGAGGCGGGCGTCGCGCGCATGGTGGTGTCGACCTACCAGGCGGCGAGCGGCGCGGGCGCGGCGGCGATGGAGGAACTGGCGCAGCAGGCACGCGACTGGGCCGCGGGCCGCCCGCTCGACACGCGGATCTTCGGTCGGCAGTGCCTGTTCAACGTGTTCAGCCACAACAGCGCGGTGGGCGACGACGGACAGAACGACGAGGAGCGAAAGCTCGTGGACGAGACGCGCCGCATCTGGCGCGACGCGTCCGTGCAGGTGAGCGCCACCTGCGTGCGCGTGCCCGTGCTGCGCGCGCACAGCGAATCCATCAATCTCACGTTCCGGCGGCCGATCACCGAGGCGCGCGCGCGCGAGGTGCTTGCGGCCGCCCCGGGACTGCGGGTGGTGGACGACCGCGCGGCGAACCGCTTCCCCGAGCCGCTCGAGGCAACGGGCCGCGACGAGGTCCTCGTGGGCCGCATCCGCGCGGACCTGAGCCAGCCGGAAGGCATGGGACTCAGCCTGTTCGTGAGCGGCGACCAGGTCCGCAAGGGCGCGGCGCTCAACGGCATCCAGATCGCCGAGCACCTCCTGAAATTCGCTCCTGGTTAGTTTGGCACCAATTTCCTTCTCCAGGGAACGATCGTTTCTCTGGAGGATTTAATTGGTGCCAAACTAACCAGGAACGGATTTAGCGGTACGTGATGGCGCGCGGGAAGAAGTGGACGCCGGCGGCCTTGCGGGCGCGCTCGAGCGTCTCCTCGGCCACGGCGTTGGCGCGCTGGCAGCCCTTCTTGAGGATGTCGAGCACCAGCGCGTCGTCATCGCCGATCCGGGCGCGGCGCTCCCGCATGGGTTCGAGCAGGCGATTGATCGCCGCGGCCACCTCGACCTTGACATGCCCGTCGCCGAGGTTGTCGCCCGCGGCGTAGCGCCGCTTGAGCTCCGCCACGCGGTCGGGGTCCTCGATGAAAGCGTCCACGTACTGGAAGAGCGCGTTGCCCACGTCGCCGGGCTCGGTGGGGCTCTGGCGGCCGGTGAAGATCTTCTTCACCTTGTTCTCGACCTCCTTGGGCGAATCGCTGACGAAGATCGCGTTGCCGAGGCTCTTGGACATCTTGTTCTTGCCGTCGATGCCGACGAGACGACCCACCTTGCCGACCTCCGCGCGCGGCACGGGCCACACCCCGCCGAGCCTCACGTGGTCGCCGTCCTCGGCATCGGTCGGCACGCCGCAGTACATCTGGTTGAAGCGCCGGCCCACCTCGCGCGTGAGCTCGAGGTGCGGCACCTGGTCCTCGCCCACCGGCACGCCCACCGGCCGGAACGCGAGGATGTCCGCGCACTGGCCCACCGCGTACAGCGGGAACCCGAACGAGTACGTGTCGCCGAGGCCCTTGGTCTCGATCTCCGTCTTGAGCGTCGGGTTGCGCATCACCCGGTTGAAGGGGAGGAGCATCGCGAACAGGAACGTGAGCTCGTGGATCGCCGGGACCTCGCTCTGCAGGAAGATCGTGGAGCGCTCGGGGTCGATGCCCATCGCCAGGTAGTCCTTGACGATCGACAGCGTGTCGCGGCGGATGTCGGCCGGCTTGTCCGACCGCGTCGTGAACGCGTGGTAGTTGGCCAGGATGAAGTAGCAGTCGTGCGAGTCCTGCAGCTCGACGCGGCGCTTGACGCTTCCCACCCAGTGCCCGAGGTGAAGCTGCCCTGTGGGCGTGTCTCCGGTGAGGATGCGCGGGCGTTCGGCGGTCATGGAGGGAGGAGGATACGGGCGCGCATGGCTACGATCCCCGCATGGACGCAGGCGGCGAGGACGAGATCCAGGTCGAGGGACTCGAGGCACCCATCGCGCCCCCGGCGCTGCGCGGGCGCGTGGTCGCGCGCCACGCCGACGAGGAGCTCTACGACGCGCTCGCGTCCGACCTGCTGGTGCACGCATCGAACTGCGTCCGCGAGTTCGGCGACTTCCACCTTGCCGTCTCGGGCGGGCGCACGCCGTTCCCGCTCTACGAGCGCCTGATGTACGACCCGCGCTACCGGGCGCTGCCGTGGCCGCGCACCCACCTCTGGATGGCCGACGAGCGCTGCGTGCCGTTCGAGGACGATCGCTCGAACTTCGGCCGCATCCGCGAGGTGATCGTCGACCACTCCGGCATCCCGCCCGAGCAGGTGCACCCGATGCTGGCCGCGATGCCCGGCGCGGCCGACCGCTACGAACGCGAGCTGCGCGAGGCGCTCGGCTGGCGCCCGAAGGGCCACGACCGCCTCGACTTCGTGCTGCTGGGCATGGGCGCCGACGGGCACACGGCGAGCATCTTCCCGGGCTCGCCCGCGCTGCACGACCCCGAGCGCCTGGCGATGGACGTTCCCGCGCCGACGACCGTCGCGCCCGCGGTGCCGCGCTGCACGCTCACCATGCGCACCGTCAACGCCGCGCGCTTCGTCGCGCCGCTGGTGATGGGCGCGGACAAGGCCGCGACGCTCGCGCGCGTCGCCGCCGGCGCATCGCCGGATGACCTGCCCGTCGCGGGCCTGCGCCCCGTCGCGGGCGAGCTGCGCTGGTACCTCGACGCCGCCGCGTGCGGCGCACGGTGATCAGCCCGCCAGGAATCCCTCGAGGATGGCGCACGCCGCGAGCGCGTCGCGCAGCTCGCGCTTCTCGCGGTGCGTGCGGCCGGAACGCGCCATGCGCTCGTCGGCCTCGAAGCTGGTGAGGCGCTCGTCCTGGTAGTGCACCGGCAGGCGCGTCCGCTCCGCGATCAGCGCGCCGAACTCGCGCACCGACCGAGCCGAGCCGCCCTCCGTGCCGTCCATGTTGAGCGGCAGCCCCACCACCAGCGCATCGGGGCCGTGCCGGTCGACCGCGCGCGCGAGGGCATCGAGCAGGGCCGGCCCGCGCGGCACCTGCAGCACCTCGACCGGCTGCACGAGCCGCACGACGTCGTCCCCGGCCGCGAGGCCCGTGCGCCTGTCGCCGAGATCGATCGCGAGGTAGCGCATGCGGTCAGCGCAGCGCCTCCGGCACGGCGCCCGCGATGTCCTTCACCTTCTCGGCGAGGTCCGCGCGCACCACGAGCGTCGCGTCCTTGGTGCGCACCACGATCACGTCCTGCAGGCCGACCGTCGCGATGACATGCGACGGGTCGTCGCTCAGCGCGAGCACGCCCCGGCTCCCCGAGTGCACGGCGACCGCGTTCGTGCGGTTGCCATCGGCGTCGGCGGGCAGCGTCTCGCCGTAGCTCGGCCAGCTGCCCACGTCCTTCCAGTCGAC
>Ga0192647_101237_pt1 | contig 16907 bp, 20 predicted proteins | sample LauGreFa1BDMLBSN_2_FD_133046 | JGI IMG/M metagenome (GOLD analysis project Ga0192647, IMG submission 133046) | Freshwater lake microbial communities from Lake Michigan, USA - Fa13.BD.MLB.SN - reassembly | ecosystem: Environmental > Aquatic > Freshwater > Lake | place: Lake Michigan, USA...
CTTTGCGAAATTTCTTCCATTGAAAGCAGTTGAACATTGTGGTGATTTCGATCTGCCATTATTTTTGAATAAAGCAAATTGACTTTAGAACGCTCGCCTTCTAAGACTTGCATCCACAAGCCAGAGCCCTGACACAAAACACCCGTGATGTCTTGTTGCTTGTTATTGGCATCAGATTTTTCCAAAATGAGTGTGGTCATGGTGGTGGTAACAGGCCCCACTGGCTGGCTGACATACAAGAGGCGGACAAGCATGAGGGTTTCCTTTGGGACATCTTTCAGTAGGGAAACAGCTTATCTCATTAAAGTGAAAAATGATCGATTTAAAGAATAGATTAGGGATGCTCTAAATAGATAGATGTTTCGTGAGTTTTATTCGCGTCTTCCAGTTGGCTTTTTAAGAATGAGGGTGCTAGAATTTTTTTGCGAACATATCGTTCTGCATCAGCTGAAAAGCCTGATCAGTGTTTAACTATGAGGAATCTGCCAATGAAATCGCAAACCACAAGTTCGATCCGTATGCTGGCCGTCGCCTTGACTGCGGCGGTACTTACCGCTCCGGCCACCCTTTTGGCGCAGTCCGATTACCCCAACAAGCCCATACGCCTGATCGTTCCGTTCCCTGCCGGAGGTTCAACAGACATTGTGGGCCGAGTTGTAGCGCAGAAGCTTTCAGAACGGCTGGGCCAGCAAGTTATTGTCGACAACCGAGGCGGAGCAGGCGGCACAATTGGCGCTGATGTTGCAGCCAAGGCAACACCTGACGGCTATACCATCAGCATCGGCACCACCAGCACCCATGCGGTTGCGCCGGCAGCCTACTCAAAGCTTGGCTATAACCCCATCAGAGACTTCGCACCGGTGTCCTTGGTAGCCATCACACCTTATCTGCTTGTGGTCAATCCACAGGTTAAGGCCAACAACCTGAAGGAACTTGTCGAGCTTGCCAAAGCAAACCCTGGCAAACTGAACTATGCCTCTGCTGGCAATGGCTCTACCACTCACTTGGCCATGGAGATGCTGAAAGATGTTGGGCAAGCCAACTTGCAGCATGTGCCCTACAAAGGCAATGCCCAGGCTGACTTGGCCTTGCTCGCCAATGAGGTTCAAAGCGTGTTTGGCTCAATGCCTGCGCTTTTGCAGCACACCAAGGCCGGTAAACTGCGACCGCTCGCAGTAGGTAGTACCCAGCGCTCTCCCGCATTGCCCGATGTACCTACAGTAGCTGAATCTGGCTATCCCGGATTTGAAGTTAGCCTGTGGCTCGGCGTTTTTGCACCCGCTGGCACACCCCGTCCTATCATTGATCGACTCCACAGGGAACTTGCGGCAATTGTGCCAACAGCCGACTTCAAGCAAGCCATGGAACGCAACGGTGCCGACCCCATCAGCAACAATCCCGAGCAGTTTGCCAAGTTGATTGCTGAAGAGGCTTCGCGTTACACCAAAGTCGTCAAGACCATTGGTCTCAAGCTCGACTGATTGGCAATCCAACTCTCATGAACAAACAGGAACAGGCTAGCAATACAGTTCGGGCCATGACAGGCCCTGAGAAAATCATTGCAAAAGCCTGTGGCCTGCCTAGCGTAGCGCCAGGTGATTTTGTGTTTCCCATCCCTAACATGGTGATGGTGCATGACAATGTTTTGCCCAGTATCAAAAAAGCCCTCGACAGCATCGGTATTGATCAACTGGCCAACCCCGAGAAAGTCGTTTTGGTCACGGACCATGAGGTTTTGTATGGCAGTCCGCGGGCTGCACTTTATGGTGCCACCAATCGACAAGCTGCAAAAGCTTGGAAGGTCGGTCATTTTTTTGATGTTGGGCGAGGTGGCCACGGGCATATTTTTCCCATGGAAATGGGGCTTGTCAGCCCTGGTCAATTTGTATTTGACAATGACCGTCACTGCACCAATGTTGGCGCTATAGGCGCTGTGGGTTTTCGTGTTGGGCTTGAAATTTCGCGAGTCCTGGCCACCGGAACCAATTGGATCATGGTGCCACATTCCTTGCAACTTACCTTAAAAGGCAAGTTGCCACCCTATGTTCATGCTAGAGATCTAGGCACCCATATTGGCCGACTGATCAAGCTTGGCACAATTCCGTTTGATCTAGATTACAAAATCCTTGAGTTTGCAGGAGACCTTGATCAATTTAGCCTGGCTGCTCGGGTGGCGCTTTGCAGTACACCCACTGAGCTTGGTGCATACGGTGTTTTCTTCCCGCCTTCAAAAGCGGTTTTGGAGCATGCCAGCAGCGTTGCAAAATCACCTTTTAAAGCTGAATATTCCGATCCATCTGCGCACTATCAAATGCGGGCTGAAATAGATCTGGATAATTTGGAGCCACTGGTTTCCTTGCCAGGTGGTATTCAAAATGCGGTGCCCATTTCAGAGGTGGCAGGACAGCCAATAGACCATGCTTTTATCGGTTCATGTGGCTCTTCAATGTATGAGGATATCGCTGCTGCTGCCGAAGTTTTGCGCTCTCGAAAAGTTTCCTCGGGTGTCCGGCTCTTTGTTGTCCCTGGTTCTGAAGAAACATTGAAAAGACTTGCTGCTACTGATCTCATGCAAGTTTTTGTCGAAGCGGGCGCAGTGGTTTTGCCCCCAGGCTGCGGGCCCTGCAATGATGCAGTTGTAGGTCCTTTGCATTCAGGAGAGGTTTCTATCTCTACTGCCACCAACAACAACCACGGCCGCTTTGGTGCTAAAGATGCTAAGCTGTATCTTGGAAATCCTTTGACAGTTGCGGCCTCTTCTGTGGCGGGTTCAATCATTGACCCACGCCATCTTTAATTACCAATGCTAGGAGTCATTCCATGTTTCTTCGGTTTATCGTCGCCTTGTTTTGTTTGCTGAGCTTTTCTGCTCAAGCTCAATACCCCGATCGTCCCATCCGCATCATCGTGCCATTTCCGGCTGGCGATGGTTTAGACATACAAGCCAGAACCATTGGTCAAAAGCTTTCTGAACGCCTGGGCCAACCCGTCATCATTGACAACAAGCCTGGTGCAGGAACTCTCATTGGCGTTGAAGCGGCAGCCAAGTCGCCCGGTGACGGCTACACCATTTTGCTGGTGACCACCACTTACGCAATCAACCCCACTTTGCGCGATAAAGTGCCTTACGACCCTATCAAAGATTTTGTGCCACTCATCCAAACTACGGCCATTCCGCTGGTCGTGGTTTCTTCCAATGGCTTTGCTCCCAAAAACTTTACTGAAGTAATGGCCTTGGCCAAGCAAAAACCTGGTGAAGTCACTATGGGCAATTCAGGCATGGGTACTGCTGCGCACATTGGCATGGAATTGTTGAACAGCGCCGCAGGCATCAAGTTCACCCATGTTCCTTACAAAGGCATACCCCCAGCCATGACAGACCTCATCAGTGGACGCCTGCAACTTTTGTGCACTTCGCCTGCACAAGTGATGAGCACCATTCGCGATGGAAAGATCAAAGCGGTATTCGTAACAAGCGCTAAGCGCATGGCCCAACTGCCCAATGTACCGACCATTCAAGAGTCTGGTGTACCTGGTTTTGATGTCAACGCTTGGGTAGGTTTGATGATGCCAGCAGGCACACCAGATGCCATTGTGCAGCGTTTGAACAAGGAAATTGCAGCCATCATCACTAGCCCAGAAATCAAAACACGTTTGAGCAATGACGGCTCTGAAGTTGTTGCGAGCACGCCAGAAGCTTTTGCGGGTCATATTCGCCGCGAACTTGACAAATGGGGCACCGTCATTCGCAATGCCGGTATCAAGGCAGAATAATCTTGCAAGAGTTTGCTTGGTCAATGAGGGGGCGCTGTTGGCATTTTGGCCATGACATCCCCCACATGGGTGGTGTTGTGCCCATGCGCATCGTCTCAGAAATGCGCACAGATCCCAAAGACATTGTTGAGCATTTGTTTGAGGGTGTCATTCCTGACTTTCACAAACTTTGCCGTCCTGGCGATCTTGTCGTAACTGGTCGCAACTTTGGCATGGGCGCCAAGATGCAAGGCTATATTGCGATGAAAGCTTTGGGTCTTGGTCTTGTATGCGAATCCATGTCTTTTTTGGCCTATCGAGAAGCCATTGGTATTGGTTTGCCTGTCCTAACGGGATGCAAGGAAATTTCAAGCGCCTGCCAGCAAGGTGATGAGCTGAGTGTTGATTTTCAAACTGGCGTGTTTTCCAACATCACCCAGAAGCGTGAATACCAATTTGAACCCGTACCCTTGGCTTTGCAAGATGTCTTATCTAGTGGTGGCACCACAGCTTGGCTGAATCAATGGTGGCAGCAAAAGAAAGCCAATTTACAAAACGCATGATGGAGAAACTATGAATGCCATAGAAGAGCGACTCAAGGCAATGGGCTATTCATTGCCGCCAGCTTTTGTGTTTCCCAAAAAGAATCGGCGTGGCTGTGTTCGAGTCGACAACATGTTGTATCTGTCAGGGCACGGCTTAGATTTGCCCTTGCTTGAAGGCGTGAGGCAAACGGGACGCTTTGGTGAAAACATCACTGAAGCCGAAGGCTATGCAACGGCACGTGCGGTGATGTTGACCATACTGGCTACGGTCAAAGCTGAAGTCGGCTCCTTAGACCGTGTTAAACAGATTGTTCGTATATTTGGTATGTGCAATGCAAGCCCTCAATTTACGGCCATGCCGCAAGTGATTGATGGTGCCTCCGACCTGCTCTTTGAACTATTTGGTCCTGAAGCGGGTTGCCACGCCCGTTCTGCCGTTGGCATGTCGACATTGCCCCGCGGCATGGCCGTGGAAATCAATGGAGAGATTGAAGTCTGGCCAGAATAAATAATCAGCATTATTTGGCTGTCAGCGTTTTCACGACTTTTTGTCGTTAAATTGTCATATATTTCTATTAGAGTTGAATTATGGAAGAGAAATTCGTCATCAAAGCGCTGGCTGCTCTGGCACAGATCAACCGACTTCAAATTTTCAGGGTGTTGGTCGTGAGGGGAAGTGAGGGTATGACGCCGGCACTAATTGCTGAGCAATTGGGTATGCCTGCAAACACACTTTCATTTCATTTGAAAGAGCTGATGAATGCCGACTTGATTTCTCAGGAACGCAGCGGCCGCAATCTGATTTATCGAGCTCAGTTCGATCGCATGAATGCGGTCCTTGCGTTTCTATCCCAAAACTGTTGCCAAGGGGAGTCTTGCGAAGTGAACTCAGAGGCAATTTGTAAAACCTGTTAACCACAAGGAAACTAAAGTGACTGATACAAAACCCTTGAACGTACTTTTTCTTTGTACTCACAACTCTGCTCGAAGCATTTTGGCTGAGGCAATGCTCAACCATTTGAGCCATGGAAAATTCAAAGCCTATTCAGCTGGCAGTAGTCCTAGAGAAAATCAAAAACCCAACCCTTTGGCCATTCTGACTTTGCAAAATGCGGGTATTTCAACAGAAGGTTTGAGCAGCAAAAGCTGGGATGTTTTTGCAGAACCCAACGCGCCTCAAATGGACTTGGTCATCACTGTTTGCGATAACGCTGCTGGTGAAGTTTGTCCCTATTGGCCAGGTCAGCCCGCTACAGCGCATTGGGGCTATGCCGATCCTTCAGAAGGGACTGGCAGTGATACAGAAAAGTTAGAAGCTTTCAAGCAAACGCTGTATCAAATCAAAAGACGTCTTGAAATTTTCACGAACTTGCCATCTTCCAGTCTAAACAAAATAGCCTTAGAACATACGGCACGAGAGCTTGCTGACAAATGATTCACTGGAAAAGGTATCTCTCTGAGTTTGTGGGAACAGCAGCACTGTTTTGCACCGTCATTGGCTCTGGCATCATGGCCGAGCAATTGGCGGGTGGCAATGTGGCTGTGGCGCTTTTAGCAAATACGCTTGCCACAGTCTTCGCCCTCTACGTATTGATAGAAACACTCGGCCCCGTGAGCGGCGCTCATTTCAATCCTGTGGTGTCACTCGTGATGGCTTATCGCAAAGACTTAGCGCGGCATCATTTATTTGGCTATGTGCTAGCTCAACTTGCGGGTGCTGCTGTGGGCGCTTGGGTTGCTCATGCTATGTTTGAATTGGAAATACTACAGTGGTCCACAAAAGTCAGAACGGGCCCATCTCAGTGGCTGGCTGAGGCAGTTGCAACTGCTGGATTACTTTTTGTAATTTTGCGTTCCCCTGAAGGCAAGGCTTCTTCTTTGGTGGCTTGCTACATTGGTGCCGCCTATTGGTTCACGGCAAGTACTTCTTTTGCCAATCCTGCAGCGGCTTTTGGTCGGATGTTCACAGATACATTTGCGGGTATTTCACCCTCAGATGTCCCTGCATTTATCGTGGCTCAGATTGTGGGCGGATTCATTGGGTTGATGCTTCATTCTTTATTGAACTCAGAGCATCAACGCAGTCACTGAGAATGAATATGGCATTCCTTTCTAAGACTACAGAAAAACTGAGCAATCTGGATGAAAGTTGTTTCAAGGTCCCTCAACAATCTTTGTTAGTTCCGCAACAGCCCTCAACCCATCCACCAAGAATTTTGATGTTGTATGGTTCTTTGCGCGAGCGTTCCTACAGCAAGTTATTGACGCTAGAAGCGGCAAGATTGCTAGAGGCAATGGGTGCAGAGGTGAAAGTGTTTGATCCTTTGCATCTACCGCAACCTGATGCTGCTCCTGATTCTCATCCCAAGGTGAAAGAGTTGCGTGATTTAGCTGCGTGGTCTGAAGGTATGGTTTGGAGTTCGCCAGAACGTCATGGCGCTATGACTGGCATCATGAAAAGTCAAATTGACTGGATCCCTTTGTCAGTTGGTGCAGTCCGTCCTACGCAGGGAAAAACTTTGGCTTTGATGCAAGTCAGTGGAGGGTCGCAATCATTCAATGCGGTCAATCAAATGCGAATCCTGGGCCGATGGATGAGGATGCTCACGATTCCTAACCAAAGCTCTGTGGCCAAAGCTTATTTAGAGTTTGAAGAAGATGGTCGTATGAAGTCATCAGCTTATTACGACAGAGTAGTGGATGTCATGGAAGAATTATTGAAGTTCACACTTTTGACTCGCGATATCGCTTCGCATTTAGTCGATCGATACAGTGAACGCAAAGAGTCGGCTTGAACTGCCGACTCATCAAGTTTGATTGGCTGCCTGCTCCAGAGTTTTCTCTCTGGCACGCAAAATTAGCAAGGCCAAAACACCGCTCGCAATGAGCCACATGGAAACATGGATGGCTTTTTGAGAGATGGCATAGGTAATGCTTGAGTAGGTGAGCCAGGCACAGACTGCGCAAAAAATCAAAGGCAGTATGGGGTAAAGCGGCACCTTGAAAGGGCGAGTAGCTTGGGCATCTTTTTGCCTTAGCCAAATCACAGACAGCCCAACCATGAACAAGAAGCCCCAGAAAACAGGCGCGGTAAATTCAACCATGGCAGAAAAGCCGTCGGCCTCTTGAGTGCCCAAAGCAATCAGGCCGATGCTGATGATGGCTTGCATCAGCAAGGCTGGTTTGGGGCTGCCAATGTCCATTTGCCATTGGCCTAATTTGCGCAAAGCTTTCCAGTCAGTGCCAACAGCAAAGTTTGTTCGAGCGCCAACAAACATGGTGGCGTTGATGCTGGTTAGAGCGGCGATGGCCACGAATAAACCTAAAGATTTTTGTGCGAAAGGACCGAAGGCAATACCCAACAAGTCGCCTGCTGCAGTTTTGCTTTGGCTTAAGCCACTCAAGCCAAGGCCCAATAGCAAGGCCGTGTTGACCAACAGATAAATGACTGTGAGGGTGACCATGCTGGCCAAGATAACCCAGACCATGGTGCGTGGTCCGCCCTTTAATTCTGCCGAAATGTAGGCCGACTCATTCCAGCCGCCAAAGGTTAGCAAAACGAAAACCAGGCACAGGCCCCACTGTGCAGGCGCAGGCGCTTGGGCAAACCATTGGATGGCGCCAGAAGAGGGCGCATCGACCCAAAATCCTGCCACAACCACTGCCAACAAGCCAACAATTTCAGTCACGGTTAACCAAGTTTGCATTCTCGAAGATGCGTGAATGCCGGCAAGGTTGACCGCGGTTAAGAAAACCACAATGAGCAGTGCCCAGATAGCACTTGAGTAAGCGCCTAGGTTCACCAAAGTGCTCATGTAATCGCCAAAAACAAAGGCCAGCAGAGCAATAGAGCCTGTGTTGATGATCGTGGCGCGAGACCAACCGTAAATGAAAGAAATGTTGCGGCCAAATGCCCTGTGCAGGAAGTGATAGTCACCCCCTGCATTGGGGTAAGTTGTGCAGAGTTCTGCATAACACAGCGCGCCCACAATGGAGATCAGAGCGCCAGCGAGCCACAAAACCAGTGCCCAACCTGCATCTCCGCTAATGCCTGCAACCAGCGAGGGGGTTTTGAAAATGCCGGCGCCAATCACGATGCCCACAATGAGCGCTATGGCTGAAAGAGGGTGTAGCAGACGGAGCAACTTGTCAGGGGCAGAGCTATCAGGATTCATCTGGATCATCCAACAAAGCAGAGTGGTTCAAATTGGTATCAAGGGCGCGTGATTTCTACGGGCGTGTGCATGTAATCGGAAACGACATTGCCAGTTAAGCGACGGCCATCAACTCGGCCAGAAAAGGCATGCACTTTGCGGTCAGGTGTGATGAATTGAAATTTCACTTCATCTCCGCGCAATCTGGCACCAAGCATGGCAAAAGTTTGGCCACCACGCGTGAGGGTACCGCCAATGTTTTGAAATGATTGACTCATGTTCAAACGAATGGGGCCGCCGTCCATGCCATTCATGACCCAAGCACCTTCAACTTGCGCAGGAACAACCCAAAAATACCCCACTGAATGTCTGTATGACATGGTTTCATCGGGCTCCCAATCACCCATGGTAAATGCGTGTGAGACGATACGGGTACCAGGCTTCATCTTGAGCAAGGTGGGGCGAAGCTTCATGTTGAGATGTGGCATGAGGTAAAGAGTTACCACAGTGGCTGAGCTGAAGTCTTCTTGAAAGATGTCGCCCGTGATGATTCTCACTTTGTCGTTCAAACCAGCTTCTGCCACTTTGCGCCGCGCAAATTGCGCCATGTCGGGATTGAATTCAATGCCCACCGATTGCGCGTTGTATTTGCGTGCAGCGGTGATGGCGATGATGCCATCGCCCGCACCTAAATCAAACACTTTGTCTTGATGAGTGACATTGGCTGCGGTGAGCATTTTGTCGATCAGTCCTTCTGGTGTGGGGATCCAGATCACGTCCTTGCCAGCTTGACCTTGCACGGGCGTGTAAGTCGGTGCTGCGGGCGTGGTTGAGTAGGCCAAATTCATCCCACTGATCAGCAGTGCGGACAATAAAATGCGAGACAACTTCATGATCAACTCCTTATATGACTTATCAGATTGGGTTTAAAGGCTACTGAAAATTTCAGCTCATTGTAAAAAACCGTTAGGTTAATCTTTCTTTGATGACATTTCTTATCAAAGTTAAATTTTTATTCCTTCATCAGTAAATACCCTTGAATCCAACATACCACTTCTTAGCTGTGTAATTTGTGCAAATAAGCTGGCATCAAATTAGAATGTACTGGTTAATTTTTTCTTAGATTTTTAGAAAGCAAAAAACCCTGACTTTATGGGGCTCATCATGAATTTTGCCGCTCAGCGCCCACATGGATTAAGTTCGTGATTTCAAATTTCCAACAAACCTTCAAGCCATTGTTGTTTGAGGCCATTGGAAAAGGGCTTCAAAACATGACGGGTGCTTCTTCCTCATTAGAGGAATTCAAAATACCCGTTGGCGACCCTGGTCTCTTTGGTCCACAGTCGGTTGTTTGGAAAGTCCATGCCAATTTTTCTGCCATGATGGTGGGTGGCTTGTCTTCTTTGATGATTCAGGCCCTTCATCCAAGGGCCTTGGCGGCTGTCTGGGATCACTCCAACTTTAGACACCAGCTTAAGGCCAGGCTAGGCCGCACGGCCATGTTTGTTGCAGCAACTACCTACGGCGGCGTCGATCTTGCCAACCAACATATTCAGCGTGTCAATTCAATTCATGCCAATATTCGAGGCATTGATTTAAATGGACAGCCTTATTGCGCCAACGATCCTCATCTCATTCGATGGGTTCATCTGGTTGAGACCATTTCCTTTTTAACAGCCTATCAACACCTTAGTTTGCTTCCATTGTCTACGGCAGAATGCGACCGCTACATCGTAGAGATGAACAAAGTGGGTGAAATGTTGGGTGCAACAAATTTACCCATTACTTTCAACGATGCTAAGAATGCAATGAAGCAATATGAGTTTGAGTTGGTTTTTGATCATCGAACGCGTGAAACCCTTCAATCGATTGAGTCTTATTCTGTTGAGTTCACAGAAAAACCCTTCTTTGATTTAATTTTGAGGGCTTCGTTTGACATCATTCCAAGTTGGTTAATGCAAAAATTGGAAAAAAAATCGGATGTGTGTTTGCTCATTCAAGCCCGCAGGCTATCCTTGCAAGTCGCTTCCCAACCGGTTCAGTGGATGCTCAACGAACAGGGCGTGAGTGCGGTGGCCAGATCACGAGTTAACCAATATAAAAGGAATGAATAAGATGGTCCGTAAAGTATTCATTACAGGTGCTACAAGCGGCATCGGCGAGGCCATTGCAAAAGCCTTTCAAGCTGAAGGCGCACAGGTTGTGGCCACAGGCGCCACTCTTTCGGAAGTTGAAACTGCCCGCCAAAAATCCGCCAATACCGGTATTGATTTTCGGGTTCTTGATGTTCGCGATCTTTCTGCAGTTCAATCGATGGTAAGTTCATTGTCAGAGCTTGATGTGGTGGTCAATTGCGCAGGTGTGATTCAACGCGCACTTGAATTAGAACCAGAAGCTTTTGCCCGCACAGTCGATATCAACCTCAACGGCACAATGCGTGTTTGTGCTGCAGCTCGCGAGGGGCTCAAAGCTCGCCGTGGTTGTATTGTCAACACGGCATCTATGCTCAGTTTTTTTGGTGGAGGTTTGGTGCCAGGCTACAGTGCCAGCAAAGGTGGCGTGGCCCAATTGACCAAATCTTTGGCCATTGCCTATGCCGACGATGGCATACGCGTCAACGCTGTAGCTCCCGGATGGATTGCCACACCACTCACCCAAGCTTTGCAAGACGACCCCCTGCGCGCTGCACCCATCTTGGCTAGAACGCCCATGAAGCGCTGGGGTACACCCGCCGATGTTGCCGGCCCTGTGTTGTTTTTGGCCAGCCCACAAGCTCAATTTGTCACAGGTGTGGTTTTGCCTGTAGACGGTGGATATCTAATTTCTTAAATGAGAAAGACTTGAACAATGACACCTATTACACAACATCCAGGTATCAGAGCCGAAATTGCCGTAACTGCCATTCCCGAGGACGAGCGAGTTTGGGTACCGCAAGCGCCAGATGTTTGGTTCAGGCCATTGCTTATGAACACGGTCACGGGAAGTTGGTGTAACTTGTTGCGCGTGCGCAAGTCTGGCGTGCTGTCTCGCCACATTCACCCTTCTTGGGTGACGGGCTATGTGATCAAGGGTGCTTGGCGATATTTAGAACACGACTGGGTTGCCAAGGCTGGATCGTTTGTCTATGAGCCGCCTGGTGAAATTCACACGCTGGTGGTCGACGAAGTGGTGGGTGAACCAGAAATGATCACCCAATTCAATATTCATGGCGCCATGATTTACCTTGACGACCAAGGTCAAACCACAGGCTACGAAGATGTATTTACCAAAATTGAGATGTGCCGCAAACACTATGCAGCCGTTGGCCTAGGGGCTGAATACATCGATCAATTCATTCGATAAAAAATGGGGCCTAAGGCCCCATTCTTTTTTTGCTTTAAACCTTAGGGTTTGAAAACATACCCTGGCGCAATCATCACATTGGCAGGGATGGCTGGCAAATCAGAAAACAACTTTGGGTTTTCTTTCATGACCTTAAGCATGTGCTTTGGTTCAATGTGTTTGTTCACATCAAAACTTGCCTTGAGGATGCCCAAGCGATTCAAACGATCTTGAGCAGCCCACAAGGCCTTGTAGTTGTTAATGGACAAGCGTCGATCAGCTTGTTGAATGTTGAATTGCATGGCGGCTTCTGCAACATCTTGTCTCAGACCTGGAATCCAGCGAGTTGCAACTTGAGCTGCAGCTTTGGGATTGGCCCGCATCCATTGATCTGCTTCGGACAAAGCTGCAAGAAACTTTTCAATGGTGGCGCCATTCTTTTCCACCCAGGGCCTCAAAGCAACATTGAAACCGACATAAGAAATGATATCGCCGCCACGAATGACTTCAAAAGCGCCAGGCACATCTTTCAAGGCAATGATGGGCACGGGATCCCAGCATGCGAATGCATCAATGCCTTTTGCAAGCAATGCCACTGTCATGTCGGGTGGTGGTGTGTTGACAAGTGTGACGTCAGCGGGCGTTAAACCAGCTTTTTCGAGCAGGCCCAAAACATAAAGGTGGTTGATCGTGCCGAAAGAGGCCGCAATCTTTTTGCCTTTGAGTGTCTTGAGATCGCCCTTGACGATGCCAGAGGTTGAACCAGCAATCAAGGAGATGGTGGCATCGCCGCCTAATTTGTGAGCACTGCCGCTGTAATTGCCCAAAGCGACCAAATCAATTCCACGCAATACAGCGCCAATCATGGGTACGCCAACTTGCAGCAAGTCATTTTCACCAGCTTGCAAAGAGTTGAGCGCGTCTACGCCCGTTGCATAGGGGCGGGCGATGGTGACATCTAAGCCCCATTTTTCAAAAAAGCCACGTTCGAGTGCAATCGGCAATCCGATTTGATCGACGCCAGCCACCATGCCAGCCTTCACCTTGATGAGGTTTTGTCCTATGGTTAGCCCTGGTGCTAACAAGCAAAGACACAGCAAAATTTTCCTAAGTAACATTCTCAGTCTCCTTTTAGTGGTTCTATCCGCTTTACCCAAAAAGGGCGTGCAAGGCTTGATAAATCATCCCGCTTCACCCCACGAACTTCAATTGAAGTATCTTCTGTACCCGAGACTCGGCCAAACTGCTGCATGGCCATAACATGAAAGCGATCTGGCGTAAAAGGCAAAACAACTTGAACATTCACTTTGTTTTTGCCATCGCGCAGGCTGGCATCGACTTTGCCTGATGCTGCAATCTCCAAATAGATTTGCCAAACAGCAAACAAAAACACGCTGACAATGACAATCCTTCCGCGGCTTGACTGCCAAATTGAATGCCAAAGCTTCATGCTGAACGCACCTTGCTAAGCACTTGAGCGCTCAAGCCCTTGAATGTGTCATCTTCAATCAATTGATCCCAAACCCGAGGACGCTGCAATTGAATAGGCATGTCTTCAAGGACGCGTCCTTTGCTGAGAACCACAACGCGGTCTGCCAAAAAAACTGACTCAGGGACATCGTGAGTAATGAAAAGAATGGTTGGGCGCCGCGCTTGCCAAATTTTGGTCAGTTCCTCTTGCAGTGTCATGCGTGTTTGAGCATCCACACTGGCAAAGGGCTCGTCCATCAAAAGCACGTCTGGGTTGTTTGCCAAAGCACGCACCACGCCTACGCGTTGCTGCATGCCGCCCGAAAGTTCATTGGGGTACTTTTGCGCCACATGTTCTAAACCCACGAGAGATAAAAACTCAAGTGCTATTTGATCGCATTCTTTTTTGGGTAGGCCTCTCATGCGCGGACCAAAGCCTACGTTTTCGCCAACTGTTTTCCAAGGAAACAAGGCAAAGGTTTGGAACACGACACCTCGATCTGCACCTGGCCCTTTGATAGGCTTGTCGTCGATGTTGATAGATCCGCCAGAAATTGGCAAAAAGCCTGCAATCATGTTGAGCAATGTGGTTTTGCCGCAGCCCGATGGGCCCACAATGGAAATAAATTCACCTTGATTGACCTTCAAGGAGATGTCGTGCACGGCAGTAACGTTGGCGCCGGCGTAAGGATCAAAATACGTTTTGGAAACGTTTTGAATTGTCAAATTTTTCATTGAGTAACCAGACCCCATCTTTTTCCTGTTGCACGCTCAATTGGTGCAAGAACCCAGCTGTCGACCACATACCAAAGTGTGCCCAAGACAACCATGCCAAGAAGAATTTCCACTACCGAACCGGCGCGGCGTGCATCAAACATCATGAATCCGATGCCGCTTGTGCCCACGATAATTTCAGTCGCGATCAGAGCACGCCATCCGTAACCCAAGCCATTTCTCAGGCCCGTCATGATGTTGGGAAGGGCGCCTGGCAAGACAACCTCCCACACCACCCTGAGTTTGGAAGCACCCAGACTGAGCGCAGCACGGTGAAGGTCTGTGGATACCGATCGCACACCCAGGGATGTGTTCAACACAATTGGAAAGAGAACGGTGTAAACAATGATCAAAGTCATGGTGGTTAAGCTAAAGCCAAACCAAACCAACAAGATGGGAAGCCAAGCAATGTCGCCGATGGCTTGGAAGAACAACAAAACTGGCCATACCGCCTCCCTCACTCGATCGCTCAAGCCGATTAGGAGACCCAAGGGAATGCCTATTGCAACGCCCACGGCAGCGCCAACCGCCAAACGCACTACGCTGTCTTCTAAGTATTGAGTTAAAACGCCTTTGTAGGTGAGGGTGCCAAAGGCGTTGATGACATCCATGGGGCCAGGCAAAAACGCACGTGGAAACACTTCGTATTCGGTCACTAGGGCCCATGCAATGACCAGTGGCACAAATGGCAGAATGGTTTGAACGATGGGGAATTTAGCTACAAGCCGCAGGTAAAAAGACCATGCTTTTAAAAAAATCATCATGCTCTCCTCACCATACCCCAGCGCTCAATGGTGGCGCGCTCTACGGGTGCAAGAATGAGTCGATCAATGGCAAGCCAGATAAGGCCAATGATGATCATGCCTAAAACGATGACTTCTGTTTTGTAGAAATCACGAGCCAAAAACAACATGTAGCCAAGCCCAACATTGGTGGCAATCATTTCAGCGGCTATCAAGCCCCGCCAAGCAAAGCCCAGCCCAGTTCGAATGCCGGTGACGATGTTGGGCAAAGCACCTGGCAAAATAACTTGTGTCAGAAGTGTCCAACCATTGGCGCCCAAAGATGCCGCAGCATTTCTCAATGGCATAGGAATGCTGGCAACACCCAGAAGTGTGTTGTAAGTTACAACAAAAAATACCGCATTGAAAATAACAAAGGTAATGGCGCCAAAGCCATAGCCAAACCACAGGGTGGCAATTGGGATCCAGGCAATACCGGCCAAAACCGAAAAAAATCTAAACAAAGGTGAGAGGAAATCTGAAACGATGGGATTCAGTCCCATGGCCACACCCAAAGGGATACTGACCGCAATGGCAATGAGTGTGCCAACAGCGACTCGCCCTAAGCTTGCCGCAACATGTTTAAAAATACTGCCATCGTTGACGGCTTCGAGGCCAGCTTTGTAAACGGATTCGATGCTTGGAAAAACACGCGCATTCACTTGAAAAAATTGAATGGAAAATTCCCAAATCAATAACAACACTAGCAGTGGTATTGCAAACTTAAAAGCTGAATACAAGCGGTGTGACATTCAAACCATTCCTACATGACTACCGTTTCATGGTACTCACATTGGCTTCAGAGTAGATTGGGGTATTCACTTAAGCTTGGCGATTCAATCAATATCAAGTTGATAAAAAAAGGAGCCAATGGCTCCTTTTTATTTTTAAATGTTGAAATCTGAATCAACAATGCAGATCAAAAAAATCCGATCTTCAGATTATTTCTTCAGCGAATGTCACCAGCAAGACTGGCTAGAGTGTCTGCAGGAATTTCAATGTGAGCAGGGTAGTTGGTGTGATCACAACCTATTTTTGCTACAGCACCAGCTTTTAAAGCTTGGCACATGGCGGGTGCAAATTCAAAGCGCACAAAGTGAACGGCTGATGTTTTCTCGTCATTTTCACGATCGAGATCTTCGTCGGCAATGGCATAGACCCTGGGGTGACCTTCAATTTCAATGAACATGCGGTCTTCAATACCGATGAGTCTTGACAGTTCGCGTTTTCTTTCATTGATGTCGGTGTACTCGAGCATCATGGTGGCTTTCCAGTTGGTGCCGTCTGGTACCAATGGCGCATAGGCTTCTATTTCATCTTGAATGCCTTCTTCTTCAAAGACTTTTTCAATGCGCAACATTTCTTGAATTTGGTAGCGAATGGTGGTCTCGCTTTCAAAGTGCAAGGACAAATGTTCGCCTAAACGCACATTTCTCAGTTTACGGTGCGCAATGACATCGGCCTTGTTGGCTTTTCGCCATTTGGTATAGGCTTCCAATGTCATTAAATTTTCTGCGGTGATGTTTCCAGTCAATTGCATGATTGTTCCTTTTTATTTCAAACCGTATGCTTTGCGCACCAGTGTGAGAGGGTGATTCAGTTCGGGTGCCCCTAAGTTGTTGACTTCAAAACCTTGTGCAATGTGATGGCCACCCAATGGACAATCTGAACTGATGAAGTCGGGTTTGCTGCCATCTTTCATGGTGGCCATGGCCTTGAAAACTGGCTTTCCAATTTTCATGGCAGTTTCGTGTGATGCTTTTTTAACGCCATAAGTGCCGGCATGGCCAGAGCATCTTTCAATCGTGTTGATTTCTGTATCAGGAATCATTTTCAGCATTTCTTCGGTTTTGCGTCCAATATTTTGAACGCGACCGTGACATGGAATTTGATAGCTCACGTTGCCAAGCGCTTGAGGAAATTCAGTTTTGAGCAAGCCATCGCGTTTGCGAGCCATGAAATATTCAAACGGATCCCACATGTTGTCTTTCACCAATTGGGTATCTGCACAATCGGGAAACATGAGCGGAATTTCTTGTTTGAACATCAATGCGCAACTGGGTACTGCGGCCATGATGGCAAAACCGTCTTTGGCGTACTGCGCCAAA
>Ga0192647_101246_pt1 | contig 16839 bp, 17 predicted proteins | sample LauGreFa1BDMLBSN_2_FD_133046 | JGI IMG/M metagenome (GOLD analysis project Ga0192647, IMG submission 133046) | Freshwater lake microbial communities from Lake Michigan, USA - Fa13.BD.MLB.SN - reassembly | ecosystem: Environmental > Aquatic > Freshwater > Lake | place: Lake Michigan, USA...
AAAACCATACCCCCCCAAGCCCATCATCCATCTTGCCCATTGGGGCATGATATGGCATGCGTGGCACCTAATACCCCCATCCCTTCCTTGTTTGACTGCACATCCGGCATAAAAACCGGCACCTATCCACTGGCAGTCAGATACAAACCCCATTTACTCGATCGGGCTTTAGGATTAAAATACCCGGCCATGATCAAACGACTCTTTTTTGGACCCCCTCGCTTTGTGTTGCCAGGTCGTGGCCTGACAGTGGGCATCACGATGACTTACTTGTCGTTGATGCTGATAATCCCCGTGATCACATTGGGGGTCAAGGCCACGCAATTGGATTGGGGGCGAGGGATCACCTTGATCATGGCACCCCAGGTACAATCAGCCTTGGGAGTCAGCCTGGGCACTTCGGCCATGGCCGCCGTTGTAAACGGTGTATTTGGCACCATCGTGGCGTGGGTCCAAGTGCGGTATTCATATCCAGGCAAGCCCATTGTCAATGCCTTGATTGACTTGCCATTTGCCATTCCCACGGCCGTGGCGGGGATCACGCTTACCCATCTATTATCCGATCAAGGATGGGTAGGCCAGGTTTTAACCCCCTTGGGATGGCATGTCAATTACACGTGGATGGGCATTGTGGTCGCACTGGTGTTCGTGGGGTTACCATTTGTCATTCGATCTGTCGAACCTGTATTAGCGGACATTGAACCTGAGATTGAAGAAGCTGCCGCCACATTAGGGGCATCATCGCGTCACATCACGATGCGAATTTTAATCCCCACCATTTTGCCTGCCATTTTATCAGGGGTAACCGTTGCCTTTGCAAGGGGTCTGGGTGAATATGGATCGGTGGTGTTTATTTCGGGTAACTTGCCATTCAAAACCGAAATTCTTCCCTATTTAATCGTGTCAAAACTCGAACAGTTTGATTATGAAGGGGCCACCGTACTCGCCATTTTGACATTGGGATTATCCTTTGTGGCATTGGTCGTGGCCAATGGGGTGCAATGGTGGTGTCGCCGGCGAATGGGTGCCGTATGAAGTGGGGGATCATGGCCATCGCGGGGCTGTTTTTGGGACTGTTTTTGGGATTGCCCCTGGCACTCATCCTATCCGAAGCGTTTGGTAAAGGGTGGTGGGTATACGCCCAAGCCATTGAGCACCCTGACACCCTACATGCCATCGGCTTAACCCTAAAAGTAGCCCTCATTGCGGTGGTGTGTAACACCGTGTTTGGAATTGCCTCGGCATGGTTACTGACCCATACGTCGTTACGGGCCAAACCATTATGGATGGCCCTGATTGATTTGCCATTCAGCATTTCACCTGTGGTAGCAGGACTTATGTTTGTGTTGGTCTTTGGTCGCAGTGGGTGGTTGGGTCCCTGGTTGCTATCCCATGGGTTACCGGTCATCTTTACCCCATGGGGCATTGGGTTGGCCACTTGTTTTGTTACCTTACCCTTTGTATCCAGGGAACTGATTCCCCTCATGCAAACCCAAGGCACCCAAGAAGAAGAAGCCGCCACGTTGTTGGGGGCCAGTGGTTGGCAAGTGTTTTGTAAGATTACCCTCCCCAAAATCAAGTGGGGGGTGTTATATGGGGTGTTATTGGCAGCGGGCCGGGCAGTCGGTGAATTTGGGGCCGTCTCTGTGGTATCAGGGCATATCGTAGGCAAAACCAACACCCTATCGCTTCATATTGAACGCTTGTACAACGAGTACCAGTTTCATGCCGCCTTTTCCGTCTCGACCCTATTGGTGGGAATTGGCATCCTGTCGTTGTTGGTCCACCCCATTGTGGCAAACCAGCATCGTCACCTATCGAAAGGAAAGACCCCATGAGCATTGTCATTGATGGATTGTCCAAACAATTTGGGTCGTTTGTTGCCCTAAATCAGGTCTCGTTATCGGTGCAAACAGGTGAGTTTGTGGCGTTATTGGGACCATCAGGATCAGGCAAAACCACCCTATTGCGGATGATTGCGGGATTAGAACAGCCCGATGCTGGCCGTATTATCGTGAATGGCCAAGACACCCAAGCCGTTGGGGTAGCCCAACGGGGGGTTGGCTTTGTGTTTCAGCATTATGCCTTGTTTCGTCATATGACCGTGTTTGAAAATGTGGCCTTTGGGTTACGGGTCAAACCCAAATCCGAACGCTTGCCCGCCGCTGCCATCAAAGAAAAGGTGATGTCGTTGTTGCAACTGGTCCAGTTGGATTGGTTAGCCGATCGGTTTCCAGACCAGTTGTCGGGAGGACAGCGCCAACGAATTGCACTGGCCCGCTCACTGGCCGTGGAACCCAAATTATTGCTGTTAGATGAACCATTTGGGGCCTTGGATTCCACCATTCGAAAAGAACTACGCCAATGGTTGCGACGGCTTCATGATCAATTGGGGGTTACCAGCGTGTTTGTGACCCATGATGTGGATGAGGCCATGGAAATGGCCGATCGGGTGGCCGTGTTGCGTCACGGCATCATCGAACAAATCGGCCATCCAGATGAGGTGTACCATCACCCAGCCAATTCGTTTGTCTTGCAATTTATTGGTGGGGTGAATTTGTTTCACGGTCGTATAGGGGAACATGGGATCCAAGTATCATCACCAGCATCTTCATCCGAACAGGTCACGGCCTATATTCGCCCCCAATCGGTGCGGGTGCATGTGTCGGCCAATGGCTTGGCAGACCACGTCATGGCCACCATTAAGCGCATGCGACACGATGGCATTAGTGCCCGAATGGATTTGGTCACCGAATGGGGACACCCCTTCGAAGCCATTATCCCAGCCAGTCAAGTGGTCAGCGAAGGGCTTAAAGTGGGACAACCAGTAGCCGTCACCTTTGATCATATGGTAGTCGGGGATTACAGTATTTAAGTACCCTCCTCAACGGGTTGATCAACCGTTGATGACGGTCCGTTTAAATCGGTCATGGACACCCATAAATGCGACAGGGCCTGACGTCTCACCCCTTTGAGTGCACCCCATACGACCAGGGTGTCCTTGCTGCGTAGACCCAATCCCCCCCCAACCTTGGCACATGGGGTATGTCGATGGGGGTATGCAGCCAGTTGGGCCATCTGATGCATCAGGGACTGAATGACAACGGGTTCGTAGGGATGAGGTGATCGTGTGTCAAACCGTGATCGATAGTGATCAGACAAGTGCGATAGAGTGGATAACGCCATCGTCACATACCCTATTACCGCGCATTGTTGATCAGATGAAAACCGATTAAAAAGGGCCTGAATCGGGGCATGTGTGGCATCATGTGATAAGGTCACATCAATAAACTGACAGTCACGAACCTGGGTCCCTTCCCACATGCTACCGGTAAAATCAACCGCACGAAACCGAACCCCCTGAAAGCATGCCCTATTCAAGATGGCCCCACAAAAAAGGGTATCCGACACCGTACCACCGCTGACCTTGGCATAGGTCAATCGTGCGTGCTTAAACCCAGACCCAAGAATGGTACACCCATCGAGAGTGGCCCCATGGGCATCAACCCAATTCATGGCAGAATACCGAATCGACATGGTATCCCAATGCGAATGAGAAAGGGTGGCAGCCGTCCAATCACTTTCTTCGAAGATGGTACGAAAAAAATGGGCATGGGGCATGTGACAACGCCAGCCGGTCACACCCCGCCATGGCACCGCCCCCACATCCGCATGGCGAAGTGTCGCATGACAAAACGATACATTGGTCACCGGACCAAACCGTGTCGATGACACATCGGCCCCATCCAAGCAAAGGGTTGTCAGCAGAATGGCATCAACCGTTGAATGGGACAATCGAACACAACGGAGATCGAGTGGGTGTTGAGACTGGCATGTTGAAAACAACCGAATGGCCGATATCACGTTGGCTTGAAGTGCGTTTAAATCAGACGAAGTAGCCTGAGTGGGTATGATCGTCAATGACGACAGCCCTTTTAATACGGTACGCACAATGGATGGGGGGGTAAACGTACAGAACAAGGGATGTTGAGGGGCTACTACGGGGGCATTGTCACAAGGCGATGGGAACATGGGGCTGGGCATCAGTAACACTCCTTTGCAACCGGACAAATAGACCGCCACAAACCAGACACCACTCACTCGCAAGGAAACAAAGGAAACAAAGGAAACAAGTTGGTTTTAAAGCCCCCATCATGGTGTGTCAATACCTTGACAAGGGTCACGCAAGGGTTACAGAAGAAAAGAGAGTTGACGATTAGATCACCCACCGGTTGGTCTTAGTGTCACACCAATGCAAAAGCTGGCGACACCTTTCATAATGAGACATTCCATCGAGCTGAGTCATCCGCTATACTCATCCACATGACACGATCGGAATGGGGTCTCGTTTTGTTGCTTTCACTGATTCAATGGGTTCACATCATGGATTTTATGATCATGATGCCCATGGGACCATTGTTAATGGATCATTTTACCGTATCGCCCAGTCAAATGGCCGTTGCGGTGTCACTGTATGCATTGGCAGCCGGTATGATCGGGCTCGTGGGTAGCCACTTCATGGATCGCTGGCCACGACGCACCACCATCGTAACCTTATCGGCTTTATTGGGTGTCACCACCATTGCCTGTGGCCTGACCAATCACTTTTTTGTTTTTTTGCTCTTACGAGGGATAGCCGGAATGGCGGGAGGGGCCTTGGGCGGTGCCATTTTTGCCGCTATCGGCGATGGGGTCAGGGCCACCCATCAAGGAAAAGCCACGGGGACGGTCATGGCGGGGTTTAGCATTGCCGCCATTGCGGGCATTCCCCTTGGCATGTTGATGGCCAATGCATGGGGATACGCCACGGTGTTTGGGTGCATTGGGGGCATGGGACTGGGGGCTTCAGCACTGGCAACAGCCATCATGCCCCGGTTATCAGTGGCCCCCGACGCCACTCACTGGTGGCGTAACCTTCGCATGAGCTGGGATACACCGCACGAACGACACGCCTTGTTAATGATCATGGCCATTGCCATGGCCGGGTTTTTGATTATTCCGATGATCAATCCGTTTTTACTTCGCAATGTGGGGCTATCAAGTACCCTCATACCCTGGGTGTATGCCATGGGTGGGCTGGCCACCCTGGCCTCCAATCAATGGATTGGTCGGGCCGTGGATCGGTGGGGACACCAACGGGTATTACGCATCATCTTGCCCTTGTCCATTCTGCCGTTGCTCGGCATGACCCTATTACCCCCACTGCCGATAGTGGCGGTGATGGGGTGCACCACCCTCTTTTTTGTATTGGTATCGGGTCGTTTTGTACCCGCCATGGCGGCCATGATGCGAGCCGTTCCTGGCCATCGGCGGGGTCGCTTTGTCAGCTTGGCATCGGCCCTGCAACAATTGGGTGCAGGCAGTGCATCGTTTTTATCGGGCAAGTTGGTACACACCACCGCCCATTCTACCCATCTGATCGGGTATTCACATGCAGGGCTGCTCTCGGTCGGGTTTACCTTACTGGCCATTTGGTTTGCCCACGCTGCCAATTCAGCGTGAGCAAGGCACACGGTCACCACCCCATTAAACCGGGACTCCCATCCTAAAAACCGTCCCTACGGGGAAAACGGATGCCCATCATCCACATCCAAATCCGCACGCCATGATAAACCTGCCGATCCTCAGGGCATCAAGCGATCACATCCCGTTAGATACCCAACCCCAAGACAGTTGATGCGTTACAATTCCGATATAGAAAAAACGAGCCCCATGGGCGATTGATACCAGCCGTTATTCATTCCCAGCACCACCATCCTGATACCCCCCCCTCATCGCTAGATACCAGCATGTCCCCATCAATCCAACCATTCGTTTGTAACATCCAAAAAAATCCATTACCCTATCGGCACTTATCTATCCGCCACCCCCATGATCCCGTATCCAAAGGAGCCGTTATGAACCCTATTAGCCCTAGGCCTATCACACCGACATCACCCCCCGCATCGCCCACATCACCAGCCGAAACGATCAACCCCGCACCTGTCGGAAATGGCTTGGCGTTACTCCAAGAAGGGAGTTGCCCTAGTGACCCCACCCCCTCACCACGACCCAGCACATTGGATGACAACACCGCGACATGTATGAACGCTTTCCGAACCTTTTTAACCAGCCAAATGCAACAAGGAACCATCCATCGTCATCAAGTGTATTGGAAAGACAACCATCTACACTCAACCCCCCTGCGGATTACCGATGACACAATCACCGGATTCGATCGATTGGTGGCGTTATGTCGTGACAACCCAGAAAAAAACACCAGTGGGGAATCCGCCCTGTTTTTCCAACACATTCGTACGATCAGCCGTTCCCCCCATCTTCTTCGACCCAGTGAAATCCTTTTATTTAATGCCGCGGTCCCCATCACCCTGCGGGGGCATGAAATGGAGGTTAAAAAGGGCGGCCTGTTATCAATGGGATGTGGCACGTACCAGACCATTATCGTCTCACTTCGCCATACGGTTCATGCACAACTACCCATCTAAAACGGATCAGCAGAACCCCCTCATGATGAGGGGGATCGTCACCCAAAATCGGTTCACCCACCCCCACACCCCAGCAACCCACGGTGCCATCAATATCTCCCCCACCCTACCCGGCAGGCTCGTCTTTGTGCCAGCTACAAACGCCAACACAAGGGATAAAAAAAGGCGTGTATAGGAAGCCATGCGAAGGGTGGTGATACATAGGTGAGCCCCTAGCATGTTTACTCAATAGTGTGATCAACCCATCATCAATCACCAGACGGCCCATCAGTAAGATGATGCACCCCCTGGAGGGCAATCACAGCCGATGGGAGGTCCTAATGTAGTGCTTAAACGCGATGAGGTGGGGAAATGATGATGGTGTGGGATAACAGTCTACCCCCCATTACAAGGGAATCAACGATCACGCCCTTCCTGAGGCCTTCATTCGCTTACACTGGGCCCGCCTGGACCACATATGGGTTAAGTCTGAGTACGGATGGTGACCCACTCTGTTTCAGAGTGGCCATCAATACGGCACCAATTTTTTCCGTTGTGTTCCATCAAATCCCAACATGACTCGCCATCCCTGACCCATGCATCACAAACCGTATCGACCATAAACCGACACAGGTTAGATAGCATGGATAAGTCGGCTGGTTGATTTTTAACCCACACAAGATCCAATAAAACCACCGACACCTATTCTCAGCCCGTTCACCTGACCGGTATTGATGCGTGGGTACAGCCCCAACCCACTCCAATAAATCATCCGGTTGTCTATCTGGCCCCCCTCCTTCCACATGCCCCACTCGGGTGATGAATACCCCATGGGCCATATTAACCCTCCCCAACCAATCAAACAAGCAGGCCAGCACCCCAAGGCCAAATGGGTGGATTGTATCATCACTCAACTCCCACGCAGGCCCAACCAGAGCACCACAGGGCATATCCCCCCCCATCAACGGGCTAACAGGTACCCAATAAAACAATCAGCCGCATCCCGTCATCCCCTGTGATGCCCCCCTTGTGTGGCCCCCACAAAATCATGAGGTGACCGACCCGGTATATTCGTGTAAGATAGCCACATTAAACAAGCAACATGAGGTGCAAAATGGCAAAATTAATCGTGAATGATACTGAAATTGAACTCGCCGATGGGTCCAAAATTGTCGACGCAATCGAAGAAGCCGGGGTTCCCATCGGATGCAGCAACGGGGTGTGTGGCACCTGCGAAGTGGACGTGGTGTCGGGTATGGAATGGTTATCTGAACCCAATGCAGAAGAAAAAGACTTGGGAATGGAAGGATCCAAACGACTGGGTTGCCAATGTGTGATCAATGGCGGCGAAGTCAAACTCACGTTTTAATTCCCATTTAACGCCATCCGATTCATCCCCCCCTTCATTCCCCCATTGACAAGGCGTCCGGCCCCCCCTGGGGGGGCCGGTTTTAGGTGCCACAACACCACTTAAAACCAGCTGTCTGATTTGCGTACCATGGGGAATGGGTCATCAATGGCGGGAAGTCACACCCCGTTTAAATGCCCCACTCCCCTTACCCTGGGTTGATAACATGCTTCCCGCACCCTGTTTGGCAGATACATACAACCACCAGCCTGTTGTGTGACTAACACCCCCACTCCCCTTACCCTGATTTGAATGGCGTTCTTCTCGCACCCTGTTTGGCAGATACGCGCCATGCAACCACCAGCCTGTTGTGTGACTGACACCCCACTCCCCTTACCCTGATTTGAATGGCGTTCTTCCCGCACCCTGTTTTGGCACCTACATGCAACCACCAGCCTATTGTGTGACTGACACCCACTCCCCTTACCCTGATTTGAATGGCGTTCTTCCCGCACCCTGTTTTGGCACCTACATGCAACCACCAGCCTGTTGTGTGACTAACACCCCACTCCCCTACCCTAATTTGAATGGCGTTCTTCCCGCACCCTGTTTGGCAGATACGCGCCATGCAACCACCAGCCTGTTGTGTGACTGACACCCACTCCCCTTACCCTGATTTGAATGGCGTTCTTCCCGCACCCTGTTTTGGCACCTACATACAACCACCAGCCTGTTGTGTGACTAACACCCCACTCCCCTACCCTAATTTGAATGGGCTTCCCCCATCCACCGGTCCAGCCATAGACGAAGCCCTTCGGATTGATAATCGGGATAGGTCCACGGCAAGGGATGCCACTGTTTATGTTGGCGAATGAGGGCCACTTCCCCATAAATCCCATCCATAATGGGTACCCGATGGGCATAGTTTTTGGTAGACAATAACAACAATTGATAAGTGGTCAACACCCCTGGGTCAATGTTCACCCGTCGCTGGCCATTCACCCGCCATTGCGATTCCATTGATACCGACCATTGCTTGAGTATAGACACCGGATACAAAGGAGAAGGTAACCGAACCCCCATCCATACGCGACGCAAGCGGGGCCCCATTTCCGGTTCATAATAGTCGCTGGTATGTGCCGTGACCTCAGTAAACCCCAATCCATGGCCATGATACCCACTCAACACCGACTCGCCCACTGCCTCCCAACTCACACCCTCGGATACCAATAATCCCACCACCACCACATACGAAGAAGGAAACACTATCGTGCTGAAAACCGGGTGACCAACTGCTTCAATTCATCAGACGTCACATACCCTGATTTCATGTACGCCAATACAAAATGAGAATCAATCACATACGTGGTGGGAATCCCCCGAATGGGTCCGACCAAGGCCGAACGATCATCCCCCACCCATACCACCGGGAAATTGGCTGATTTGATAAATGACCGGACCGGATCAACCGTATCATCCAAGGACAACGCCACCACTTGTACCTGATGGGGATAGGCTTTTTGCAAGGCAATCAAATCAGGAAATTCACGGCGACAAGGCGGACACCAGGTCGCAAAATAATTCAAAATAATCACTTTTCCTTTGTATTTTGACAAGGAAATCGTGCCTTTGTTCAAGCTCTTTAATACCAATGATGGGGCCGGTTTAATCTTAAACCCATTGTCCATCATTCGTACCTGGGCCATAGCAGGTGACCCAATGGTCAACCATCCCAGCACCATAACCATTACCCATTTCATGATGGCTCCTTTCACGTCGTTGAAATCAGGGTATCGTACACCGCCAAGGCTTTTCTGGCCATTTCCTTGGATGAATACGACCGTGCCAAGGCCTGGGCCTCAGCTGATTTTTGGGTATAAAGCGAGCGATCCTGAAACAAACGATAGGCCGCTTCCACATAGTCGTCCAAAGAATCCGATGTTAAAAAACCACCTTGGGTCATCAACCGAACCCCCATTTCATTGATACACACGGCCGGCTTACCCAACGATAACCCCTCAATCAAACTCAAGCCTTGGGTCTCTGTTTTAGAGGGAAACAAAATCACATCCGACGCCGCATACGCGGTAAACACATCATGGTGGGACAAATACCCCGTAAATACCACCCGATCTGCCACCCCATACTCATGCACCCAACGAATCATGTCCTGTCGTTCGGGGCCATCCCCTACCACCACCAACTTCAACGCCGGCATCCGTTGTGTGAGCGAATGAAACGCCGCCAGTAAAAACATGACGTTTTTTTCCATCCCCAATCGGCCCACAAAAATGGCCACCGGGTCATCAGGGGCAATCCCCCAGTGGTGACGAAACACCGCAGGGTCACCGTGTTGTTCAATCCGTTCCAATGAGACACCCGTGGGCAATACCGTCATGGGCGTTTGAACACCATAAGACTGCAAGTGGGATTGAATGGCCTCACTGGGTACCAACACATGCTGACAACGGTTACAAAAGGTGCGGGATAATACCAACAAATCAACCGTGTGCCGCAATCGTTTGGGAACCAATGGAAAATAATGCAAATACTCAGACCATAACGTGTGATAAGTATGTACCACCGGAATCTTATGTTTCCACCCCAAATATTGACCCAAATGCCCCATAAAAAAAGGGGTTTGAATATGAATAACGTCAAACTTTAAGCGTTTAAATAACCGCAATTTTCGTGACAAAGGTGAAATCATGCGGTATTCGGGTTGAAATGGAAAAGGCATGGATTTAAACCGCCATACGGTCGCCGTTGAGCGGCTGGACCGGTCCACCTTCGGGCCAATCACCACCACTTGATGCCCCAATGCTTCATACTCTTGTTTGAAGGTACGGGTGGAAATGGCGACCCCATTAATTTGGGGTAAGTAGGTATCCGTAAAGACCGCAATTTTCATCGCTGGGTTAATTGATGGTAAATCGACTCATAATCCGAAATGGCCCGATCCAAGGAATGGGCCGCCACCAATCGCAAGCTTTCTTGCCCCATGGCCTGCAACCGATCACTGCTGAGCATCGCCATCACTTGTGACGCCAACGCTTGGTCATTGCCCGGCTCAAATAACGCCCCATTCACCCCAGGGTGAATCAACTCAGGCAAGGCATACCGATTGGCACCGACCACCGGCAAACCACTGGCCATGGCTTCTAGGGTGGTAATGCTTTGCAATTCACAGATAGACGGCATCACAAACCAATCCGCACACCGAAACAAACACCGGTATTCATCGTCATCTAAAAACCCCGGCATGGTGACATGGTCGGCCACCCCCAATTGGCGGGCCAACGCCATCAAGGGTTCTTTTTCACGGCCATTACCACCGATAATAAAGTGAATGTCATGCTGCTTCAGAATCAAGGCCAACGCCTTCACCGCCACATCCACATGTTTCTCACCACTCAATCGCCCTGCATACAACATGGTGGGTTTGTTGGGCAATCGCAACCGCTGTTTTAAAGCGGTAGGGTCATTTTGTGGGTTAAACACCGATAAATCCACCCCGTTTGACACCGGACGATGGGGGGCCACCAACCCATTTTGGGTCATTAACTCAATGGCCGTTTGGGTGGGCGAGGTGACAAACTGACACTGATTATGAAAATCCCGAATAAACCGCCAGTTGGCATCCACAATCCATTGCAATTGGTTCACAAACCGAAACCGTGCCATAAAGGTGGTGAGGTTTTCAGGCAACCAGTGATTGGTGGCCACCACGGGTACCTTTCGAGACTGTGCAAATGCCAACGTGGCCTTACCCAAGGGAAAGGGATTGTGAATATGGCACACATCCGGTTGAATTCGATCTAATACCTCATACACCGAGGCCCGACACCCCAAAGCCAATCGGTGGTCATTTTTAACAAACGGGATCGGAAACGACGGAAACCGATGAATGGTGGTACCCGTATCTGATTGGGTCCATCGTCGAAACGATTCCGATGGGGCCAACACATGAACCTCATGCCCCCGCTGGGCCAACCCCAAGGCCAAATGGTGTTCCGCAACCGCCCCCCCATCAATCAACGGCCAATACGATTCGGTGGCAATTACAATTTTCATGCTGATTCTCCATGCAACCCAGTTTTTTGACACGCCCACACAAACAACCCAGATGACCACGCAAACCATTCCTCGCTGCGATAAAACAATCGGCGAACGGGTTGGCCCTTATCATACACTTCATACACCCCTTGGTGACCCTCAATCAATGCCGCCAACCGATCCAAGGCCGCCGTCGCCCCACTGTGATCGCCCATCTCCCACCGTGCCACCACTTCCAAGCACCCCACCCAAATCCACGACAACCCATTGTGATAGTCCGACAACCCTATCAACCGAAACGGTGGGTACACTTGGTTGGACCCATAGGCCGGCGATACTGTTGGGACCACCGCATGCCCCGTCATCCCACGGGCCGCCATCACATCCAATATGGATTGGGATTCCTCTCGTGATACCACATGATAAAGAATGGCCAATAAATTGGCCTCGGTCGAAAACGTCGATTGAACATGCTGCCCATCCACCCAATCCACCCCATATTGCCCATTCCAAAACACCTCATGTAACCGGTGCTTGGCCCGCTCATACCGTGCCGTTAAGGCCCCCGTTTCGGTATGACCCAAGCGACGGGCCAAATCCGCCACACAAAAACAGGCATGCACATGTAACACATTGGTATAATAAACCTTCCCCCGTTTTTTGAGGCTATCTGCCCACCCCGCATAAGGCCCTTCTTCCATTAACCCATCCCCATCACGGTCTTGGGTATCATTCCACATGGCCATGCGATAAATCGTATCAAATGTCCGAGACAAAAACGCCATATCATGGGTATGCGATACATAAGTGTGACACAACCCAACCGCCAATGAATTGTTATCCACCGACACCGAAAACCCCTTGTCATCGATGTAACGAGGACGTGGCGGATTGGCATTAATCCCAATATATTTCAACAAAAAAATGGGTTGCCCAACCCGAAGGGGTATTTGACCATCCGGGGTCATGAAGCCCATCAAGGTCTCCAAGCCTTGGGTCACCACCATGGTATCCCCCACAGACAAGGCCCCCCATGATGCAAAGCAAAAATCACGGGCCCATAAATCACTAAAATGGTTCGCACCCGCCAAAATACCCAATGGTGAATAGCGATGTCTCAGGGTGGTGAGTGCCCGCTGATACGCCCGGCGACGGCACGTGCCATCCGAAGAATGATTAGCCGACACGGGGGGCTCTGCCTTGACTGCCGATCCCAACAATCCGATAGATGACACCATTCAACGCCTCCTTGGTAAGGGGACAGGTCCCATGACCCATCAACTGAGTAACCATTCAAAATCGTCCCGACTTAATGTGCGATCTGATACCGCCATTCCCTCATTTAAAACCCGATTAAACAAGGCCTGCTTTTCGGCCTTTAATGCCATGATTTTTTCTTCAATGGACCCTTCCATGATCAATCGTATCACATTGACCTTGTTTTGTTGCCCCAACCGGTGGGCACGATCAGAGGCTTGGGTTTCGGCCGACGGATTCCACCAAGGATCCATGTGATACACATAGGACGCCTTGACCAAATTCAACCCAATCCCACCGGTTTTTAAGGTCATCAACGCCACAACAGGATGGTCTGCATGCTGAAAATGTTGCAACGACACTTTTCGTTTGGCCAATGACGTCCCCCCATCAATTTGAATCACATCCATTCCCAGGGTCACCAATTCAGGATAAATCAAGTTAAGATAGGAGCGAAATTGTGAAAACACCAACACGCTGTGACCTTCGTCACGTAATTGGGACAATTGATCGATTAAAAACCGGGTTTTAGGTGACCATTCCGAATAGGTCGGATCAATGAGATGGGGCGACAAACACACTTGACGCAACCGTAAAATAGCCGTGATCGCCAACATGCCCGCCCGTTGGGGGCTCTGCTCTTGAAACGACTGCCGAACCGATTCGCGGACTTCTTCCAAAATTTTCATGTACATTGACCGTTGCGTGGTGTCCAAGGGCAAGGCCACTTCTGACTCAATTTTGGGTGGTAATTCAGACAGAATGGTCTCTTTGGTACGCCGTAACACAAAGGGACGGGCATATTGAATGGCCATGGATTCAGACCCACTGATACCGGATAAAAAATACGAAAACCCCGGCAGTGCCGTATCCAAAATAGAGATGAAATCATCCAAGTGATTCTCAATAGGGGTGCCCGTTAAACACACCCTAAACCGTGCCATCAATTGCTTGGTCGCCAACGACCGAACGGCCGCACGGTTTTTAATCAGTTGGGCCTCATCAAACACCACCACCTCAAATGCTTGGGCTGCCAACTGTTGAATATCCCGACGTACCACATCATACGTGGCCAATACAATGGTGCCCGGTTGACACACCTGCATCGAACGGTCTGACCCCACATATTGAACCACCGGAACCGTGGGCATAAACCGATGACATTCGGCCACCCAATTGTGAATCAAACTAGGCGGCACCACCACCATCAAGGGGGGGCACAACGGTTTTTTTTCTAAAATGGTGGCAAAAAAAGCCAATACTTGCACGGTTTTACCCAGCCCCATATCATCGGCCAAACACGCACCAAACCCCGACTCATATAAAAAGCTCAACCATGCCACTGCGTCCAATTGATAAGACCGCAACACCCCCTGAAACACCGATGGCACCGTCACCAAGGGAAGATCCGCCATTGACAATAACCGGTCAATTAACAACCGATCCGTGTCCGACAACACCACATTCACTTTGGCCCGTTTTAACATCATAATATCGATAATACGCAATCGATTGGCCCACTCATTGCCCGTAACCGATCGACGATGATGGCGCTTCACGGTATGCTGAAAACTTAAAATAGCCTGAATCATTTGAATGGTATCCGCAGACAACAACCCAATCTGATCGTCTCCCTCGCCCCATACAGGGGGGGCCATCCAATCGTCCAATCGCCACATTGTCTGGCCCAACCGAACCATCGGCACGCTATCCATCCCATCCGTATCGGGTATGATCACGTCATACGCCAAGGTCTGGGTCACCACCGATTTGTTCGCCATCCGCACAGGGATGGGCGGAGATGCCATTTGACAGGCCGATGCGAGGTGTTGCAGTTCGTCTATCGTCACCACCCAACTCTCTTCCATCCCATGACCCCCACACGCCATCATCATCCTCATCAGCCGCAGGTATCCTTCGCCCGTCACATGGGCCCATACCCACCCCTGATGGGGCAACAATACCCGCATGACCCGATGGTAAAAGGACACCATTTGAGCCACCTTATGGGCCAGCAACGCCGGCTGTGCAGGCATCACCACGGGTGGTGTGGGTATCGCAGGCAAGGCATGAATCGACGCATGACACTGTTGTAATGCCGTTTCAATCCAAGGCAACGACCCAATGGCACTGGGAAACTGCTTGATGCTCAACCATTCATCACCCCAGGTTGACTGTACCGGCACCATGGTATCATCAATATATAACGCCAACACAATTTGATACCCCCCCCCAGGTAACGGGTGCACCCCAAACCCCCAATTGGGCCATACCGACCGAACAGGCGGGTCACATGCCAAGGTCACAACATGTGGCTCTGAGTGGGTGATCGGGTTGGCCAAATACTCATCATGCGACACGCAATCCCCATGGCTGGCCACCCACCGCCCCAAGGCATCATCACCCACCCCGGGTCCCTCTGATGGGGTCATGGGGCCCACCCGTAATGCATCCAGTGAGACCACAAAATATTTCCCAAACGATACCAATCCCCCGGTATCTGATCCCCTAATATCTGACTGACCATCGGCCCTGGCAACAGGTGCCACCACATGCTGACGGATCAAGATATCGTCCCCCTGTTGTTGACACACCCATTGCAAAGTCCCTGTTAAATGGGTATCCCATTCAAACACACGACCCGGAAAAGGGTGTAAAATCAAGTGAATAGGGCCATCCATCCCCATCAAACAACGCAGCACATCCAACTCAACCGTCCCCATTGAAGCGGCCGCTTTTGCCAACTGGCGAAGGGGAATCGGACTCTTGGCATCATAAGGCGTGACCACTTTACCATTGTATTCAACCGTAAATGACAATTGCCCCAACGCCCCTTGTTTAATTCGCAAATAAGACTGCATTCGGGGGATTGTAGCAAGGACCACCCATCCACTAAACCCCCCAATTAAACCGAACCGTGTTGAATTCACCCCCCTAGCACCTTTATCATCAGCCCTCACACGCCATGCGTTGTAAATAGGGGCCATCCGCTAAATGAAGACAACCCCAGCCCATCCACTCCACTGTTTGGACAATCGAGATGGTCATCAGTGGCCCCGTCGTATTGACCCGCCAACCTCATCCGCTTGATGATGCCATCCAGAAGAGACACCCCATTTGACTAACCGCTAAAAATGCAAATGGCAACAATAGGAAACAAGAGAGGGATAGAAACGACCTGCCCCCTGTGATACCATTTACCGTCAATTGGAACTGAAACGGAGGTAAAACGATGGCAAAATGGTGGGCTATTTTGAGCCTGTTAATGGTATTTGTTGGCTTAACTGAGGCGGCTGATCCTGTGGGTGGCCCATTCAAAACATCCACAACCAAAGCGGTGTTGGCCGATTCGAGCCAAGATGGCATCCCCCTTCAAACCACCCGGTTTGCCGTGAACGGCATGCATTGTGGGGAGTGCGTCAAAAAAATCACGTACCACTTAAGCCAACTCAAAGGGGTGAAAGGGGTATCGGTAAGCCTCAGTCAAAACATGACACTGGTCACCCATGAAGCATCCATTTCATTGTCTAGCATCACCGATCGACTCAAAAAATTGGGGTATGAAGCCAAGCCTGTTTCCCCCAACCAATTGCGATTGGTACGATACAAAATCAGTATGTAAGCCACCATGTATGAGATGGGGCTCACCGCCCTGACGGGGGGTATTATTGGGGTGATGATGGCCCTAACAAAACGGGTCTTTTCTGGCCCTGA
>Ga0192647_101257_pt1 | contig 16763 bp, 10 predicted proteins | sample LauGreFa1BDMLBSN_2_FD_133046 | JGI IMG/M metagenome (GOLD analysis project Ga0192647, IMG submission 133046) | Freshwater lake microbial communities from Lake Michigan, USA - Fa13.BD.MLB.SN - reassembly | ecosystem: Environmental > Aquatic > Freshwater > Lake | place: Lake Michigan, USA...
GCAAATCCATCATGTCCATATATCAATTGTCCATTAGCAACAAATCCACTTCCAACACCTGTTCCAAGTGTGATCATGATGAAGTCTTTCATGCCTTTGGCAGCTCCGTACATCATTTCACCAATAGCAGCTGCATTGGCATCGTTAGTAAGGGTAACATCTAATTTGAATTTATCGCTTACAAGTTTTGCGATGGGTAAGATTCCTTTCCATGGTAAGTTCGGAGCATATTCAATGGTACCGCTGTAAAAATTCCCATTGGGTGCTCCCATTCCAATTCCCCTCATTCTTCCTATGCCTCCTGCCTTATCGATCAAAGTACTCAACTGTTCGTGCAATTCATCGATAAATATTTCAATGGTTTTGTGTTTTTTGGTAGACATTTCACTGGAGAACAGAACATTTCCAATTCTGTCAACGATGCCGAACTTTGTACCTGTTCCACCAATATCTACACCAATGGCCAATGGTTCATGATTGCTCATTATTCACGTTTTTTAATAAAAAAAGCAGCCAAATAATTTTGGCTGCTCAATATACAAAGAAATAGGATCAATGTCCACCTGCTACCTGCGCATCCACATCCAGTCCCTGTTTTTTCAAAACACTTCTGGTTTGTATGGCATGCCAGGCGAGGTATGCAAAGCAAAGAAGTGGAACGACATAAGATAATTGAGTAAAGGTGTGAACACTGGCATCGTTTACCGTTTCTAGATCTATGATGGCTCCCTGTGCTGGTGGGATGATAGCACCACCCAGAATCATCATAATCAAAAATGCAGAACCTTGGCTCTGGTATTTTCCAATGCCATTCACGGCAAGTGCAAATATAGCAGGCCACATCACCGAACAACACATGCCACAACTGATGATTGCAAAATTGGCTACCATGCCAGTAGTTGTCAATGCTACAACCATTGCGATGGCACCCAATACGGAAACGGACAATAAAAGTTTCACTGGTTGCTCATTGGCATAAATAAAAGCTAGTACACCGATGGCGATGCAAATAGGGTACATCAAAAAGTCTGATACGTCATTTCCTTTTATGATGTTGACAAGAAGGATTACGCCAAATGCAACAAATGGAACAACAATGACCATTATCTTTTTTAATTGTTTGCTGAGGTTGAATACACTGATGGCACCAGTCCATCTTCCAATCATCAATGATCCCCAGTACAATGATACCAGGTGTGAAATGTGTGATTCATCATAACCCCCGAATGCATTTTTCTTTAACAATGCACCGAAGTTGTTATCGATTGTTACTTCAACACCCACATATATAAAAATGGCAATCATTCCCAATACCAATTGAGGATAAGCCATGGCACCCCATCCTTCGGGATTTTTCTTTGCACTGAGCATGGAGACAAAGAGTGTTACAAGAATGATGGCAAGAGAAACAACGATGATCAATGCTTTGTTGATTCCTGTGATTTCTTTTACAAGATCAGAAAATAGAACCGGAAGAAATACGAGTCCAATGATCAGCAATACAACCATTGCCTTGGGACTCTTTTCCAATTTTTCATCAGATGTGGTTTTGGGCAGTTTGGCATAAGCAAATATGATGGCTGCGACGATGAAGAGTCCCGCCAAAAAGAAATACAACTCTTGAATATTTTCAATCGATGCTTCTTTCACACTTGTGACACTTCCAAAAAGCATCACGCTGACAACCAGTGGACCCAATAATGTTCCAAAAGAATTTACACTTCCACCCATGTTGAGGCGGTGGGTGCCAGTTTCTTCCGGACCAAGTGCAACGGCAAATGGTTGAGCGGATGTTTGCTGCAAAGAAAATCCAAGTGCAATGATGAAAAATGATACAAGTACCAGTCCAAATGTTGCATTGCCAGATCCACTGATCATGGCCAACGCTATTGCACCCACAACCGAAATCAGCAGACCGTAAATAATGCCTTTTTTATAACCGATTTTGTTCAATAAATCCGTTCCGCTGAGATAAGAAACTATGTACAAAATCAGCGAGCCATAAAAATATGCGCCATAAAACGCAGATCCAATCAGTTGGGACTGAATTTGATCCAATTGAAAAAACTTTTTACAGAAAGGAATGAAAATACTGTTGGATGCTGCCACAAAGCCCCAGAAAAAGAATACTGTAATCAATACTCCAAATTGAGACCATTTCGTTTGTTGATTCATAATGACATTCGTTTTGGTAAGCTGAAAATAATTATATTTATCAAGATACAAAGTTTAAGTTGTAAACAGTCTCCTTTATATGCAAATCGTTCATGTCAGTGCAGAATGCTATCCAGTAGCCAAGGTAGGTGGCTTGGGAGATGTTGTGGGTTCACTGCCAAGATTTTTAAATGAACTTGGACACAATGCATCTGTGGTTATGCCGATGTACAGGTCGAAATATTTATACAATCATGAATGGGAGGTTGTACACAAGGCATCATCCAATCTTGGACATTGGTGGTTTGATTACACAGTGATCAAGGAGAAGACCAATGAGCAGGGTTTCGCACTTTATTTGATAGATATCAATGGATTGCTGGACAGAGAAAAAGTATATGGGTATGAAGACGATGTAGAGCGGTTTTGCGCATTCCAAATTGCCTTTGCCAATTGGGTTTGTTCATGGGAACAACTTCCTCATGTAATACATGTACACGATCATCATGCAGGATTGATTCCTTTCATCATGCAGCATACCTATGCTTTTAAACGACTTGAATCTGTTCCGTCTGTACTGACAATTCACAATGCACAATACCAAGGTTCTTTTGGATGGGATAAAACAACCTACCTGCCTCATTGGGATAGCTGGAAGAGAGGAATGCTTGAATGGCAGGGATCCATCAACCCCCTTGCATCTGCCATTAAATGTGCATGGAAAGTGACAACAGTGAGTAACAATTATTTAGGTGAATTAAAATTCATGAGCAATGGTTTGGAACCTCTTTTTGAATACGAAAAAGGGAAGTGCAACGGAATTATCAATGGAATCGACTACAAAGTTTGGAATCCTGCCAATGATTCCTATCTAAAAAACCATTATTCGTTGGAATCCATTTCAGAAGGCAAAAGCAAAAATAAAGAGATACTGTGCAGGGAATTCGGACTAGATCCCCAAAAACCTCTTTTTGTTTTTATTGGTAGACTTGTTGGTGAAAAAGGAGCTGATTTGTTGCCGCAGTCGATACATGACAGTTTTAAATTCATTGGGCGAAAAATGAATTTTTTGGTATTGGGGAGCGGAGAATCCGCAGTAGAATCCGGGCTCTCTCTATTAAAAAATACAGGAAAGAAAGATTACAATCTTTATATCGGTTACAACGAAGAATTGAGTCACCTGATGTACGCAGGTGCAGATTTTCTTCTGATGCCATCAAGGGTGGAGCCTTGCGGACTCAACCAATTGTACGCAATGAAATATGGTACAATTCCTGTTGTAAGGGCAACCGGTGGACTCAAAGACACTGTAAAAGATTTGGGTGAAGATGGAGGATATGGAATTACATTTTTGAATGCTTCAGTTGGCGATATCACACATGCCATCTTCAGAGCAACCGAGCTCTATCATCAAAAGGAGACTTTCAATAATATTCGTAAAAAAATAATGGAATTGGATTTCAGCTGGACACGAAGTGCGAATGATTATGTGAATCTTTACCAAAGTTTTTATTAAATTGATTAAAACATGCAGCTATGATAAAAAATGTTGTGGCAGTTATTTTGGGAGGAGGTGCTGGAACAAGGCTGTCTCCACTTACTTCTACAAGAAGCAAGCCGGCTGTACCGATTGCAGGGAAGTACCGTTTGGTGGATATTCCGATTTCAAATTGTTTGAATTCTGATATTGGAAGGATATATGTCCTTACCCAATTCAATTCAGCTTCTTTGAACAAGCACATCAAGAATACTTATCATTTCAGTGTTTTCAGTGCTGCATTTGTTGACATCATCGCAGCAGAACAAACTCCTGATAATCCGGCTTGGTTTCAGGGTACCGCAGATGCAGTAAGACAATCATTGCGGCATATCAATCAGCAGGATTTTGACTATGTATTGATTTTGTCAGGTGATCAGCTTTATCAAATGGATTTTCAACAAATGATTGAAGACCATATCAATAACCAAGCTGAAATTTCTATTGCCACTATTCCAGTGGGAGCGACTGAAGCAACTGAATTTGGGATTTTAAAAAAGGGTCAAGACAATATCATTCAATCTTTCATTGAAAAACCTCAAAAAGAAGTGCTGAAAGATTGGGTAAGTGACACTGGAGAAGCAATGAGAGCGCAGGGCAGGGATTATTTGGCAAGCATGGGTATTTATATTTTCAACCGAGATACTCTTTTCAACTCTCTATTGGAGGATTTTAAAGATGCAACTGATTTTGGAAAAGAAATCATTCCTTTCTCTATTCATAAACATAAAGTTGTCAGCTTCCAATATGAGGGATATTGGACAGACATCGGAAACATTCATTCATTTTTTGAAGCGAATCTTGCCCTTACCAAGGATGTACCTGAATTTAACCTCTTTGATAATAAAAAAGCAGTTTATACCAGAGCAAGGATGTTGCCTCCAGCTAAAATCAGTGGAACCACTCTGGAAAAGACCATCATTGCTGAGGGTTGTATCATCAATGCTTCCAGGGTTGAGAATTCTGTGATCGGTATCAGAACACGTATTGGATATGGAACAACAGTGGTGAGCTGTTATATCATGGGGACTGATTACTATGAAACTTTGGAAGAAATGAACACCTCCGTTAGAAATGGTCTCCCCAAACTTGGTATAGGAGAAAGATGTTATATTAAAAATGCCATCATTGATAAAAACTGTAGAATTGGCAATGATGTCAGAATCAACGGTGGTATACATTTAAACAACTCTGATCATTTATTGTATACGATCAAAGATGGAATCGTTGTTGTAAAAAAAGGGGCTGTTCTGCCTGATGGATTTGTCATTTAATCCTAATTCATCTCTTTTTCGTAAATTGTATCATTGTGTATTAGAAACACATTAAAAGCCTTGCCATATGGGAAATATTACGATTGAGTCCAGTCAATCAACAACTGTTGAAAAACCTCAGCTCCGACTCGGTCAGATATTCTTGATGAGTTTTGGATTTCTGGGTATTCAATTTGGTTTTGCATTGCAAAATGGCAATACGAGCAGGATATTAAGATCTTTTGGAGCCGATGTAGAACAACTTCCTATGTTTTGGATTGTCGCTCCTTTGGTCGGCATGATTGTACAGCCCATCATCGGACATTACAGTGATAAAACATGGAACAGCATTGGACGTAGAAAACCTTTTTTTCTCGCTGGTGCAATACTTTCCAGTATTGCCTTGATCATCCTACCTAATTCTGGGAACTTCGCAAACATATTGCCGGCATTGTGGATAGGTGCGGGGATGGTCATGGTTATGGACGCGTCATTCAATGTTGCCATGGAGCCTTTTCGTGCATTGGTTGCTGACAATCTGCCTAACAAACAAAGTGCAACTGGATTCAGCTTACAAACATTTTTAATTGGATTGGGAGCGGTAGCTGGCTCTGCATTGCCAGAAGTACTGGCCAACAACGGCATCAGCATGGATGCAGGAAGTGATGGTGTGGCGAATAATATTAAATACTCTTTTTATATAGGTGCAATTGTTTTCATCGCCTCGATTTTAATCACTGTTTTCTTTACAAAAGAATATGCGCCGGAAGAGTATGAAAAATACCATGGAAAAACCGCTTCGAACAAAGGAGGCCTTTCTGAAATCTTTACTGATTTTAAGCAGATGCCACTGACCATGAAACAATTGGGACTCGTACAGTTTTTCAGCTGGTTCGCACTTTTTAGCATGTGGGTTTTTACTACAGATGCTGTTGCAACACATATTTATAAATTGACAGGCGACTACAGTCAATCTGTCGCATACAACGAGGCAGGCAATAAAGTAAGTACTGCATTCGGTGTCTATAATTTTGTTGCCATGTTCTATGCGCTTTTACTTCCTTTTTTGGCTAAAAAAATCAACAGAAGACTGACACATGCAGTATCACTGGTTGCAGGTGGTATTGGATTGATTTCAATATACTTTATAGAGGATGCATCTATGTTAAAATACTCCATGTTTGGTGTGGGACTCGCATGGGCCTCCATACTTGCTATGCCTTATGTGATTTTATCTGCATCCATACCTGCAGGGAAACTGGGTATCTATATGGGTATTTTTAATTTTTTCATCACATTGCCTCAAATCATCAATGGATTTGTAGGTGGCTGGATTGTAAAGCATCTCTACAATGGCCAGTCAATTTACGCAATTGTATTGGCAGGCATATTCATGATCTGTGCTGCCATCAGTGTGATGTATGTGTATGATCCTGGAGAAAAAAAATAATACATTTTATGATTCGTCTCTTTTTGACTTTCTCATTGTTTTTTGTCATTCAATTGGGCTATTCTCAAATCAATGTCTATCCTTCTCATTGGTGGACTGGCATGAAAAACACTTCACTTCAATTGATGTTTCACAGCAGTGAAAATTTATCACCCAACATAACCGTCAAATCATCTGGCTTAGCCATCAAAAAAATATTTCAACCTGAAAACAAACACTATGTATTTGTTGATGTAGAAATCCTTTCAACAGCTAAACCCGGAACATATACGTTTGGTTTTTCAGATGGTACTTCATTCAAATATGAATTGAAACCTCGGATAAAAAATGCAAACATGCATCAGGGCGTAAGAGCAGAAGACCTGATTTATCTCATTATGCCAGACAGATTTGTAAATGGAGATCCTTCCAACGATTCTTTTAAAGACCTTCGTGATACATTGTCTGATAGGAAAAATCCCTTTGCTAGACATGGTGGAGATCTTATTGGCCTGGAATCAAAATTAGACTATCTGAAAGAACTTGGTGTTACTTCTATTTGGATGACACCAGTAATGGAAAACGATATGCCTATCATGAAAGAGAGTATTTGGATGATGAGTGGCTATCATGGTTACTGGATTACAAGTCATTATAAAATTGATAAAAGATTAGGAGGAAATGAGGCATATAAAAAATTTGTTCAATCTGCCCATCAAAAAGGATTGAAAGTTATACAGGATGCGGTCTACAATCACATCGGCAACTATCATCATACAGTTCTCGACCTTCCAATGAAAGATTGGCTGAATCAATGGCCTACTTATACCGGACCAGATCACCGCGAGGAAGTTTTCTTTGATCCCTATGCAAGCAATTCAGAAAAAAACAGAATGATTGGAGGATGGTTTGTGCCGCATTTACCGGACATGAACCTGTCCAATCCATATGTTGCCAAATACATGATTCAACAAAATATCTGGTCGACCGAAGAGTTTGGCATAGATGGATGGAGGGTTGATACCTATAAATATTGCGATGAGCCATTTCTCAATGAGATCAATGCAGCTTTGCTGCGTGAATATCCTCGACTGAGTGTATTTGGTGAGGCCTGGAGCAATACTGTTGCTGGAAGTGCCTATTTTACTCAAAACAATTTGAATGCACCATTTAAGCATCAAATAAAGGGGGTGACTGATTTCCCATTGCAAGGAGCCATCATGGACCTACTCAATCAGCCATTTGGCTGGAACGAAGGCATCATGAAGGTTTATACAACGCTTGCACAGGATTTTCTATACAAAGATCCTTTTACCAATTGCATTTTTCTGGATAACCACGACATGAACAGATTTTTCTCCATGGCTGGAGAGAGCATGAATAAATACAAGCTTGGATTGGGATTGTTGCTTACTACCAGGGGGATTCCACAGGTGTATTACGGGACTGAAATTTTGATGAAAAATTTCAAGGAACCCAATGATGCTGCTGTAAGATTAGATTTTCCGGGTGGATGGAAGTCAGACAGCATAGACAAATTCACTTCAATTGGAAGGATACAAAAAGAACAGGAAGCTTTTGAATTTTTCAAAACTATTGCCAACTATCGAAAAGGGAGTGCTGCACTCACCAAAGGCAAACTGATTCAATTTATTCCCAAAAATGGGGTGTATGTTTATTTCCGTGTATCAGAAAAACAGAAAATCATGTGTGTGGTGAATACTTCCAATAAAGAAGAGCAAATCAATTTGTCGGCTTTTAGCGAAGTTATATCCCAAAACAAAATTCTCTTGGATATTTTGAATCGGCAAACCAAAAACATCAACCAAGAACCCATTTCTATTCCACCTGTATCTTTCCACCTTTTTGAATTGAAATAATTTTCAAACTACAAAATGAGTAATCCATCCAATAAAAAGAGCAGTCCATACGAAGATGTTCATTTTATTGATGCAAGCAAACCTGTTTGGAATTATTCGTTGTTCAATGAAGAAATCATCCAACATTTTCAAAACGGAACACTTTACAATGCTTATGAATACTTCGGCAACAAGCAGATATCTGTATTGGGAAAACAAGGAACATATTTCGCAGTATGGGCTCCCAATGCAACAGAAGTAAGTGTAGTTGGTAATTTCAACGATTGGCAACATGGAGTACATCCTTTGTATGTCAGATTGGATAGAAGCGGAATCTGGGAAGGGTTTATTCCTACTTGTGAAAAAGGTGAAATCTATAAATATGCAATCCAAGGATTTCAGGGAAAAACGATTCAAAAGGGAGATCCCTACGCGCATTATTGGGAAAAAAAACCATTGACTGCCAGCATCACTTGGAATGTTGACTTTGAATGGCATGATGAAAAATGGATGAAAAACAGAGAAGCGCACAACAACTTGGATGCGCCATACACTGTTTACGAAGTTCATTTAGGAAGCTGGATGAAGCCGGACCCATTCAATGAAGAATCTTTTTTTTCCTATTGGGAAATTGCAGAGAGGTTGGTGCCGTATGTGAAGGAAATGGGATTTACACATGTAGAACTGATGCCGGTGATGGAATTTCCATTTGATGGCAGTTGGGGCTATCAAGGCACAGGATATTTTGCTCCTACATCCAGATTCGGCCATCCTGAAGAATTCATGGCCATGATCAACTTTTTTCACCAAGAGGGCATTGGTGTTATTTTAGATTGGGTGCCTTCACATTTTCCATATGACAGTCATGGACTTTTTATGTTCGATGGAACACATACCTATGAGTATGCAGATATGCGAAAAGGGTATCACCCCGATTGGAACAGTTATATTTTCAATTACAAAAGAGGTGAAGTAAGATCTTTTCTGATCAGCAATGCAAGGTTTTGGTTGGATCAGTTTCACATCGATGGATTGCGTGTAGATGCAGTCTCATCAATGTTAAAATTGGATTATTCAAGAAACGAAGGTGAGTGGGAGCCCAATGAATTTGGTGGCAACGGCAACATAGAAGCCATTGAGTTTCTAAAAAATATGAACGAAATGGTTTACCGCGATTTCAAAGGGGTGCAAACCATTGCAGAGGAAGCCACCAACTGGCCGGGCGTTTCTCGTCCCACGTACAACGATGGACTTGGTTTTGGGATGAAGTGGATGATGGGGTGGATGCACGATACTTTGCGTTATTTCAAACAGGATCCCGTGTACAGACAGTTTCAACAAAACCAGCTAACATTCAGCATGATGTATTATTATGATGAAAATTTCATGCTGCCGTTGAGTCATGATGAAGTTGTGCATGGGAAATCTCCGATGATTTATAAAATGCCGGGAGATGAATGGCAGAAATTTGCCAATCTTCGACTGTTGTATACTTATATGTTCATGCATCCAGGCGCTAAATTGTTGTTCATGGGCAATGAATTTGGGCAAACAGATGAGTGGAATTATAAAACTTCACTGCGATGGGATTTGCTGCAATACGAATGTCACGCTGGATTAAAAAAATGTGTCAGCGAACTGGCTCATTTGGTAAAAGAAGAATCTGCTTTGAGTTTCCATCAATTCAGTCCAACTGCATTTGAATGGCATGATTTAAACAATAGAGGAGAATCTGTGATATCATTTTACCGAAGGGGTAAGTCAGCCGATGATGAACTGTTGATCATCTTGAACATGACCCCTGTTGAACGCAACAATTGGTATGTAAAAATGAAAGAAAAGGGATCTTGGAAGGAAATATTCAACAGTGATAACAAAGAATACTGGGGAACTGGTCATTTCTCCAATGCAAAAACAATTTCTGCTAAAGAAGACAATGAGAAAAACAATCATCTCATCATCGATTTACCCCCTCTGGCTGGCATCGTGCTCAAAAGAGTGAAATAGTTACATTTTCTCTGGTACCTGTATGCCGAGCAACTGCATACCTGACTTCAAGATGGTTGCGACCAAAGAAGAAATTTTAAGTCTGAGTTGTTTCTTTTCCTCTGTTTCTGCATTGGAAATACTCAATGCTGCATAAAATGAATTGAAGCTCTGAGCGAGTTGGAATAAGTACATGGAGAGTGTAGAGGGATCGAGTGATTGTCCAGCTTGTTGGAGGGTTAGCTCAAACAGTTCACATTGTACAAGCAAATCTTTCTCCATTTTATGCAAAGGCTCGGAGTATGACTTGGCATCAGTGTGCATTTCATTTTTTCTCAATACACTTTTAATACGTGCATGGGTGTATTGTATAAATGGCCCCGTAAATCCATGAAAATCGATGGATTCTTCAGGGTTGAAAATCATTTTTTTCTTGGGATCCACCCTTAACAAAAAGAACTTCAATGCGCCCAATCCAATCGTGTCATACAACTCCTGTAACTCTGATTCAGCAAACTCTTTCACTTTGCCAAGCTCTTGCGTGTGAGCGGCTGCAATGTTTACCATTTCAGCGATCAGGTCATCTGCGTCAACAACTGTTCCCTCTCTGCTCTTCATTTTTCCTGTTGGCAATTCAACCATTCCATATGATAAATGATGAATGCCGTCTGCATAGGGGAGTCCCAATTTTTTACAAATCAGTTGCAATACTTTCAGGTGGTAATTTTGTTCATCACCCACTACGTAGATGCTTTGATCAATTTTAAACTCCTCGTATTTCAATTGTGCAAGTCCAATGTCTTGCGTTATATATACAGAAGTTCCATCGCCCCTTAAAACCAACTTTTCATCCAATCCTTCATTGGTCAAATCAATCCAAACACTTCCATCAGGTTTTTTAAAGAAAACATTTTTTTTGAGTCCCTCTTCGATGGTGTCTTTACCTAAGAGGTAAGTATTGCTCTCGTAATAGGTTTTTTCAAAATCAGATCCGATTCTTTTGTAGGTAACATCAAATCCCTCATATACCCATTGATTCATTCTTTTCCATAAATCCATCACTTCCGGTTGACCTTTTTCCCAATCTATCAGCATTTGCTGGGTTTCTTTCATAATCGGCGCCTCTTTCTCAGCTTCTGCCTTGTTCATTCCATTCTGTACCAATGCATCTACTTCAGCCTTATAAGCATCGTTGAATTGGACATAATAATCACCAACAAAATGATCTCCTTTTTTATGAGTAGATGAAGGGGTAGCGCCATTTGCAAATTTTTTCCAGGCTATCATGCTCTTGCAAATATGTACACCTCTGTCATTCACAATACATGTTTTCACAACATCGTATCCATTTGCCTTGAGGATTTCTGCAATGCTTCTTCCTAGAAAATTATTTCTCAAATGTCCAAGATGCAATGGCTTGTTGGTATTGGGAGAAGAATACTCAACCATGATTTTTTTTCCATTCATGGGTGCCTTCCCAAAACATGGATCCTGGTAATGCTTATTCAACATTTCTGTAAAAAGATCAGGGCGGACAGTCAGGTTCAGGAATCCTTTTATGATATTAAATGCCTCAAATGTGGAATGTTCTTTTTCAATCAGGTACTGGCCGATGGTGTTCCCAATTTCATCGGGACTTTTCTTCAATGATTTTACAAGTGAAAAAAGCACAACTGTATAGTCTCCTTCGAATTCAGGTTTCGTAATATTTACCTGAAGCTCTTTTTCAGATAATTGAATATCATACAATGCCAAAATTGCAGCGAGCGACTTATTTCTGATGATATCTATTAACATCTCTGTTGAATTGATGCAAAGGTACGATTCCCATATTTTAATTGGGTCTTTATTGGTAAATTTGCCTTTCATACAATGAGATTAGTAGAAGTAGCGGACAAAGTGACCGCAGAGCAATTTTTACAGGTTCCTTTCATCATTTACAAAGATGATCCGCATTGGATTTGTCCTCTTTTCAATGATATTGAATCTGTATTTAATCCATCCAAAAACAATTTTTTCAGTTTTGGAAAATGCACAAGATGGATTTTATTGGATGATGCAAAAACCCCCATTGGCCGTATAGCTGCATTCATCAACAATAAGAAGGTCCTCAATGAGGAGATTCCGACCGGCGGATGTGGATTTTTTGAGTGCATACCGGATCAGCATGCGGCATTTACTTTGTTTGACCAGGCGAAAAATTGGCTGATGGGAAATGGGATGAAGGCTATGATGGGACCCATCAATTTTGGAGAAACAGACATGTGGTGGGGATTGTTGGTTGATGGTTTTACCAATCCCTATTATGGAATGAATTACAACCCGTCCTATTATCAGTCATTTTTTGTTGACTACGGATTCAAGGTGAAATACGAACAGATATCCAATAAGATTGATATTAAAAAAGGGATGCCTGAAAAAGTAATCAAGATTGCCAAATGGGTTGAAAAAAGAAACGGGTATATATTCCGACCTCTCGATCCTAACAACATTGCAACGTTTGCAGCTGATTTCAAGGAAATATACAACGACGCATGGAAAGACTTTGAAAACTTTACACAGGTAACAGATGCTACCATCATGGAGACACTGGAGAAGATCAAGCCTGTTATGGACCCCAACTTGATCTGGTTCAGCTATACTTCAACTGGTGAACCTGTTGCATTTGTAATGATATTGCCAGATACAAACGAATTGATCAACGGACTCCAGGGTAAGTTGAATTGGATGGGAAAATTGAAATTTCTTTGGAACAAATGGACCATCAAGCATAAAAAAATGAGAGCTGTGATCATGGGAACCAAAGAGCTGTACAGAAACCAAGGACTCGAATCATGTTTGTTCATGAAACTACAGGAATATGTTCAGCCACTGGGTCATTATGAAGAGCTTGAATTGTCGTGGGTAGGTGATTTCAATTCAAAGATGCTGGCCTTGCATCAAGCAGTTGGCGCAACCTATGCCAAAAAACATACAACCTATGTCTTGAAGTTTTAATCCATCATTTTGAAAAGATTGATTGAAAATATATTGGATCTTTTTTATCCGTTTTTCAATAAAATATTTGATAAAACAACCTTCCGCTATGCCGCATGTGGAGGAGCGAATACCATTTTCGATTTATTGCTTTTTTTCCTGATCTATAACTTTATTTTACAAAAGCAATTCATTTTCCTTCCTTTTATCACGGTTAGTCCACATATCGCTGCATTTCTTCTTGCATTTTGCATCAGTTTTCCAACAGGTTTTTTCCTGAACAAGACCATTGTTTTTCAGGACTCGTATTTGAGGGGAAGGGTGCAATTGTTCAGGTATTTTTTAACCGTCTGCCTGAGCCTGTTTTTGAATTATATTTTCCTCAAATTCTTTGTTGAGAGGCTGCATTTTTATCCTACTCTTTCAAAATTTTTGACAACCTTTTTCGTTGTTGGGGTTAGTTTTATTTCTCAGAAGTACTTCAGTTTCAAAACAAACAATAGGCAATAGTCTAATCGAGCCTAGTCAAGGCTGACAAATTGTAATGAATTTTGCAATATAAATAACTGTTTGTCAGTATTTTATCAATAAACATGACAAGTTTTCTTGAATTTCCTATCGGCATACAGATTGCAATCATTGGGTATCTAAACAATGAATTATGGCAAAAATTATCGGAATAGACCTGGGTACGACCAACAGTTGTGTATCAGTTATGGAGGGAAACGAGCCAGTTGTAATTGCAAATGATGAAGGAAGAAGGACGACTCCCAGTGTGGTTGCTTTTTTAAAAAATGGTGAAAGAAAGGTAGGTGACCCTGCCAAGCGTCAGGCCATTACCAATCCCATCAACACCATCACAAGTGTAAAGCGTTTCATGGGACGCCGTTATGATGAAGTAACAGAGGAAATCAAACACTGGAGCTATAAAGTAGCTAAGGGTGATAACAACACTGTCAGAATTGACATTGACGGAAGACTATACACGCCCCAGGAAATAAGTGCAATGGTGCTTCAGAAAATGAAGAAAGTTGCAGAAGATTATCTCGGACAGGAAGTGAATGAAGCAGTTATTACCGTACCTGCATATTTCAACGATGCACAACGTCAGGCTACAAAAGAAGCTGGTGAGATTGCAGGATTGAATGTTCGCCGTATCATCAACGAACCAACTGCAGCAGCATTGGCGTATGGATTGGATAAGAAAAACGTAGATAGCAAGATAGCAGTATTCGATTTAGGCGGTGGTACATTTGATGTCTCTGTATTGGAATTGGGTGATGGTGTATTTGAAGTAAAATCAACCAATGGTGATACACATCTTGGTGGTGATGATTTTGATAAAGTCATCATGGACTGGCTTGCAGAGGAATTCCAAAAAGATGAGAATGTTGACTTGAGAAAAGATCCAATGGCGCTTCAGCGTTTGAAGGAAGCTGCAGAGAAAGCAAAAATTGAATTGTCTTCTTCTGCTGAAACCGAAATCAATCTTCCTTACGTAACCGCTATTGACGGAGTTCCCAAGCACCTGGTAAAAAAATTGACCCGTGCAAAATTTGAACAAATAGCAGATAGTCTTTTTGAGCGTTGCTTAAAGCCTTGCGAGCAGGCTTTGAAAGATGCTGGAATGAAAGCATCTGAAGTGGATGAGGTGATTCTCGTTGGAGGATCAACCAGAATTCCAAAGGTTCAAGAGATTGTTGAAAAATTCTTTGGTAAAAAGCCAAACAAGAGTGTAAATCCCGACGAAGCTGTTGCAATAGGTGCTGGTGTGCAAGGTGCGGTATTAACCGGTGAAGTAAAAGATGTATTGTTGCTGGATGTAACACCACTTGGATTGGGAATTGAAACAATGGGAGGTGTGATGACAGTTCTGATTCCATCTAACACCACCATTCCAACCAAAAAATCTGAAACATTTTCAACTGCTTCAGACAACCAGCCAGGCGTTCAAATCCATGTTATTCAAGGAGAAAGACCCATGGCCAACCAAAACAAGACATTGGGAATTTTCAACCTAGATAATATACCTCCAGCTCCCAGGGGTGTTCCTCAAATTGAGGTAACATTCGACATCGATGCCAATGGAATGTTGAATGTGAGCGCAAAAGACAAGGGTACAGGTAAAGAACAGAAAATCCGCATCGAAGCAGGAAGTGGTTTGACCAAGGAGGAGATTGAAAAAATGAAAGCCGAAGCAAAGGCAAATGAATCAGTTGACAAAGAAGCGCGTGAAAAAGTAGAAAAAATCAATGCAGCTGACGGATTGATATTCCAAACTGAAAAGCAATTGAAAGAATTTGGAGATAAAATTCCTGCAGAGAAAAAGTCAGTTATTGAAAATGCCTTGAACAAGTTGAAAGAAGTGCACAAGCAACAGGATCTTGCAAACATAGAAGCTGCAACCAAAGAATTGAATGATGCGTGGATGGCAGCAAGTCAGGATATGTACAATGCAACCCAAGGAGCACAAGCAGGAGAACAGCCAGGTTCAGAGCAGGCGGGGGCTTCCAATGCTGAAAATGTGACTGATGCAGAATTTGAAGAAGTTAAATAGATACTGGTTTTAGTGAATGAAACGGCGATCTGAATATTCAGATCGCTTTTTTATTTCACTTCAATCCAGGTATGATCAGCCAGCATCTTTACTGAAGCGATGGTGACAAATTGATTGTTCCATTCTTTGGGTGCAATCATGGAGAGAAAATAGGATCCATCTTTCTTTTCATACAAATGGTAAATATTTCCCATGACAGGAGTGAAACTCAATTGAGCATTGTAGATCATCATTGACAATTCTTTCCTGCGATTGATTTCCTGGGCCTGTGACGCGAGCAGTTCGATCTGTTGTCTGATCTGATTCAATTGCAAATCCGTTTGTTCTTCCATGGCAGCCAATGCCTTGTGTTTGATCATGCCTACCTCTGTTGGTTTGATCACTGCTCCTGCAACTGAAGCTGCATAGGGCAGTACACTCAATTGTTTGTGGTAGATAGAACTATCGATTGTTTGCGTACCGTCTGACTCGAATTTGGTTTCGGTTACTTTCAAATAACCATTGTGTAAAATTTCATGCGAAATATCAACAAAGGACGTTCCGTTTGAATACAAGTGAATGGTAAAATTTTTATGATCCTTGAATGCATATGATGCTTCATCAAAAATCAGGTTGTTCTCAACCGTATGTTTTTCGCCATTTGGGATGATATGATAGGAAGTATTATAAGCATTGTTGTCAATTCCCACCCAATTCATTTCAACCTGGAGCAAAGAAGCCTGTGGCAGATAGTTTATTTTATAAGTGCCGGATTTGGGACGTTCAGCGGTATGGTAGTTGCCCATTTCGGGGAAAAGTTGCCAGGAGAACAGGAAATTATAAAGCTCGTTCATACAAACGAAAACAACATTTTGGGGAAATTGTTGCATAAAATTAGGGCAATCCCATGTTGCCTATTTGATTTAACTTTGTAACCTATGACAATCGAGCATTTAAAAGATATGAGAGACCGAGTTGCTGTCTTGAGGAGGTTTCTTTGACGTCGAGAACAGGCAACATAAGGTAAACGAGG
>Ga0192647_101264_pt1 | contig 16693 bp, 12 predicted proteins | sample LauGreFa1BDMLBSN_2_FD_133046 | JGI IMG/M metagenome (GOLD analysis project Ga0192647, IMG submission 133046) | Freshwater lake microbial communities from Lake Michigan, USA - Fa13.BD.MLB.SN - reassembly | ecosystem: Environmental > Aquatic > Freshwater > Lake | place: Lake Michigan, USA...
TTCATGTTGCTTGCGAATCGTGAAGTGGCCTTCTACATTGGTCATCCGAAAAACGGAATGGTACTGCCATTTGTTTATCGCGTGCACGACGAACCAAGTCCAGAGAAAATGGCTTCCCTGAAAACGTTCTTAAAACATTTGGGCTATAAACTTCCGAAAGTTGTTCGCAGCGAAGAACAAAGCGAAATCAAAGCAATTATTGAATTGGTGGAAGGTCAACCCGAAGAGTCTTCTGTGCGCACCATGGCTGTTCGCAGCATGGCGAAAGCGGTCTACAGCACGCACAACATTGGACACTTCGGATTGGCATTCGATTACTACACACACTTTACTTCACCCATTCGAAGATTCCCAGATGTAATGGTGCACCGCTTGTTGCAACACTACCTCGATCAAGGAAATCCGGTGAATGAAAACGAATACGAACTTCACTGCCAACATTCTTCAGCCATGGAGAAACGCGCTGCTGAAGCGGAACGCGCAAGCATCAAGTTCAAACAAGTGGAGTACATGCTTGAACGCAAAGGACAAATATTCGAAGCCACTATTTCTGGTTTGGCAAACTGGGGTATGTATGCGGAAGTGAACGAAACACGCTGCGAAGGATTGATTCCATTGGATACTATGACTGGCGACCAATATACCTTCTCTCCGGAAGAATATGTGGTTCGCGGACTGAAGCGCAAATACGAATTTAGATTGGGCGACCAAATTAAAATTCTTGTAGTCGATGGAAACATTGACCAACGAACCCTCGATTATATTTTAGTAGACAAATGAGTCACACCCTCTTTCCATTAGACGATTTTGAACTCCCGTTTCAAGAATTGAATTGGATTGATGTTCGAAGTGAAGGTGAGTTCGAAGATGGACATGTTATTGGCTCCATTAATATTCCTATTCTCAACAACGAACACCGCATTCTCGTTGGCACATCCTACAAACAAGAAGGAAAAGATTCTGCTGAAGAACTGGGATACAAACTTGTATCTCCTTTGTTTGCTCAGCTTATTGCTGAAGCAAAAAAACACGTCAAAGAAAATAAAATCGTCGTTTACTGCGCACGTGGTGGCATGCGGAGTCAAATTTTCAGCGATCTGCTTTCGAAAGAAGGCATTGAAGTCTTGCGTTTGAAAGACGGCTACAAGCGTTACCGCAATTGGTGCCTAGAGAAATTCACACGTCCGCATAAACTGATTGTCATGTCAGGAAAAACCGGTTCGCAAAAAACCGAACGTTTATTCGGCTTGAAAAATGAAGGCGAATCTGTCATCGATTTGGAAGGACTCGCTCATCACAAAGGCTCTGCCTTCGGTGCTCTTGGGCAACCCGCACAACCCACGCAAGAGCACTTTGAAAATAAACTAGCGCATGCTTTATTTTTTGAATTGAAAAAAGACCAACCCGTTTGGTACGAAAACGAGAGTCGGCTCATTGGGAAAATAAGAATTCCTGATCCACTGTTCGATAAAATCGTTAATGCTCCGCGCATTGAAATTCAACCCAGCTTTGAGAATCGATTTGCTTTCCTCATGGAAAACTACGGATGCTTTTCAAACGAAGAACTCATTGAAAAGACAGAACTTCTTACCAAGCGCATGGGACTTGAAGCGAATAAAAAATCCATTGAAGCACTTGAGAATGGTGACAAAAACGAGTGGTTAACATTGCTCATGCATTACTACGACAAAGCCTATGAACAGGGGCGTTTGAAACAAGCTGTTCAACCCAAAACCATTCAGGTTCCAATAACTGAAAACATAACGCCTGCAGATATTATTGCAGCGAAAGAAATACTCTTGTCATGAATTATCCTTTAACACAATTCAGCAAAGCATCTGGATGCGGATGCAAGATTGCTCCAGCTGAACTGTCTAAAATACTTGCGCATTGCGGTGCATCTCAAGTTGATTTGAATTTACTGATCGGAAACAGCAACAACGACGATGCAGCTGCTTACGCCTTGAATGAAACGGAAGCGTTGCTTTCAACAACAGATTTCTTCATGCCCATGGTAGACGACGCTTACGACTTCGGTTGCATAGCGGCGGCCAATGCACTCTCAGACATTTATGCTATGGGCGGAAAGCCCATTATGGCTTTGGCTATTTTAGGATGGCCCTTGGAAAAACTTCCAGCAGAAGTTGCAGGCGAAGTTATGCGTGGCGCGAAAGAGACGTGCGCAAGCGTGGGCATTCAGATTGCAGGCGGACACAGTGTTGAAAGTCCGGAACCGTTCTTTGGGTTATCTGTGAACGGCATTGCACCCATTAAAAATTTAAAACAAAACAACGGCGCTAAAGCGGGGGATCTTGTTGCGATAACAAAACCACTTGGTCTAGGAATCGCATCTACCGCTGGAAAGCGGGGTTTGTTGTCGGAAGAAGAAAAGGCAGAATTCATTCAACACATGAAACACGTGAATACCATTGGAGCTGAATTCGCAAAAGCTGAAGGCGTTCATGCAATGACCGATATTACGGGATTCGGACTAGCGGGACACCTCATTGAAATGTGCGAAGCCAGCGGCTGCTCTGCGAAAATTGACTATCAAAATATCCCTGTTCTAGAATCCGCAAAACGCGCGGTTGCACAGTTTGTCTTTCCAGATATCACAACAAAAAACTTTCAAAACATTCAACCCAAGTCGAGCGCACTCAGCGGTGAGCAGTTGTTGGTGCTCTGCGACCCGCAAACCTCAGGAGGTTTGCTCGTAACGTTTCATGAAAATTCATTGAGTGAATTGAATCAACTTTGTGCGCTTCACAACGAAACGCTTACCGTTATTGGAAGACTTCAAGAAGCAAATGAAATTTGTGTGGAAGTCGTGTGAACAAGGTCACGCATTTGATTGTTGGTTTGATGTAACTTTGCAAAAATATAAATTATGTACCCACCAGAATTAGTAGCGCCAATGCGCGCTGAATTAACCAATATCGGCTTCGAAGAAGCAACCTCAGCAGACTTAGTAACCAATGCCATTAACACGGAAGGAACCGTTCTTTTGGTATTGAATTCTGTATGCGGTTGCGCAGCAGGAAGCATGCGTCCAGGTGTAAAGAAAGCCATTCAAACTGAAGGAAAGAAACCAACGAAATTGGCTTCATCGTTTGCCGGAGTAGACTCAGATGCGGTTAACATGGCTAGAAAGTTCATGTTACCTTACCCTCCGTCTTCACCATGTATTGCTCTTTTCAAAGACGGAAAGTTGCAACACATGATCGAGCGTCACCACATTGAAGGTCGCACTGCAGATATGATTGCTGCGCACTTGAACGGTATGTTCGAAGAGTTTTGTTAAGATTATTTTTATTGAAGAAAGCCTCACTTCGGTGAGGCTTTTTTTATGCGAATATTTCTGAAAAGAGTTCCTCTACTTTTCCAACTTTAATAACTTGAATTGCAGCGGATGCTTGGATTTTATTGAAGGAAGAAACATAGATTTTTTCGAATCCCAATTTCGCTGCTTCTTGAATGCGCTGGTCTAAGCGCGATACAGGACGAATCTCTCCGCTTAGTCCTACTTCACCGCAGAAACAAGCCTTTCGGGTAATCGCAATGTCTTCGTTGCTCGAAAGAATAGCAGAGATCACAGCTAAATCCAACGCGGGATCTTCGATCTTAATTCCACCTGCGATATTCAAAAACACATCCTTCATTCCTAAACGGAATCCGCATCGCTTTTCCAAAACAGCAAGTAGCATATTCAATCTTCGCAAATCGAATCCTGTTGTGCTTCGCTGAGGCGTTCCGTAAACCGCTGTACTTACGAGCGCTTGTATTTCCATCATCATGGGCCGTGCGCCTTCCATGGCAGCGGCAATGGCCGAACCACTGAGGTGCTCGGTGCTTGAATCGATAAGTATATCGCTCGGATTTTCCACCGCCTTCAATCCGGAACCTAACATTTCATAAATACCCAATTCATGCGTTGAACCGAAACGGTTCTTATGGCAGCGCAAAATGCGATAGATGTGGTGACGATCGCCTTCAAACTGAAGAACGGTATCGACCATGTGCTCCAAAACTTTCGGACCTGCGAGGCTTCCTTCTTTCGTAATGTGTCCGATTAAAAATATGGGGGTATGCGTTTCCTTCGCATACTTCATCAACTGCAAGGTGCATTCGCGCACTTGAGAAACACTACCTGGCGCGCTTTCCACGCTTTCGCTTTGAAGGGTTTGAATGGAATCGATTACGACAATGTTCGGTTTCATTTCATTCAAATGATGAAGAATCTGATCGACCGAAGTTTCCATCAAGACCATACAGCGCGGATTGTCGAAACCTAGACGTTGCGCGCGCATTTGAATTTGCTCTTCGCTTTCTTCTCCCGAAACATACAAGACCGTGAAGTTTAATTGTTGAAGGGCCATTTGCAAAAGCAACGTAGATTTTCCAATGCCAGGCTCTCCTCCAAAAAGAATTAATGAACCTGGAACTATTCCTCCACCTAATACGCGATTCAATTCACCATCTATTAAAGGAAAGCGCTTGCGTTCTTCAATTTCAATATCTGAAATGGATTTCGGTTGCGCGTTGGGTTTAATGCGGATTTTCGAAGTGTTCGAATCGCGATTCACCACCTCTTCCACTATTGTGTTCCATTCGCTACAAGAAGGGCATTTGCCAAGCCATTTCGGACTTTGCGCACCACAACTTTGACAGAAAAAAGAAGTTTTAGTCTTTGCCATTCCCCAAAAATGCGAAGAAGAATTGACAACAAGAGCCGATGTTTATAAGTCTTTTATTCCGCGAATATGCGAATCGAGCCTGTCTGAGATTTCAAGTTGCCTTGACGGTCCTTGAATTCGATGAGCCAGTAGTAGTATCCGGGCTGACATAATTCCGCATTGGAATTTTTTCCATCCCAGACTGATTGTCCACCTGATTGGTAAACCTTTCTACCGTTCGCATCTGTGATTTCAAAATTGACAACTTCGCTAATGTTTCGTCCGTTGTATAACACATCGAACACATCGTTCTTGCCATCAAAGCCAGGTGCGAAGGCTGTTACTGGAGAAAGTTTTGCTGGACGATAAACCTCAATGGTTTTTTCTTCAACCATAACTTCTTCACCTCTTGAAACTAAATACTTTATTGTATATGTTCCTTCTTCCGTGAATTCGTGAGCAATAGACTGTCCTTGTCCGTCGAATCCGTCGCCGAAATTCCATACGTACGAGTCAGCATTTTCAGCGGCTCCAAAGAAGAAATACCTCAGACTCTCGGCATTCGAAACAACCGCTGTGAATGAATTGGTTAGTTCTTCTTTTTCTGTAAAAACCGTTACATGTCTGCTTTCCGATGGGTTTGAAATGGGAGTATCGTCAATAGTTGCAACAATCTCTGAATTTCTCTTTATTGAGGCTTCAGCTGCCTTAGTCGAATCCGGTTCAGGAAATTCCCAAACATAACCCGATATGATGTCGTCAGGAATACCTCCAAATATGATCTGAGGAATAACTTCTGAAGAAGAATTCTCAACAGATTGAGTATTATTTGAAAGAGTATCTAATCTAATCCCTTCGGCCTTCTGCTCAGTTGTCTGAGCAATTGGTTGAAGTGATTTTGGAGAGTTGAAATAAATGATTGCGGAAGTTGCAATTGCTGCAGTTCCGATGGCAGCGTTTGTCATCCACGGCTTCCAAAAAGAAGAAGATTGAGGAATATTTTGCGAAATGTTATTCCACAAGTGATCTGCTGGAACCTCATGGGATTCAAGCTTTTCACGAATGATATTGTTCCACTTATTGCTCATTGATTCTTTTCACTAACCAGTTTTTTCCTTTTAAAAATTGTGTTTTTGAGGTGCTTTCTGAAATTCCCATTAGGTCGGCAATTTCTTTGTGTCCGTATCCTTCCACAACAAACAAGTTAAATACCGTCTTATACCCATCGGGCATTTGCGCAATTAACTTCATCAGATCTTCTGCCTGCAAGGCTTCCAATTGATCTTCTCCGTTGTCGGAAAGTGACACGGCGTCATCAATGTTTTTATCGAGTCGAAATTTCTTGTTGTTCTTTATGCGGGTTAGCGCGGTATTCACAACAATTGTTCTAATCCAACCACCCAGAGGACCGTCGCCCTTCCATTGCTTTAGCTTTTCAAAAACTTTAATGAAGCTCTCTTGCAATACCTCTTCTGCTTCCATGGTTGATCCCATGTAACGCAGACTCACAGCTAACATTTTTCCAGAATGCAGTTGAAAGAGAGTCCTTTGCGCGGACGACTTTCCCTTGAGACATTCTGAAACCAATTCGCTATCGCTCATACTTCATCATTTGATTGATACCAATTAGTTTCAGAAAGTTGCCTCAATAGAATTTTTTTATCTGAACAATTTATGAATCTCAACACTGCCGGGTTATTACATTGAACAATATCAGCAATTTACTAAATAACATTATTAAATACTAAGAATTTCAACATGGCGAAAAAAGTAATTATTCATGAGCTGAGCTAACATGAAGCCTGAATTCATCAAACACCAAAAATATCCGAGTGGAAGGGTTCGAATCTTTTAACATTCTTTTCATGTTGTTCTTACATGTTTAAGCGAATTGTAGAATATATTTGGCTCAAAATTAAATGGCATGAAAAAACTTTTACTCCTCTCTTTATCTGTTCTATCTCTATTCGCTGCTCAAGCTCAATGCAATCAAATCTTCATCTCTGAAGTTATTGAAGGATGGAGCAACAACAAAGCTGTTGAAATTTATAATCCTACAGCAAATACTGTTAATCTTAACGGAATAGGCTTGGTTCGTTTTTCAAACGGAAGTACTTCTTATGGAAGCATTGCATTATTAGACGGATATTCTATTCCTGCGCATGATGTTCTTGTCGTTGTTCTTGACAAACAAGACCCTGCAGGTACTGGCTTAGAAGCCCCTGTTTGGGATGAATTAGCTGCAGCTGCAGATGTATTCATCAATCCAACATACGACAATGGGGTATGGCCAATGTATTTCAACGGAAACGACGCAATTGCTATTGTTGCTGATAATGGTCAAACCTTGATTGACCTTTACGGTAGAATCGGCGAAGGAGCTGGTTTCGGTGGTTGGAGCGCTTATGGAACTGATGCTTCAGGAACAACTCTTTACGCAACAACAGACCACACTCAAATTAGAAAATCTAACGTGACTTCTGGTGTTACAATGAATCCATCTACGTTCGATGTTTTTGCGCAATACGATACATTGCCAGCAAACACATTCACTTTCCTTGGTTCACACACGTGTGATTGCAACGTAAGCGTTACTGAAAATGTAGAGCGTTCAATTTCAATTTATCCTAATCCAGGTACTGGAGATATCTTGAATGTAGTTTCTCCAAGCATTATTCGTTCAATCCGCATTTTCGACAACACCGGCCGTGTTGTGTTCATGAACGGAACAATCTTAGATCGCATGACGCGCCTTCAAACAAACATGCTTTCAAAAGGAGCGTATACGATTGAAGTGATATCCGAAAACGGAACAATCAATCGTCAAAACTTCATCAAGTAATTATTTTTTTTAATTCAATAAAAGGGGCTCACTTCGGTAAAGCCCCTTTTTTATCTATAATTGTCAAACCTTAGCTTCAATCTAATGAGAATCTTAAAATCATTCTTTTTAATTCTTTCGCTTCTTTTCATTGCCTCTGAAAGCCATGCGCAGGAAGGAGTTTTAAGCGGAACTGTTCGCGATGCATTATCAGGAGAGACTCTTCCTTCTGCCTTCGTTCTTTGGGCGAACAAAGAAAAGGGGCAAGCCGTTGATCCTTCTGGGAAGTTCTCTGTTTCACTCCCATTTGGAGAATACGAATTCATCATTACCGCAGTTGGTTATGAAGAAGTGAAAAAGAAAATCTCCGTAACGAAAAGAGAATACTCGATAGATTTCGATCTCGTTCAATCCACACAAAAAGAAATTGTAATTTCTGCTGACATTGCTATTGGAAGAGCGGTTCCTGTCGCTTTTTCGAACATCGGATTAAAACGAATTGAAGAAGAATTGGCGGGAAGAGAATTAGCCACTCTAGCGAACACAACACCTGGAACCTACGCAACACGCGCTGGTGGTGGCGACGGAGATGCGCGTGTTACCATTCGCGGATTTTCTGGAAACAACGTTGCGGTTATGTTGGACGGTGTTCCGGTTAACGATATGGAAAACGGAACAGTCTATTGGAGCAATTGGTTCGGTTTGGATTTAGCTACTCAGACCACACAAATTCAACGCGGATTGGGAGCGTCTAAATTGGTTATTCCCGCAGTTGGGGGAACCATGAATATTATTACGCGCGGAATTGATGCGAAGCGAAGCGTGCGCCTTCGACAAGAATATGCATACGGTGCTTTCTCAAGAACTTCATTCGCTTTCAATTCAGGTAAAACAAAAAAAGGTTGGTCTTTCTCTTTGGCTACTTCATTCAAAACAGGCAGTGGGTGGGTTGATGGAACTTTCACCAAAGGATTTTTCTATTACGGTAAAATTGAAAAAGTTACAGGCAATCACCATTTGAGTTTATACGGATTGGGCGCACCGCAAGAACATGGTCAGCGCTTAAGGTCTGAAGCAATTTCCCTCTATAGTGCCGAAACTGCCTCTGCAGTAGGAGCCCCTTCAACTTACAATCCGACTCCAAATACTGAAGTATCGATTTTTAACGGTGGTATTAATTACAACCCTGATGTTGGTAATTTAACTCGCTACGATTTTGTAAACGGACAACGCACAAACATTCAAGCTGAAGAGCAATTCAATGGTCGCGTGAATTTTTATCACAAGCCACAATTCTCATTCAAAGATGTTTGGACACTGAATGAAAAGTCGTTCATAAGCACGGTAGTTTATGCCTCCTATGGAAGAGGTGGTGGAACACGCTGGAACAACAACATTACCGCCAACGATTATTTGGCCGATGGAAGTGTGAACATGCAGGCATTCTATGACTCCAACGTAGGTGCCAAACCACCCTTGTTTTCAGGACCTGATTACAATGTAAATACACTTGTTAGTTCTACCGAACGCTATGCCGTTTCCAATTACGTGAAAGCAAGCATGAATGAACATTCTTGGTACGGCGCATTGAGCACCTTCAACAAAAAATTTAACGATAACTGGAATTTCGCCGGTGGGGTTGATTTAAGAACATACAAAGGTTCTCACTATAGAAAGATAATTGACCTAATGGGTGCCGATTACATTATTGCGCGAACAGCAGTTAATTACAATGATCCTAATTTGATTAAGCGAGAGGGCGATGTTATAGATTTCAATAATGACGCATTCATTCGTTGGGGTGGGGTGTTCGGGCAACTGGAATATCAAGATGAAAAAATTTCTGGGTTTTTCAGTGCTTCAGTAGCAACTACCGGTTACAAACGAGTAGATTATTTCCGCCCGAAAGTTTATAATGTTGATGGGGTTGATGTTCCTGTTGGATATTTATATCAGAGCAATGCCATTGCTCTTGTTTCAGATACTACAATTGTTGGTGGGCAAACTTTAACGAGTAACATGGCTGGATCAGAATTTCAAAGCACGGGTTGGTATTACCGTCCAACAGCAACTGTAAAAGCTGGATTAAAATACAATCTAACGCGTGATTTAGCTGTCTTTTTAAACTCAGGTTATTTGAATAAGGCTCCTTTATTCAGTCAGATATACACCAACGCGAATGAGCGTTTCAACGCCATTGAGAACGAAGTTATTTCTAGCTTTGAAAATGGATGGAATTACAAGTCGAAGAAGTTTTCATTCAACGTCAATCTGTATCACACGACTTGGAAAAACAAACCATTTCCATACGGTCTTTCTGTTCCTGACCCGCAAGATCCGACCTCAAACATTACGGTGAATATTCGCGGTATGAATGCTCGCCACCAAGGTGCTGAATTAGATTTTGCGTACAAAATAAATGACCGTATAACTTTTGAAGGCTTGGCTTCTTTTGGTGATTGGATCTGGACGTCTTCTGATACTATTTTCGTTTTTGACGACAACGGAAATCCGGTTTATTCAGATCCTGGAAATCCTGACAGTGAGCAGTACAGTGTAACATACGATGCAAATGGTGTTCACGTGAGTGATGCTGCTCAAACGCAATTGGGTGCCATGTTACGTTATGAATGGAAAAACGGTGCTTACGCAAAAACCAGATATACGTGGTTCGATCGCTATTTTTCTGATATGAATCCTTTCGAATTGAAAGGAGCAAATGCCGGAAGAGAGTCTTGGGAAATTCCTTCATACGGAACGCTAGAATTTCACGCTGGTTATGGCAAAGAGTTTAATGGCGTGCGCTGGGATTTGAGAGGAAGCGTTTTCAATGTGTTGAATAGTGTATTTATTACAGATGCAAGAAACAACGACTTGAATGCATTGTACAATAACAAGGCTTACAATTTCGACTCCTCTTCCGCAGGTGTTTTCTTTGGGCAAGGTAGATGGTTCAACGTATCTTTATCAGCCACATTCTAATCAGGCAATTAAGAAAATTAAAAAAAGAACAATAGAAAGAAAAATGAAATACATCTATACACTCTTGTTAGCGCTTCTCTTTGGAGCTACTCAAGCACAGGTTGTCATTAACGAAGTTGATGCCGATCAGTTTGGAACCGACGCTGCTGAATTCATTGAATTGTATGGTGCTCCAGGACAATCATTGAACGGAATGGTTATGGTTTGGTTCAACGGAGCCGCTGCTACTTCTTACAAAACCATTGACCTTTCTGGAAACGTTATTCCTGCCTCGGGATATTTTGTTGTCGGAAATGCCGGTGTTGCTAATGTGAATGTTACGTTCACCGGTAACACTTTACAAAACGGAGCAGACGGCATTGCTATATACACTGCTGCTGCGGCGGCTTGGCCAAACGGCACAGCAGTTAGCGCAACTGGATTGGTAGATGCTTTGGTATACGGAACAGCAGATGCTGCTGCAACTAACCTTATAACTGTGCTTACTCCTGGCCAACCGCAAGCCGATGAAACCGCCGCAACGCCAACTTTGAACAACTCATCATCGCGCCTTCCGGACGGTGGTGCAGCTTTCAACACTTCAGCATACGTTGCTCAATTACCAACGCCAGGCGCGTCAAACAGCGGAACAATTGCTGGCTGCATGGACAACACTGCTTGTAACTACAATGCGCTTGCGATCACCGACAATGGTTCTTGTGCATTTCCTGGAGATGCTTGTAATGATAACATTGCAACTACAACGGGTGACACTTATGACAACAACTGTGATTGCATTGGAACTCCAATTGCTGGAGGTACCATATCAGCCGCTCGTATTGCAGGAGTTGGAGCAGCTGTATCGATAACTGGTATCGTTACGAATGGGACTGAAATGGGCAGCTCTGTGCGTTACATACAAGACAGCCAAGCAGGTATTGCCATTTATCCAGGAGTTGATTGGGCTGCTTGGCCAACAGCTCCATTACGTGGAGACCTCGTTACCGTTTCAGGTGTAATAACCGAGTTCAACGGACTACTCGAAATAGGACCAACACTAACCTCTGTTACTGTAAACTCATCAAACAATACTCTTCCTATAAATCAATTGGTTACTCCAAACATGATTGCTGAAGATTACGAAGGCGAATTGGTAACCGTGGATAATGTAGTTTTCGATTTGGCAGGTTCTGTCATCTCAGCTAATTCTACCTACAGCTATTTGGCTAACGGACAATCGGGTGTTATTTACATTCGTGCTGGAAGTGTTTTAGTTGGAACGAATCTTCCAGCGAGCGCAATTACGCTTGTCGGAATTGTTTCGCAATTCGACGCTACTGCGCCTTTCGATGCTGGATACCAAATCCTTCCTCGCGATGAAAATGATTTCATTCTTCCTCCAGGTGTTGCTATCATTGGCACAGTTACGCAAACCAACATCACCACGTCGTCTTTCGATTTAAACTGGACAACCAATAACACGGGAGATAGTGAAGTGAATTATGGTTTAACACCTTCATTGGGTCAAACAGTTTACATCAATGAAAGTGTAACGAGTCACGTTGTGAATATCCCTGGCTTACAGCCTGGAACCATTTACTACGCATCTGTAACTTCTTCAAACGTTGATGGTTCAAGCACGAGCAGTGTTCGTCCGTATGCTACGAAAAGTTTAAGCTCGGGTGAAATAAGAACTTACTTCACAAGACAAGTCGACATCAACTACGCTACTATCGAAAACGCAATCTCTTTGGGCACGTCAACAAACGACACCATCGCAGCATACATTCTTCGCGCTCAACAAGCCGTTGACATTGCAATCTATAACTTCACAGATGATGTGACTATTGCCAATGCAATCAACAACAGATATAACGCTGGTGTGCAAGTGCGCATTGTTGCCGATGGTTCTACCGCTCAACTGGGTCAATCCCTTTTAGATCCAAATATTCCTATTGTTGAGCGAATTAACACTTCTGGGACCGGAATCATGCACAACAAATTCATTGTTGTTGATCCAGATTCAGCTGCGAATTCATGGGTGTTTACAGGGTCTACCAACTGGACAGACAACAATATGTCCAACGACTTCAACAACATTATCATCTTCCAAGATCAAAGTATTGCCCGCGGATATCGCTTAGAGTTTGAAGAGATGTGGGGTGGATCTGGCGCACAGCCAGGAAATCCTAACGGTGTATTTGGATCTAGTAAAACGAACAACACACCGTTGCAATATGTAATGGGTCCAGACGATATTAAAGTTGAAAGTTATTTCTCTCCTACCGACAACGCAAACGGTGCAATTATCAAGACCATGCAAACGACAGATACTAACTTAGATTACGCAATTCTTGCTTTCACACGCGCAGATATTGCCGATGCTATTATCGCTGAAGATGATTTATTCCTTGTTTTAGTAAGAGGTATGATGGAGCAAACATCAGATCCATCTTCAGAGTTTGCATACTTGGAAGCAGCAGGACAAGACATTCGTTCACACGAAGCGATTCCTTATGATCTTCACCACAAGTATTGCATTGTCGATCACAGCACATTGGATTCAGACCCTACAGTTCTTACTGGAAGTCACAACTGGAGTAGCGCAGCGCAAACAACTAACGACGAAAACACTGTTGTTGTTCACGATGCGCGCATTGCTAATCTTTACCTTCAAGAATTCATGGCAACATGGAGTTTGGTTGGTGTTGAAGATGAGACGAACAATGACATGAGCGTTTATCCGAACCCTGCATCTTACAATCTTTGGGTGAGCGTTCCTGTTCAATCTGGAAAATCAATTTTGAATATCTACAGCGCACAAGGACAGCTGGTTCACACCGAATATTTAAACGCAGGAATGAATCAAGTTTCATTGCCTTCATTGGCTGTTGGAACTTATGTATGTAAAGTTTCAAACGACACGAACCTTTGGACGAAGACAATCATTATCAAATAATCGTCTTCTGATTTAGATACTAAGAGGGCGGAACATTTCGCCCTCTTATATTTGCAACCTATGGAAACCTTTCGAATTGTTGGACTCATGAGCGGAACCAGTCTCGATGGATTGGACATTGCGTTGTGCGATCTTTCCTTCAACGAAGGAAAATGGGATTACGAAATTGTTGCCGCTGAAACAGTGGTTTACGACGCATCATGGAGAGATATTTTCCGCAGAGCTCATAAAATGTCTGCGCTTGAATTGGCGCAACTGAACGTTGATTTCGGTATTTATTCTGGAAAGCAAGTCAAGCGATTTCTAACTGAACGTAATCTAACTGCCGACGCCGTAGCCTCTCACGGACATACTATTTTCCATCAGCCCGGTGAATCGCTAACCGTTCAAATCGGAAGCGGCGCACACATTGCTGCAAATTCAGGAATTAAAACCATTTGCGATTTCAGAACCACAGATGTAGCCCACGGTGGACAAGGCGCTCCATTAGTTCCTATTGGCGACCGCTTGTTATTCAGTGAATACGATTTTTGTTTGAATATTGGCGGAATTGCGAATGTGTCTTACATCCTCATGGGAGATTTAAACGCCTTCGATGTTTGTGTGGCGAATATGGCCTTGAATCTATTGGCTGAGCAAACCGGATATCCGTTCGATGCCAACGGAGAAATGGCAAGACGCGGTGTTCTGAATATTGAACTTCTTGAAAAACTAAATTCACTTTCTTACTACTCACAAGAACTTCCGAAGTCATTGGGAAAAGAATGGTTCGAACGTCACTTCCTTCCTTTGCTTGGCTCATCGCAATTAACCATCCGTGATTTATTAGCGACATGCACCGAACACATGGCGGTGCAAATAGCCCAGATTTTTGAAGGTTGGACAGGAAGTGTTTTAGTTACTGGAGGAGGCGCTTTCAACGAATTTCTTATCGAGTCTATTCAGGCAAAGACCGATCTTTCTGTGGTTGTTCCCGACACCGACACGGTGCAATACAAAGAGGCGCTCATTTTCGCCTTGTTAGGCGCCCTTCGACTCTCTGAGCTACCGACAGCACTCTCGGAAGTTACAGGCGCTTCTAAAGACACCTGTGGCGGCTGTATCTATTTGTAATTGGAAAGTACTTCCTTGAATTCATTCATCGATTCTATGGTGTGTAAACTGTCGGGCTGATGAATCCAGAAATAGCATTTCTTCAATCCAATCTTTTCCCATTCTCGAAGCTGCTGCGCCCATTGGTTCATGCGAACCTCATCGCTCGCATGCAAATCATTTCCACCAAAACGAATCACCAACTCATCACTGGTCAATCGCATGTGCACAGCGTCTCTTCTTCCCGCAGTGTCGCACACTATTAATCCAACATTCAGCTTTTTAAATTCTTCGGCATACTCTTCCAAGACATTTCCAACAAACCAATCTGGATGACGCATCTCTACCGAATAACGGACGTCACTCGGAAGCCTTTCCAGATAACGCAAAAGAGGTTCTGCCTTGGATGGACTGTAATGTGGTGGAAGCTGAATGAATGTAGTTCCCAAATTCTTTCCGAAAGCAAAAAGTGCTTCCATAAATTGATCGGTCTCGCGCTCGCAATTTTGAAATTGTCGCCAATGAGAAATACTTTGTGAAAATTTCGGACAGAATAAAAAATTCTCGGGGACTTGCCCAACCCACTTCTCTACCTGCGCAACTGAAGGAATACGATAGTGCGAACCGTTGAATTCAATACACGGAAAAAGTCTTGAATAGTAGTGTAGAAACTCTGTTGGTTTCGTCTTGGCAGGAAAGTGAATTCCCTTCCACTGCGGAACACCCCATACTGTGCCTCCTATGATAATTTCCAGATCGCCCGAACGTTCATTCGGTATGAAAGAATAATCCTGAGTAGGAACGTCTAATGAAAAAGAAAAGTGATCAACATTATCTAACTTCCCGAATTTCACTCGACTATATTTCTAAGTGGTGCTAACATTACAGCAGCCTGACGCTCCCGCTTAACATGTCCTATTGCATAAATGGGAGTCCAGATAAATCCATACAAACCGAATACACCTATGATTGAAGCTGTGGCCCACCAATTGGTTACAAAAAACTCATCCTTCCAAATGTAATTGTAGAAGGAAGTAATGATGTCTCCTTTTTGCGGATCATGCATTGGAATAAAATTGAACATCATCGAAGTGAGTATGATCAAGGTAACAACAGCTGTTGAACCAATAGAAGCGGAGTAGTTCGGTTCACTTCCCGAACCTTTTGAAAAATTCCAATACCCAACCATGTAGTTGTGTTTATCACAAACCACAACCACTTCATCGTCCCACTGCGCATGATACAGGCCATCGCTGACGCGCGTAATGACTTCATCGTTCAACTTCACCCAGCGCTGGGCACCTTTATCTTCTTGTCCTTCTAAATGCGAAGTCCCGCTTTCAATAAGTTTTCCTTTTACAATTCTTAACTCGCGGTTTGGAAATAGTTTTTCGAACATGATTTTTCGTGTTGTTATTGCGAAGATAATGGAATCGCTTCAAGCTCTACGCGACGTCCTTTTTCTCCGGTTTCGTTAATTCCTACGACTTTGATTTTTATACTTTTTTCTGGAATTCCATTTGCTATTAACCATTGTTTGGTGGCTTGAATTCGTGCGTTGGCTAATTCTTTATTTCGCCTTGTGATACCGTCTGAACTAGCAAATCCGCTAATGGTGAAGGTTGAATTCGTTTGATCTCTCAACCAATTCCGAAGATCTATTTTCTGAATTTCATTCAATGAACTTTCATTCACAGGAAAGAAATATTTTTTGGTTGAAACGCTTGTGCTGACTGATGCTTCCACCTTTGAAACATTCAATCTACTTCGATCTACTTCTTCCAACAACGTCAAATTTGTGTAAACAAAATCGAGTAATTCAAATTGGAAATTACCATTGGCATCGAACTTAAACACACGAATGATATTTCCAAATTCATCGATCAGTTCTGCCTTGTATCCTTTACCATTTCCTGTGGCTTTTAAAACTTCCCAATCCTTTTCAGCAATACTGACTTTGTATTTCGTTTCCATAGACAAACTGAAGAGGGATGTTAATCCTTCGGCATTCGATTTCAAATCGGAACGTTCTCCACTTCCAATAGAAACAACGTAAAGGCCAATGTTTGGTAATACCCGCGTTCCTTCCTTCAATCTAAATTGAACCTCTTTACTTTTTTGTGGAAGTATGTAATGTTCAATTTGCTTTTCGCGCGAAACATAGGCTTCATTACTTGAAACAAATAC
>Ga0192647_101270_pt1 | contig 16669 bp, 9 predicted proteins | sample LauGreFa1BDMLBSN_2_FD_133046 | JGI IMG/M metagenome (GOLD analysis project Ga0192647, IMG submission 133046) | Freshwater lake microbial communities from Lake Michigan, USA - Fa13.BD.MLB.SN - reassembly | ecosystem: Environmental > Aquatic > Freshwater > Lake | place: Lake Michigan, USA...
AGCAGGATGTGCCCGTTGGCGAGCATCTGCCCGTCGCGGGAACTCTCAGGGAAGGTCCATGAGGTCCTGCCATCCGCCTCGACGATGCGCGTCTCGCCTCCGAAGGCCAGGAACCGGTGCGTGACCGCGTCCGTACCGTCGGCGCCGAGCGATGTGCCCGCGACGGCGCCGGCTGTGATCATGGCGAGCGTGGCGAAGAACGGGCAGCGCGTGACGCCTGCCGCGGTTTCGGGCGCGAGGTGCTTCATCGAATGGTCCCCTCGGGGAGGTCCAGGCACCAGCCGGTGCAGAGGTCGTTGCCGAACGTGTTCCAATCGTCGAGCATCCACACGACCTTCTTGTCGCGGGTGACCTCGATCATCTGCGGGTGGTCGGGCCCGGCGTGGGTGTTGCCGAAGATCACGTTGCCATTGGGCAGCACCTGCAGGCTGGTCACCCAGCAGAGGTGGATCGGGCGGCCGTCGGGACGCTTGAGTTCGTCGCGCTCGACCGACCAGACGGTCTTCTTGTCGGGCGTCACCTCGAACACGCGGTTGTTGTTGCCACCGCCGATGAGGGTATTGCCGTTCTTGAGCCGGAGTGCGTTGAAGACGGCGGTGCCGTGGCCATCGTGGCCACCCGTGGCCGGCTGGTTGTTGAGGTCGAGCGCGTACTCCCACGTGACCTTGCCCGCGGCGTCGTACTCGCGAACGAGGCCGAGTCCCTCGTGGCACACGAGGTAGGTACCCGCATCGGTCTTGCGGACACGCCGCGTGTCGCGGTGCCAGTCGGGGCGCTCGACCTGCAGCGGGACAGTGCGCACGACGCCGCCCTGCGGATCGACCTCGATGATGCGCAGGTTGCCCGTCTCGGCGATCATCGTGTCGCCATTCGCGAGACGCTGGAAGCCGTGGATCTCGACCCGATCGGCGTAGGGCGCGATGGGGCGGCTGGTCCACTCCCACACCGTCTCGCCCGCGCGCGTGACCTCGACGATGCGGTTGGGCGCCGGGTGAAGCAGCAGATTGCCGTTCGCGAGCACCTGCAGGTCGTGCGAGTTGTGGCCGCAGGGGTGCTCCCACTCGACGCGGCCGTCGTGCCCGAGGATGGTGACCTTGCCCTTGTCCTGTCCGATCACGCGGTGCGAGGTGAAGCCGTAGGTGGCGTGGATCGCCGCGAGGTCGCCAAGCGCCTCCATGCGCGCGAGATCGGCCGAGACGAGCTCCGCGATCGCCCGGTCGCCTGCGCGGAACGCGAGCACGCTGTCACCCTGCGCAAGACGAAACGCGCGCAGCGCCGGATCACGGCGGGCGCGTGCGTCGAGCACGGCAAAGTCGCCGAGCAGCGCGTCGATCTCGCCCTTCTCCACCCGCCCGACGCGCTCGCCGATCGGTCCCGTGGCGGCGACGATCCGTGGATCGGTCACGCGCCCGGTGACCCAGGCCTTCTCCGGGGTCGCGTCGACGGCGCCGATCCGCTTCGAGGCGAGGTCTGCCGCAACGAGTATGGGTGCGTCCTTGCGGACGAGCGCGCCCACGCCGCTGCCGGTGAAGTACGGCCGCGTGAGCGCGAACTCCGCGGCGCGCTCCTCGGTCGCGCGAAAGCCGTTGACGATCACATCGACCTCGCCCGAGCGGAGCGCCTCCGCTTCGGCGCCCTCGGCCACCGACTTCTCCTCGATCGTCCACTTGAGCCGCTTCGCGAGTGCCTGCACGACGTCGTTGTCGAGGCCGCGGCTTGGATCGCGCCGCGTGGAGGGCTTCCAGTACGGCGGGTTCACGGCGGGCCTGCCAACGCGCAGCACGCGCTGCCCGGCGTTGAGTTCATCGGCCACCAGCGGCGACAGGTCGAACCGCGGCGTCATCTCGCGGGCATGGGTCCGCACCGCCGCCGTCACGAGTGCCGCCACGCGGGCCATGAGCTGCTCGTCGCACTTGTCGGCGTGGTCGGTCACCTTGTGGTAGTCCTCGTGGTCCTCGCAGCTGAAGAGGACCGCCGGCACGCCCGCACCCAGGAACGCGCCCTGGTCGCTGCGCATGAGCCAGTCGGGGTGCGTGTCGACCTTCATCTCGATCGGCACCTGCGGGGCAAGCCGCACGAGGAGATCGACCAGCACCTTGCCCTTGGGACCGCCGTCGAGCCGGATCGCGCCGTCCGGCTGCCGCGAGATCATGTCCATGTTGAACATGCCGCGCAGCCGCGCCACGGGGAGCGTCTCCTCCTCCACGAAGGCGCGGCTGCCCACGAGACCAGCCTCCTCGCCCGTGAAGCCAACGAAGACGACGCCGACATCGAGGCGGTCGTCACGCATCGCCTCGGCCACGGCGATCAAGCCGCACACGCCGCTGGCGTTGTCGTCGGCTCCGTTGAAGATGCGGTCGTCGCCCGCGCGTGCGTTGGGCAGGTGGTCGTAGTGCGCCGTGACCAGGATGTACTCGCCGCTGGGGTTGCCGCCTGCGGGCGGGATCCAAGCGACCACGTTCGGGCTCGCCGCAGGCATGCGTGCCACGGGCACCAGCATCGAGTCGCGGCCCTCGAGTGGCTTCGCGCCCGCCTCAGCGAGCTTCGCGGCGATCCACTCCGCGGCGCGCCGTCCGTCCTCGGAGCGGAACGATCGTCCGTTCATCGCATCGGACGCGAGCGCGGCGAGGTTTGCCTTCATGCGCGCGGCATCGATGCGCGGCACGATCGCCGCGGGGTCGTCGGCGCGGAGCCGCGCGGCGGGGATCGCTGCAAGAAGCGCTGCGAGCAGGACGGACGCGATGCGAGGCATTCGGCGCATCCGTGCAGCGTAGCGCCGCGTCACCGCCGCGGCTGCACTGGCTTGGTCATCTCGTCGACGAGCGCCGTCGCGCCGTAGACGACGCGCATCGCCTCCAGCATGCCGCGGGCATCGACCGACGTGGCTCGGTTGCGGGTGATGTCGTAGACCACATCGCCCGCCAGGCTGTCGAGGTTGCCGTCGAAGATGAGCCCGACGATCTCGCCGTCGGCGTCGACGATGGGCGATCCCGAGTTGCCGCCGATGATGTCGTTGGTGGAGACGAAGTTGAACGGCGTATCGGCCTGGAGCCTGCCGCGCGCACCGAGCCACGATGCGGGCAGGGCGAAGGCGGGATCGCCCGCGCGCGCCTCGGCGCGCAAGAATGTGCCGCCGAGCGTGGTGAACGGCGGGATCGCCTCGCCCGACGTGCTCGTCCACCCCTGCACGGTGCCGTAGCTCATGCGCAGGGTGAATGTCGCGTCGGGATACACGCTGTCGCCGAACGCCGCGAACCGCGCCGAGGCGATGTCGGCGTAGCCGAGACGCTGGGGGCTGTCGACCTCGTCCTCCCACGCCTTGCGGGCGGCGCGCGCCGCGGCGTCGATCGACAGGACGAAGCGGATCATCGGATCCGCGCATTCCGCCAGCTCGCGCTCGTTCATGGCCGCCACCGCGTGGCGGAACCCCACGTCGCCGAGGCTCGTGCCCCGCACCAGCGCCGTGGCGCGGGCCCGCGGGCTCTGTCCCTCGAGGAGACGCACGACGAGCGCATCGTCGAGTCCGCGTTCCTCGGCAAGTCCCGCCAGCCACGACGCCATGCGCTCGATCTCGAGCTCGACATGGATCGGCGCGGGTGAGTAGAGCATCGCCTCGAGCGACGCGCGCCCGGCGTCGCCGTACTCGGGCAGCCGCTCCGGGCTCGGCTTGCGCGACTCGGCGCCGAGCCGCACCAGCATGCGTGCGATCTGCGCAAGGTCACCGCCGCGGAACCGCCGCTCCAGCGCGAAGTAGTCGGGCGCCAGTCGCCGCCACGCCGCCAGCGACCCGGTCACCAGCGCGCGGCCGCGGTCGAACTGCGCTGCCTCGGGCCTACCCGCCAGTCGCGCCGCGAGCGCAGCCTCCTCGGCGCGCTTGCCGGCCACGAGGGCGGGATCCTGCAGCGCGTCGAGCAGCCCCTGCGTGGACTTGCGTCCGTTCTGCGTGCCGAAGAAGTCCTCGCGCGCGATCCGTGCGTTCTCCGCTCCGCGTCCCATGAAGGTCTGCAGCTTCACCTCGTTGCGCCACAGCCGCCGGAGGTTGGCTGGCTCCTCCACATCGCGCATGAACGCCACATGGTCGGCGGTGTACAGGCGGTTCGTCGAGCCGGGGTGCCCCCAGGTGAAGACGAGCTCGCCGGCCTGCGCTCCATCCGCATCCCACGCCAGGAAATGCTCGGGCTCCCAGGGCTTGCCGTCCTCGTAGATGCGGAAGAAGCAGCAGTCGAGGTCGAACCGCGGGAACTCGAAGTTGTCGGCATCGCCGCCAAAGAACGCGATCGCCGTCTCGGGCGCGAACACCAGCCGCACATCGCGGAAGGTCTTGTAGCGGTAGAGGTGGTAGCGGCCACCCTGGTAGAGCGTGACTACCTCGCTGGTGAGCGCCGTGGTCTTCTCACTCTCGTCCTCGATCGCGGCGATCGCGCGACGCTTGGCCGCGCCCGCGGCGGCGGGATCGGCGGAGCCCTTCGCAGCGGCGACCACGCGCTCCGTCACATCCTCGATCGACCACAGGATGTTGAGCTCGAGGTCGGGGCAGGGCAGCTCCTCGGCCAGCGCGTGTGCATGGAAGCCCGTCTCCAGCAGGTCGCGCTCGGGTGTCGAGAGCTTGGCGAGCATGTCGCTGCCCACATGGTGGTTGGTCATGACCAGGCCCGCAGGCGACACCACCGAGCCCGATCCGCCCGTCGAGAAGCGCACCGCCGCCTTCTGCAGCCGCTCGAACAGCGCTGGACTGCCCTCGAAGCCGTACTTCGCCTTGAGTGCCTCCGCGGGGATGGCGTTCGGCAGCCACATTCCCTCCTCGGCGCGCATGGTGGCGGCTGCGATCAGGCACAAACAGGTCGAAACGACGAACTTGGGGAGGTCCATTCGCGAAGGGTAGCCACCCCCGAGCGGAATTTGCTTGATGCGCCCCCCGAACGGGCCGATGGAGGGGCGGCGCGGGCGGTCTGCCCGACGCCAGTCGACGGAAGTCCAGACATGTGCGGCATCATCGGATACTCAGGTCGGCCCGCCCCCGCGGCGCACCCGTTCGCCCCCGCGGCGCTTGAGGGCGGCATCCGCTCGATCTGTCACCGTGGACCCGATGACTCAGGTGTCTTCCACGATGCCGCCGCCTGCGTCGGGCTCGGTCACGCCCGCCTCTCGATCATCGACCTCTCGCCCCTCGGGCACCAGCCCATGGAGGCGCTCGATGGCGCGGTGCAGCTCGTCTTCAACGGCGAGATCTACAACTACCGCGAGCTCCGCCGCGAACTCGAGGCCAAGGGACACACCTTCCGCGGCCACTCCGACACCGAGGTGATCCTCCACCTCTATCTCGAGGAGGGCGAGCGCATGCTCGCGCGCCTCAACGGGATCTTCACCGTCGCCTTCTTCGACCGCCGCACCGGCGACATGCTCGTCGCGCGCGATGCCCTCGGCGTGAAGCCGCTGTACTACACCGCCAACGAGCGCGGCGTGGCGTTCTGCAGCGAGATCAAGGGACTCCTCGACCTCGTGCCCGAGGCGCGGGAGCTCGATCCCGTGGCGCTGCACCGCTACCTGAGCTTCCTCTGGTGCCCCGGCGAGGGCACGCCGCTCAAGGCGGTGCGCAAGCTGCTGCCGGGCGAGGCGATGGTGCTGCGCGGCGGCAAGATCACGCGGCGCTGGACCTGGTACCAACTCCCTGCCTTCCGAGGCGTGCGGGCCGATCTCAACGAGCAGCAGTCGATCGAGGGCACTGCGGCCCACGTGCGCCGCGCCGTCGAGCGGCAGATGGTGGCCGATGTGCCGGTGGGCGCGTTCCTCTCCGGCGGGCTCGATTCGAGCGCGGTGGTGGCATTCGCGCGCGAGCAGGCGGCCGATCTCCAGTGCTTCACCATCCGCCAGGTCGGTGGTGCCGAGCAGGGGGTCACCGACGACCTGCCCTACGCCGAGCGCGTGGCCAAGCATCTCGGCGTGCGCCTGCACACCGTGGAGATCGATGCCAGCCGCATGGCGGGCGACATCGAGCGCATGGTGTGGCAGCTCGATGAGCCGCTCGCCGATCCGGCGCCCCTGAATGTGCTCTACATCTGCGAGCTTGCGCGGCAGAACGGCATGAAGGTGCTGCTGTCGGGCGCGGGCGGCGACGACCTGTTCACGGGCTACCGCCGCCATCGCGCGCTCGAGCTGCAGCGCTACTGGGACTGGATGCCCCGCGGCGTGCGCGGGCTCATCGAGTCGACCACGGCGCGGCTCGACCAACGCAAGGCCTGGGCGCGTCGACTGGCGAAGTTCGCCAATGGCGCGGGTCTCGACGGCGACGAGCGCATCGCCAACTACTTCCGCTGGTCGCGCGAGGCGGACCTGCACGCGCTCTACAGCAGCGAGACGCGCCGGGCGATCGGCTCGGCCACGGCGCTCGACCCGATGATCGACTTCATGCGGCCGCTGCCGGCGGACACGCATCCGCTCGAGCGCATGCTCGCGCTCGAGCAGCGCTTCTTCCTCTCCGACCACAACCTGCCCTACACCGACAAGATGTCGATGGCCGTGGGCGTGGAGGTGCGCGTGCCGCTGCTCGACCTCGAGCTCGTCGAGTTCGCCGCGCGCATTCCCCCGGGCGTCAAGCAGCGGGGCGGCGTGGGCAAGTGGGTCTTCAAGAAGGCCATGGAGCCGTATCTGCCGCACGATGTCATCTACCGCCCGAAGTCCGGCTTCGGCGCACCGCTGCGGCAGTGGATGCGCGGCGACCTCCGAGAACTCGTGGGCGATCTCCTTGGGCCGGAGAGCATCCGTCGCCGCGGGCTCTTCGACGCCCAGGCGGTGCAGCGGCTCATCGCCGCCAACCAGTCGGGCGCGGTCGATGCGTCCTACACGCTTCTTTCGCTGCTTTCGATCGAGATTTGGTGCAGGCGATTTGTGGATTGACGGTTCGCGTCCACAATCATGCGCCTTGACGAACGTCGCAAAGACCCAGGTTCACGACTTCTGGAACCGCGCCAGCTGCGGCGAGGAGCAGCTGCTCCCCAGCGAGGCGCGCGACGGGTACGACGCCCAGCGCGCGGAGCGATACCGCCTGGAGCCCTACATCCCCGGGTTCGCGGGATTCGCCGGGTCGAAGGGCCTCCGCACGCTCGAGATCGGCGTGGGCCTGGGAGCCGACCACCAGTCATTCGCCGAGCGCGGCGCCGATATGCATGGCATCGACCTGACTCCGCGGGCGATCGAGCACACCGAACGGCGGCTCGCGCACTTCGGCCTCCAGTCAAGGCTCGCGGTCGGTGATGCGGAACACCTGCCTTTCCCCGACGAATCCTTCGACCTCGTCTACTCCTGGGGCGTGCTCCATCACAGCCCCGACACCCCGAAGGCGTTCCGGGAAGTGCTGCGCGTCCTCCGCAAGGGCGGCACCGCGCGCATCATGGTCTACTCGAAGTGGAGCCTGATCGGACTGATGCTCTGGCTGCGCTACGCACTGCTGCGTGGTCGCCCGTGGACCAGCCTGCGGGAGATCTACGACCGGTACCTCGAGAGCCCGGGCACGAAGGCGTACACCGTTGCCGAGGCGCGCGAACTCTGCGCGGGCTTCCGCGAGGTGCGCATCCGCACCGTGCTCACACACGGCGACCTGCTCGAGTCAGGTGCGGGGCAGCGCCACAGGGGGCCGCTGCTTGCGCTCGCCCGACGGGTCTGGCCGCGGTGGCTCTTCCGCACGTGCACGCCGACCAGCGGTCTCTACATGCTCATCGAGTGCCGCCGATAACACGGCCAGTCCCGACCCTGCATCCCGCACCCGAGAAGCGCAGGTCGCCGCGTGTGCGTGAAGTCAAATTCCTGCGGCATTTCCACCCGACTAGGGCGGTTTGCCCACGGGCACCCCTGCTCGAGCGCCGATAGTACCGTCCCCGACTCGGTTTACGGCGCGTCGGCGATTCGAGGTCCCCAGTGAAACAGATCCTGCAGTCCCTCAAGAATGGCTCCACCGAGGTCGCCGAGGTTCCGTGCCCCGCGGTCAAGCGCGGCCACCTGCTCGTGCGCTCCTCGCGCACCCTCGTGTCGGTCGGCACCGAGCGCATGCTCGTCGAGTTCGGCAAGGCGGGCTGGATCGACAAGGCGCGCCAGCAGCCCGACAAGGTGCGCATGGTCCTCGACAAGATCAAGACCGACGGACTCATGCCCACGCTCGAGGCGGTGTTCAACAAACTCGACCAGCCGCTGCCGCTCGGATACTGCAACGTCGGCCGCGTGATGGAGGCTGGCAGCGGGCTCGTGGGCTACGCGCCCGGCGACCGCATCGTGTCCAACGGCAAGCACGCCGAAGCGGTGTGCGTTCCGATCAACCTCACCGCGCGCGTGCCCGACAACGTCACCGACGACGAGGCTGCGTTCACCGTGCTTGGCGCGATCGCGCTGCAGGGCATCCGCCTCGTGCAGCCGACGTTGGGCGAGACCGTGGTCGTCACCGGCCTCGGGCTCATCGGACTCGTGACGGTGCAGCTGCTGCGCGCCCACGGCTGCCGCGTGCTTGGCCTCGACTTCGACCCCGAGAAGCTCGCGCTCGCGAAGAAGTTCGGCGCGGATGTCGTCAACCTCGGCGCGGGCGAGGATCCCGTGAAGGCCGCGCAGGCCTACTCGCGCGGACGCGGCGTCGATGCCGTCATCATCACCGCCAGCACCAAGTCGAACGAGCCCATGCACCAGGCGGCGCTCATGTGCCGCAAGCGCGGGCGTATCGTCCTCGTCGGCGTGACCGGACTCGAGCTCTCGCGCGCCGACTTCTTCGAGAAGGAGATCACCTTCCAGGTCTCGTGCTCGTACGGTCCCGGCCGCTACGACGCGAACTACGAGGAGCGCGGCAACGACTATCCCGTCGGCTTCGTCCGCTGGACCGAGCAGCGCAACTTCGAGGCCGTGCTCGACATGATGTCGGACGGGCGCCTCGACGTGAAGCCGCTCATCTCGCACCGCTTCGCCATCACCGATGCGGAGTCCGCGTACGAGCTGGTGGGCGGCGGGGCTCCGAGCCTGGGCATCCTGCTCGAGTACCCCGACGCCGACAAGAAGTCCGACAGCGAGGTGCGGCGCACGACCGTGGAACTGCCGCGCAAGGACGCGGCCGCCGGCGCGCCCCCCGCGCGCGGCAACGCATCGATCGGCTTCATCGGATCCGGCAACTACGCGACCGCGGTGCTCATTCCCGCGTTCAAGGAGTCGGGCGCGCGGTTGCGCACCGTCGCCTCGAGCGGCGGCGTGAGCGGCGTGCATGCAGGCCGCAAGTTCGGCTTCGAGGCGACCACAACCGACACCAACGGCGTGTTCGCCGACCGCGATGTGAACGCCATCGTGATCTCCACGCGGCATGACTCGCACGCCTCGATGGTGTGCCAGGCGCTCCGCGCCGGCAAGCATGTGTTCGTCGAGAAGCCGATCGCGCTCCGCACCGAGGAACTCCGCGAGATCGAGGCCGCGCGCGGCGCGTGCGGCGACAGGCCGCCGGTGGTGATGGTCGGCTTCAACCGGCGGTTCGCACCGCAGGTGGTGAAGCTCAAGTCGCTGCTCGCGGGCGCCAAGGGCCCCAAGGCGTTCGTCATGACCGTGAACGCGGGCGCCATCCCCGGCGAGCACTGGACGCAGGACCGCGATGCCGGCGGTGGCCGCATCGTGGGCGAGGGCTGCCACTTCATCGATCTGCTGCGATTCCTCGTAGGCGAATCGATCCGCACCGTGCGCGCCCATGCCATGGAGGCCACGGCCGACGACACGGTGTCCATCGACCTCGGCTTCGCCGATGGTTCCATCGGCACCGTGCACTACTTCGCCAACGGCTCGAAGGCGTTCCCCAAGGAGCGGCTCGAGGTCTTCGCGCAGGGCCGCGTGATCCAGCTCGACAACTTCCGCAAGATGACGGGGTTCGGCTGGCCGGGCTTCTCCAAGATGAACCTCTGGCGGCAGGACAAGGGCCAAAAGGCCTGCGCCGCGGCGTTCGTGAACGCCGTCGCCACCGGCGGAGCTTCGCCGATCCCGTTCGAAGAACTCATCGAGGTCGCCGAGGCCACCATCGCCGCGGCCGATCTCGCGCGCACCAGCAAGTGACCCTTCTGCGACACTGACATGAGCACGATCCTCGTCGACATCATCGCGGGCGCCCGGCCCAACTTCATGAAGATCGCCCCGATCATCCGCGCCATCCAGGCGCGCGAGGCGCAGGGTGGACCGCTGCGGTACCGGCTGGTGCACACGGGCCAGCACTACGACGAGAAGATGTCGGGCGACTTCTTCCGGCAGCTGGGGATCCCCGCCCCCGATGTGAACCTCGAGGTCGGCTCGGGCACCCAGGCCGAGCAGACGGGCACGATCATGACGCGCTACGAGAAGCTGCTCCTCGAGCGCAAGCCGGCGCTCTGCCTCGTGGTCGGCGATGTGACCAGCACCATGGCCTGCTCGATCGCGGCGCAGAAGCTCTGCGTCAAGGTCGCGCACGTCGAGGCGGGCATCCGCTCGGGCGACTGGACCATGCCCGAGGAGATCAACCGCATGGTGACCGACGCGATCACCAACTACTTCTTCACCACCAGCGCGCACGCGAACCGCAACCTGCGCGGCGCGGGCGTGGGCGACGAGCGGATCTTCTTCGTGGGCAACACCATGATCGACACGCTGCTGTCGAACATGGACAGGCTGACCAAGCCGGCGTTCTTCGATGAGCTCGGCCTCAGGCCGAAGTCGTACTTCGTGATGACCATGCACCGGCCGGCCAACGTCGACTCGGGCAGCACATTCACCAAGCTGCTCGATGCGATCATCGCGGGCACGCGGGGCGAGCCCGTGGTGTTCCCGGTGCATCCGCGCACGGCCAAGACCATGCGCGAGTTCGGCGCGCTGCCTGCGAGCCTCAAGCTCGTCGATCCGCAGCCGTACCTCGAGTTCAACTATCTCGTGCGGCACGCGAAGGCCGTCATCACCGACTCGGGCGGAATCACCGAGGAGACCACGGTGATGGGCGTGCCCTGCATGACGCTGCGCGACAACACCGAGCGGCCGGAGACGGTCGAGATCGGCACCAACGACCTGATCGGCACCAACCCAGCGGCGCTCAAGCCTGCGCTCGACCGGCTGTTCGAGGGCAAGTGGAAGAAGGGCGCCATTCCCGAGCTGTGGGACGGCCGAACGAGCGAGCGCATCGTCGCGCACCTCGAGAAGCTGCTCGCGTGATCCGATGGGTCCTCTCGCCAAGGCACTCCGGTTGTGGCACACGGTCCGGTGGCTGAAGCCGGTCCAGGTGTACGGCCGCGTGTGGTTCCGCGTCGCGCGGCCCAAGCCGGACCTACGTCCTGCACCGCGGGTTCGGGTGCCAGTCGGGCCGTGGGCGCAGCCGGCGCGGCGGGAGCAGAGTCTCGTGTCGGCCACGCAGTTTCGTTTCCTCGGCGAGGAGCGGGATCTCGACGCGCACGGATGGGACGACAAGGGGCTGGCCAAGCTCTGGCGCTACAACCAGCACTACTTCGATGACCTGTGCGCGGTCGGCGCGGCGGATCGGTCGGCATGGCACCGGGCGCTCATCGCGCGGTGGATACGGGAGTGCCCGCCGGCAGTGGGCACGGCGTGGGAGCCGTATCCGATGTCGCTGCGCATCGTGAACTGGATCAAGTGGCTGCGCGCTGGCAACGAACCAGTCGAGGGGATGCTGGACAGCCTCGCGGCGCAGGTGCGGTTCCTGGGCAGGCGTCTGGAGTGGCATCTACTGGGGAATCACCTGTTCGTGAACGCCAAGGCGCTGGTGGTGGCGGGGCTGTTCTTCGAGGGCGAGGAGGCCGACGCGTGGCGCGAGCGGGGGTGGCGGATCCTGCGGGCGGAGATTCCCGAGCAGATCCTGGCCGACGGCGGGCAGTTCGAGCGATCGCCCATGTACCACGCGCTGGCGGTCGAGGACATGCTGGATCTGCTGAACGCGATGCAGTCATACGCGCGCGTGTGCGATGCGGCCGACGAGGCGCGCGTGCGCGAGCGGCTCGCATCGATGCGGGCGTTTCTGGCGGCGGTGTGCCATCCCGATGGCGAGGTGGCGTTCTTCAACGACAGTGCGCAGGGGGTCGCTCCGACGCGGGCGGAGTTGGAGGGGTATGCGGTTGGGCTTGGCTTGCCTGTCCAAGTCACGCATGGCTTGCCTGTCCAAGACTGCGGCGCGCTCGGCCAAGGCCGTGGCTTGCCTGTCCAGGATCGTGGCTTGCCTGTCCAGGACCTTGGCTTGCCTGTCCAAGTTGTCGGCCTGCAGCCGTCCGGAGTCGTTCGAGTGGATGTCCCCTCGCATGGCGTCGCTGCGATCATGGATGTTGGCCCGGTTGGCCCCGACTATCTGCCTGGTCATGCTCACGCCGACACACTCTCGTTCGAACTGTCGGTTGCAGGGCAGCGGGTGCTCGTGAATTCAGGCGTCTCGCAGTACGGCTTGGGGCCGGAGCGACTTCGACAACGGGGTACGGCTGCCCACAACGCGGTGACGGTCGATGGCGCCGACAGCTCCGAGGTATGGGGTGGCTTTCGTGTTGCGCGGCGTGCGGGCGCAAGTCTAGTTTCTGCGGAGGCTTGCGACGCGATCGCGCCTGGGAATGCGTCTGGGGTCCGGGCGGTGGTCGAGGCTCAGCACGACGGATTCACGCGGATGGCCAGAGGCGGGGTGCACCGCCGGCTTTGGCGGTTTCACGAGGACGGAGGCTTGCCTGTCCAGTCCTCCGTGGGCGCTGGCTTGCCTGTCCAATCTGGACCAGCCTGCGAGCTCGGCTTGCCTGTCCACGCTCGGCTTGGCTTGACTGTCCAGGATCGGCTGGAGTCGCGGGGCGTGGTTGAGTCACATTGGCACTTTGCGCCGGGGATTGAGTTGGAGGTTTCGGATGGGGATCGCATCCTCACCGCGACAGGGCTGGGATTCCAATTCCGATTCGCTGCCGAAGGTGCAGTGTGGCGGGTGGCTCGGTCGACATACCACCCACGGTTCGGTGTGTCCGTGCCGAACTGGAAGGCCATCGCCCGATTCGAGGGCGCCGTGGCGACTGTCCGCATCGAGTGGCAACCGTGCACGTCCTCTTCCTGACCGACAACTTCCCGCCCGAAGTGAACGCACCCGCGAGCCGGACGTTCGAGCACTGTCGCGAGTGGGTCAAGGCAGGTCACACCGTCACCGTCGTTACGTGCGCCCCGAACTTCCCCAAGGGCAAGGTGTTCGACGGATACCGCAACAAGCTCTGGCAGACGGAGACCGTCGAGGGCATCCGCGTCATCCGCGTCTGGAGCTACATCACCGCCAACGAAGGCTTCCTTCGCCGCGTGCTCGACTACCAGAGCTACATGCTCAGCGCGATCGTCGCGAGCGTGTTCGTCCGCAAGGTCGACCTCATCATCGGCACCAGTCCGCAGTTCTTCACGGCGTGCGCGGCGTATGTCGTCAGCCGCTACAAGTTCCGCCCGTACATCTTCGAGCTGCGCGACCTCTGGCCCGAGTCGATCAAGGCCGTCGGTGCGATGAAGAATGAGCGTGCGATCCGCTTCCTCGAGTGGATCGAGATGTTCCTGTACCGCAAGGCGGCCAAGGTCGTGTCCGTCACCCGGTCGTTCAAGGACATCCTCGTTCGGCGCGGCATCGACGGCGGCAAGATCGAGGTCATCACCAATGGCGTCGACATCTCGCAGTTCAAGCCGCGGCCCAAGGACCCCGAGCTGACCGCGAAGCTCGGCATGACGGGGAAGTTCGTGGCCGGCTACATCGGCACGCACGGACTTGCCCACGGACTCGAGACCCTGCTCGAGGCCGCCGAGCGCCTGCGCGGCCAGGACTTCGTGTTCCTCTTCCTCGGCGACGGCGCCCGCAAGGAGGCGCTCAAGCAGATGGCCGCGGAGAAGAAGCTCGACAACGTCGTCTTCATCGACAGCGTGTCCAAGGCCGATGTGGCGCGCTACTGGTCGCTGCTCGATGTGAGCGTCATCCACCTCAAGAAGACTGACCTCTTCACGACGGTCATCCCGTCGAAGCTCTTCGAGTCGATGGGCATGGGCCTGCCTGTGCTGCACGGAGTGGAGGGCGAGAGCGCCGACATCGTGCGCGAGGAGGGCGCGGGCATCCCCTTCGAACCCGAGAACGCCGACGAACTGTGCGCCGCGCTGCAGCGCCTCAAGTCGAACCCCGCCGAGCTCGACGAGTTCCGCGCCCGCTGCCTCAAGGGTGCGCAGAACTACGACCGCACGAATCTCGCGCTGCGCATGATGAAGATCCTCGAGAACACCGTCGCGCGCCGCTGACGCGCGGGCGATTCGGATTCACCCGAATCTCCGCGGGGATTCGCACGGGCACCGCCGCGGACCTCCAGCGCGGCGCTCACACGGGCAACCCGCGCTCCTTGCGCGCGAGCTCCCGCATCTTCACCACGATCATGTACTCGTACATCGACTGCAGCTTGCAGTAGGTGTAGCCGGCGCGTCCGTCGAGGAAGCCGCGCTTGAGCACGTACATCCACAGGAACTTCACCAGCGGGCGCAGGGGGAGGCGGAAGCTGAGCTCCTTGAGCGCCCTGCGCCGCTCGAACGGGTCGCGCGACAGGATCGCGCCGAGGCCCACGGGCTTCTCGCGCAGCTTCATCCCCTCCATGGCCTCGAACAGGCTGTACTTGTTGTGCTTGTCGAACCACTCGGTGAGGCCCTTCGAGAAGTTGTAGTGCTCGAAGAAGTTCCTCAGGTAGCCGTGCGGCCCGTCGATCACGGGGACGGGGTTCACCAGGCGCTCGAAGCGGATGTGTCCCGGGCGGAAGAAGCGCATGATCATGCCGGGGGGCATGGCGTGGCGGATCCACTCGCCCAGGAAGAAGTTCTTCCGTCCGCAGTAGTACGCCACCTCCTTGCGCGCGGCATCGCGGGCGATCGCGAGGATCTCCTCGCGCAGCTCGGGCGTCATGCGCTCGTCGGCGTCGAGATAGAACACCCAGGGATGCCTGAACGGGATGTTGTCCATGGCCCAGTTCTGGTGCGCCGCCCAGTTGTCGAATGGGCGCTCGACCACGCGGGCGCCCTTGGCCAGTGCGATCTCCTTCGTGCGGTCCTTGCTCAGGCTGTCGAAGACCACGATGTCGTCGAAGCCCGCGAGTGCGTCGAGGCAGGCGCCGATGTTGGTCTCTTCGTTGAGCGTGAGGATGAGGATCGAGATGGGCATGGGGGGGGCTCGAGCCTTCTTCATCGGCCCATTCCCCGCCCCGATCCGACGAAAAAGACAGGCGCCCCGCCGTGGGACGGGGCGCCTGAAGGACTTGTCCGAAAGGTCAGTTCGCGATGCCGCGGAGCGACACGTTGTCGACGTCGCCGCGCTCGTTGTTGCCGTTCGCGTTCGTGCGGAAGCGGAACTTGAACGCCGCGTTGTTGGCGGCCGCCGCGGGGAGAGTGAAGGTCGCGGAGGCCCAGGCCGTGGTGTTCACGGTGCCCGCCACGGTCCAGGCGCTGCCGTTCCACCACTCGATGTAGAGGAACTCGCCTGCGTCGAGGCCGTTGGTGCGGCGGCCCACCACGATGGAGATCGTGTTGTAGCCGACGGTGGAGAACGACTTCTCGATCCAGGTCGCGCGGTTCAGACGCGCGCCCCAGCTACCCGACTGCGCGGCGCCCGTCGCGGCGGCAGCCTGCGTGTTCTGCGTGAGCCAGCCTCCCGCGGTCAGGTTGCCCGACTCGAATCCGTCGGTGAAGAGCGTCACGGGCGCCGGCGGGGCGGTCGGCGTGGCGGCTGCCTGCAGCGAGTTCGGCGACAGGTTGCCCGAGGTGTCCTGGGCGCGGACAACGTAGTAGTACGTGAGCCCGCCCGTGAGCCCCGAGTTCACGAAGGTCGTCGCCGCGGTGGGCGAGGTCGTGACTTCGGTGTAACCGCCACCACTGGTGGTCGAGCGGTAGACGCGGTAGCCCGCGAGGTCGGTCTCGGTGTTGGCGGTCCAGCTGAGGGTCACCGACTGCTGGCCGGCGGTCGCGGCGAGCGACACGGGGGCGACGGGAGCCACGGTATCGCCGGTGTTGGGCGGGGTGTTGAGGATCGCGGCGTTCACATCGATGCGGCCGTAGCCGTAGACGTCGTCGAGGCCGGCGGTGCCGAGGTCCTTGCAGGTGCTGCGGATGATCTGCTCGACCTGCGCGGGCGAGAGGGTCGGATTGCGCGACCAGACCAGGCCGCAGAGACCAGCCGTGATCGGGCACGCGAAGCTGGTGCCGCTGACCGCGGCGTACGAGGTGTCACCGGCGTTCGAGGTCGTGTAGACGGCCACGCCCGGCGCCACGAGGTCGACGAGCGAGCCGCGGTTCGAGAAACTGGCGATGAGGTCGTTCTGGTCGGAGGCGCCGACGATCATGACATCGTCGTTGCGGTTGCCGGTCATGGTCACGCCGTCGTTGCCCGCGGCCCACACCAGCATCGCGCCCTTGGAGCGCACGTAGGTGCCCGTGGTGAAGACGGTGGACGAGTTCACGCCGCTGTAGCTCACGCTGGCGACCTTGTCGCCGACATCGGCCGCGAGGCGCGCCGCCGTGGTGAGGTTGGTCAGCGACGCGCTGCCGGTGGTGGCATCGGTCACGCGCATGGTGCGGTGCCCGAGGTTCCAGCCGATGCCCGAGATGCCGATGGCGTTGTTGCCGTTGCCCGCCGCGCAGCCTGAGCAGTTGGTTCCGTGGCCGTTGATGTCGGCGA
>Ga0192647_101272_pt1 | contig 16662 bp, 13 predicted proteins | sample LauGreFa1BDMLBSN_2_FD_133046 | JGI IMG/M metagenome (GOLD analysis project Ga0192647, IMG submission 133046) | Freshwater lake microbial communities from Lake Michigan, USA - Fa13.BD.MLB.SN - reassembly | ecosystem: Environmental > Aquatic > Freshwater > Lake | place: Lake Michigan, USA...
TACGCAGCACTTAAAAAACCATGGCTGGGTGTTTTATCACTGGCTGTTTTTAGTTACTTGAATCCTCATGCCTATGCTTGGGGGTTTGTGCGTTCACTACCAGTTTATTATGTACTTTTTTTAGTTGTATGTTTTCGTACATTGACTGCAAAAGACAAAGATAGACTTCCCAAGGATTGGCGAATTACGGTTTTTATATTACTTTGGCTATATTTTGCAATCACCTCGACACAAGCCTACTTTCCGGATATAGCTTGGCAACGATTTTGGCTTGTCACAAAAATATATTTACCTTTTTATTTTACTCTAGTTCTTATAAATACACGTTTTAAGCTTTATTGTTTAATAGTCACTATTGCCGCTTCAATTGGAGTTGTCGCTTTTAAAGGAGGGTTATTTGCAATATTGCACGGTTTCTCTGCCCGTGTTTATGGGCCACCAAACACTCAATTTGAAGAAAATAATGCATTTGCAGTGGCGATGTTAATTTGCATTCCTTTATTATTGATTTGGCAAAGAGAAACAATCAATCCATTATTTAAAAAAGGAATTTTATTCGTTATACCCATTATATATGCTGCATCACTATCTTCATGGTCTCGTGGGGCATTACTTACGATGGCTATACTTACATTAATCTTGATATTGAATAGTAAACATAAATTATTGGCAATCCCATTAGTTGTGCTCGGCGCTTTCTTTGTTAAAGATTATTTGCCACAAGAATGGTTTGGCCGTATGAATACTATTGAAACATATCAGACAGATGCCTCTGCAATGAGCAGAGTAGAGGCTTGGACTGATGGTTGGAACCATACCCTTGAACATCCTTTTGTTGGGGCGGGTTTTGAAGGATGGATGTATGTTACGCAACGTGATTGGCATAGCTCTTACGTTGAAATGTTTTCTGAACACGGTTTTGTTGCATTTGGACTTTGGCTCTCATTAATACTGGGAACTTTGGTCAACTTGACAAATCTACCTAAAAAAACATCTAAGTTTGAAGGTATGGAATGGGTGAGCAATTATTGCTCTATGATTAGAGCATCTCTGATTTGTTATATGGTTGGAACAGCATTTTTGGGTCTTTCTTATTGGGACTTACTTTATCATCTAATTTTTATTGCTGTTTTAGTTAAAAAATTTGCTCTGAAAGAGTTGGTTTCTAAGCAAAAAAGTTTTATTATTAAACCCCACTTGGCCGAATGATATTTAAGGTTCTGTATTTTAATACTTTTATTTATGCTTTTTTGATTGTGAAATTGAAAGTTTACCCTCAATAAGGGATATATTCTTGTTATACCTATTTAACGCGCATGCCTGCCACCGCTCCCTGATCTGGACTTAAAATCCAAATATTTTTATCACCTGGACCTGCTGCTAATACCATCCCTTCAGATGTACCAAAACGCATTTTTCTAGGCGCAAGGTTTGCGACAACTAATGTTAACTTCCCCTCTAAATCTTCTGGTGAATAAGCAGATTTGATGCCTGCAAATATATTGCGAGTCTCATCACCAATATCGACAGTTAGTTGAAGCAATTTATCAGAGTCTTTTACGTGATTTGCTTTTATTATTTTGGCAATACGTAGGTCTAGCTTAGCAAAATCATTAAATTCAATAGTATTCGCAATAGGTTCAAATGTTAGTTCTTTCATTTGTGAACCTTTAATAGATATATCAATCGTTTTTTCAAGGTTATCTTTGGAGTCATTAATAATTGCAGATATTTTATCTGCTTCAACCCGAGTCATTAATGGTATAAATGTATTGATAGTATGATCTATTAGTGGGGTTGCTCGATTTGGCCAAACTTGTGTGTCAATAGCTAAAAATTTTTCAGCCTCAGTTGCTAACGATGGCGTTACAGGTTTTAAATAAGCCATTAGCAAGCGAAATAGATTAATACCTACAGAGCAAATATCATGTAATTCTGAATTTTTATTATCTTCCTTGGCAATTAACCAAGGTTTCTTTTCATCAATATATTGATTAGCTTTGTCCGCTAACGCCATGATTTCTCGCATTGCTTTGCCATATTCGCGAGTGTCATAAAATTCAGCTATTTGTGTATTAGCGTTAATAAATTCCTGAAATAAAGCAGGTTCAGAACAACTAGAAGATAATTTATTGTTAAATCGTTTATTAATAAAACCACTACAACGACTGCCTATATTGACAACTTTACCGACTAAGTCAGAGTTAACTCGTTGACTAAAATCGTCAAAGTTAAGGTCAATATCATCAACACCTGCGTTGAGTTTGGCAGCAAAATAATAGCGAAGATATTCTGGATTTAAGTGATTTAAGTAAGTTCTTGCAGTAATGAAAGTCCCTCGGGACTTGGACATTTTTTCGCCATTTACTGTCAAAAATCCATGAGCAAAAATCGCTGTCGGTAGCCTAAAGTTTGCTCCACTCAGCATTGCAGGCCAGAATAAAGCATGGAAATAAATGATGTCTTTTCCAATAAAATGATAAAGTTCAGTAGTGCTATCTTCTGACCAGAATTCATCAAAACTCAAGCCTTGTTTATCGCACAAATTTTTGAAACTGGCCATATAACCGATAGGGGCATCTAGCCATACATAAAAATATTTACCAGGAGCATCAGGAATTTCGAATCCAAAGTAAGGTGCATCACGAGAAATATCCCACTGCTGCAGCCCACTTTTCAACCATTCTGCTAATTTATTACAAACTTCAGGTTGTAAATGACCCTCAGTAGTCCATTCATTTAGCATACTGGCGAAATCAGCTAAGTTGAAAAAGTAATGTACAGAATCTTTCTCAATGGGTTTTTCGCCAGATATAGCGGAAACAGCATTTTTTAATTCGATTGGTGAATAAGTTGCACCACAGGCTTCGCAGCCATCGCCATATTGATCAAGTGCACCACATTTTGGGCACTCCCCTTTTATAAATCGATCCGGTAAGAACATCAATTTGAGTGGATCGTAAGCCTGAGTAATAGTTCGGGAGTTAATATGACCTGCAGTTCGTAATCGATTATAGATTAGAGAAGAGAAAACTCTATTTTCCTCGGAATGTGTACTGTGATAATTATCGAAGATTACATTAAATTCAGTAAAGTCTGCTAAGTGTTCAATGCCTACTTTTGATATCAGTTCTTCTGGAGTTATTCCTTCCCGATCAGCTTTAAGCATTATGGGTGTGCCATGAGTATCATCAGCACATATAAAATAACACTGATTACCACGTTGTTTCTGAAAACGAACCCAAATATCTGTTTGAATATATTCAACCAAGTGACCTAAATGTATTGGTCCATTTGCATAGGGAAGGGCACTGGTAACAAGAATCTTTCTTTCTGACATTATGTGAATTATGAATAGAGGTGCATGAACAATTTTTAGGACATTATCGCATACAATAACATCTGAAGAGCAAGGTACCCATCTAAAATGATTAATTTTTTATAAAAAACTGTAGAATGAACCATTGTAAAGTTTGTTAATTGTTTTACTTCAAACACAATAATAATACTTATTTCCTACAACCATTTTAATAGGCTGGTAATGTCACAAATAGATAAGATTGATGTGGAAAATCTTTTGCGAACATATATCGATCCCAATCATGGAGTCGATTTGGTAACAGCAAAGTCAGTTAAGCTAATAACAATCATTGATAGTAATATCGATGTTTTTATTGAATTGGGTTACCCTGCAAAAAGTACGATCACTGCTTTAAAGTCTTCATTAGTAGCTCTGCTTAACACTCTAAAAGGTGTGGGTGTTGTGAATGTTGAAGTGACTGTAAATATTCTGTCGCATGCTGTTCAACAAGCTTTAAAACCTTATCCTAATATTAAAAATATAATTGCTGTTGCTTCTGGAAAAGGGGGGGTAGGCAAGTCAACAACAGCTGTAAATCTGGCACTGGCACTAATCGCAGAGGGAGCCAAAGTTGGCATATTGGACGCAGATATTTATGGTCCAAGTATTCCGACCATGCTAGGTTTATCGGGATATCCTGACAGTGTCAATAATAAAACAATGACTCCAAAACTCGCTTATGGATTGCAAAGCATGTCGATTGGTTACTTGATTAAAGAAGATCAGCCTTTAATCTGGCGCGGCCCCATGGCTACAAATACGTTGCAGCAGCTATTAAGAGATACTAACTGGGTTGAGATAGATTATTTGATTATAGATTTACCACCCGGTACCGGTGATATTCAGTTGACTTTGGCGCAACAAATACCCGTAAGTGGTGCAGTAATTGTAACAACCCCTCAAGATATTGCACTCATTGATGCTCAAAGAGGATTAAGCATGTTTGAAAAAGTTAATGTACCTGTGTTGGGCATTATTGAAAATATGAGTGTACATGTTTGTAGTGAGTGCGGCCATATAGATCCTATTTTTGGTGAAGGTGGTGGTATAGCGATTTCTAGAAAAAACAAAGTAGATTTATTAGGATCATTGCCGTTAGATAGCGTAATTCGGCAAAATGCAGATTCCGGAAAACCTTCTGTAGTTGCCGATCCTAATGGAAAAGCTTCTGAAATTTATAAAGAAATAGGACGTAAAGTGACAGCAAAATTAGCACTAAAAACAAAAGACTTTAGCAAGCGCTTTCCTAATATTGTTATACAAAATACTTAAACAAGATCTTCATTATTATCGAATCTCTATCATCAGTGATATCAATTGACCTAAAAAGTAGTAGTCATAGTTCTTGTATCTCACTAAAGTCTGTGTGAAAATCAGTTAATTTATAAAACTAAGTAGGGTAGTTAATATTTCATGAGTATAAAATCGGATAAATGGATTCGTCGGATGGCGGAACAGCAGGGAATGATAGAACCTTTTGAAAGTGGACAGATAAGAAATTCTGAAAATGGTAAAGTTATATCTTACGGCACATCAAGTTATGGTTATGATGTCCGTTGCTCTGATGAATTCAAAATTTTTACAAATATAAATTCGGCCATTGTTGACCCTAAGAATTTTGATTCTAATAGTTTCGTTGATATTAAATCAGATGTTTGCATTATACCTCCCAATTCTTTTGCATTGGCACGTACCGTTGAGTATTTTCGAATTCCGCGCGATGTATTAACCGTATGTTTAGGTAAGTCTACTTATGCACGATGTGGGATTATCGTAAACGTTACTCCACTAGAACCTGAGTGGGAAGGTCATGTTACACTAGAGTTTTCTAATACCACCACCTTGCCGGCAAAAATCTATGCGAACGAAGGGGTCGCTCAAATGCTTTTTTTTGGAAGCGATGAGGTGTGTGAAACATCTTATAAAGATAGGGCCGGTAAGTATCAGGGGCAGACAGGAGTTACTTTACCAAAGGCTTGATGTTATATTTCCAGCGGAAGGTTGCAGTTATATTATCTCTTTCTGATTAGGTAGTTGTACAAAAAAACCTTCATTAGCTAAGCATTTAATAATTTTGCCCGCATCCTCTCTAGCTAACGCACGTTCTGGTGTTAGATATAAATCCATAACAAATTCCATTTTTCCGAAGCTGATTAGTAGTTCATTCGGTACTTTTGAAAAGTTATCTTTATGGATTGTGTATAAGTAAAGATATTCTTTTTTTAGACTTTTATAGATAAAACAATGCATGGACTTAAAAATTGATAAAAATATATTTTACCTTAGTTTCATAAATCAAGAAAATGTCTAGGTCACTAATAACAACTGATAATTTTTTTTATTCCGCCTGTATTTTTGAAGCTACTTTAATTCCACTAGCAATTATTTTAGGATGGATTAGCAGTATAAATCCGTTTGCTAATATTTTCTTTACAGAAACAGCTTTAGCAACCGGTTTAATGGGTACGATCCCTTTAATATTGATATTTTTAGCATTCGAACAAATACAAGCAAACTCTGTAGGAGAAATCAGGCAATTACTACTGGATACTCTTGGCCCAGGATTACAAGATAGACATTGGACTGATTTACTAATACTCGCTTTAATAGCTGGTATTGCAGAAGAACTTCTATTTCGTGGTGTTATCCAGCTTTGGATAGAACAATCATGGGGTATAACTGCTGGTTTGGTTATTAGTAATTGTATGTTTGGATTAGTCCATGCAGTGACACCTTTGTATGCATTTCTGGCCAGTCTAGTTGGTATATATTTAGGTTTATCCTTAGATTATGGAAATGAAAAAAATTTATTGGTTCCTATCATAATTCATTCACTCTATGATTTTTTAGCATTTCTTGCCTTGATACGCATGTATCGGAAGAATATATGATGGGCTGGTCAGTACCTGTAAATATTATTCGTTATTTATTATTTTTTTTGCTAGTTCTATTCAGAACTGGTCAGGCTCATTCTGAAAGTCATAAAGTAGCTATTGCAAGTGCAAACTCTCTAGCAACCAATGCAGGATTTGAAATCATAGAAAAAGGCGGTAACGTTTTTGACGCTGCTGTTGCCATTAGCGCTGCATTAGCAGTCGTTGAGCCATCAGGCTCTGGATTGGGTGGTGGAGGCTATTGGCTACTACATAGACAAAAAGATAATTTAGATACAGTAATAGATGGGAGAGAAAAGGCTCCATTGGCTGCAGATAGTAAAATGTATCTTGATAAAGGGGGGAAGGTAATTGAAAAAATCTCCCTTGATGGCGCATTGGCCTCAGCTATTCCAGGAATGCCTGCAGGATTAGTTTATTTATCTGAAAAATATGGTAAATTGCCACTAATTGAAACTTTAACACCCGCTATAAGATACGCTAAGAATGGTTTTTCAATCAGTCAAAGATATCTAAAGTTACTAAAATTCAGAGAAGAGGTGATTAAAAAAAACTTTCAAGCGGCCAAAATATTCCTACCGGATGGAGCTTTACCGAAGCTTTACTCAATTCTTAGACAACCAGACCTTGCAAAAACATTAACTTTGATTAGCCGATCAGGTCGAGATGGATTTTATAATGGAACCATTGCAGATAAGTTAGTAGATAGTGTTAAAAATGCTGGGGGGATTTGGACAAAAGAAGACTTAAACTCTTATCAGATCATCGAGCGTAAGCCAGTAACTGGTACCTATAAAGGTATTAAAATCACTAGTGCGCCACCATCATCAGCTGGTGGTATCGTTTTGATTGAGGCTTTAAACATATTATCTGGCTACGACTTATCTATATTGGATGAGGTTAGCCGCAAACATATTATCATTGAAGCACTAAAACGAGCTTACCACGATCGTTCTTTGTACTTGGGTGATCCGGATTTTATTTCAATTCCGGTTAACCGCTTATTGAATGATGATTATGCTGCCGGTCTTCGGAGTAGCATACGACTCGATAAAGCCTTACCCAGTCATCAGCTATCTGGTATTACTGAATATCAATCAGAAGGTATAAATACATCACACTTTTCAATAATAGATGATGAGGGAAACAGGGTTTCTGCAACACTTAGCATTAATTTTCCTTTTGGTTCTGGATTTGTTGCAACAGGGACAGGAGTTTTATTGAATAATGAAATGGATGATTTTGATAGCCTGCCAGGGGCTGTTAATGGTTATGGTTTGGTAGGTGGTGTTGCTAACTCCATCGCACCTGGGAAGAGGATGTTGTCCAGTATGACACCAACTTTTTTGGAAAGTGAAACAAACATTGCTGTCATTGGGACTCCTGGGGGCAGTCGCATAACAACTATGATCCTTTTAGCTGCCCTGGATTTCGCTAAAGGCAATGGCCCTCAATCTTGGACACAAGTTAAACGATTTCATCATCAATTTATCCCTGATGTAATTGAATATGAAAATGGTGCAATAACAGATGCTGAAGCTGAAAGTCTTGCACTAATGGGGCATCAATTGAAACAAGTGAAATATTCTTATGGCGATATGCAAGCCGTTCTCTTGAATAAAGTAACTAAAGTTTTGTCTGCAGCTAGTGATCATCGTGGAGAGGGCAGGGCTATTGTTAGGTAATAATGAAGTAATAATTTGGCACGGAAGTTTGGTAGAAAATGATACAAATTATCAGAAATATTGGCAAATAATTGATGAAAATGAAAAAAGACAAGCCGGACAAATAAAAAAAAAATTGCTACATAAACGTTATGTTGAAGCACATGGGCTGCTAAGAAGTTTATTGGGTGAAACACTAGGTCATTTACCTGAAAAATTAAGAATAAAAAAAACAAAGTTTGGAAAACCTTACCTTGAAGATTTTCCTGATTTTGAATTTAATATAGCACATTCAAATAATAGGTTATTAATTTCAGTCGGATCAAAGTGTAGATTGGGAATCGATATAGAAATTTGCAAACCAAGAAACAACTTACCGGGCTTAGTGAAAAAATGTTTTGCTAAAGAAGAACAATTTTTTTGGGGGGGATTACCCGATACTGAACAACACATTGAATTTTATCGCTTTTGGACACGTAAGGAGGCTTTTGTAAAAGCTACTGGACAAGGTATTGCTTTAGGGTTGCATAATTGTGTAATTAATCCTGAAAAACCAGAAGAGTTTTTACGAATTCCAAAACATTGTGGAAGTATTTCTGAATGGCATTTGCATGATATTAATCTTGGTCTTGATGTTTGTAGCGCATTAGTCACAAATAAACAAAATGCTAACATCAGACTGATAAATATCGATGTGTCATAAGCTGTGAAAACTATTATATAACTTCGTATAATGTATATTATGTTAAATTATATTACACATCTATCAGATATGTATTCACTTAACTATTGTTTCTTAAAAAAGCTTCAAACATTAATAGTGACCAGATTACGGAACTGTAATCTCTTATGCCATGTTGATGTTGATTAACAATTTGTTCAATATATGAGTTATTAAAAAAACCGCATTGAGATATAGTGACTCCCAACAAAGCCTCACGCACTTTATTTTGTAATGGACCTTTAAACCAAGTATCCAATGGCACTGAAAAACCCATCTTTGGTCGATATAAAATATCATCCGGCAAATATTGTTCTAACGATTTTTTGAAGATGTACTTACCCTCACGTCCTCTAAGTTTCATATCTGGTTGAAGTCCAGCCATCCATTCAACCAATTTATGATCAAGTAATGGTACTCTTACTTCTAAAGCGTGAGCCATGCTAGCCCTATCAACCTTTGTTAAAATATCACCTGGTAAATAAGTTTTTATATCCAAATATTGAACGAGAGATAATGCGCTTTCTGTAGGTGCTTTATTTATATGTTTTCTAAATACTTCTACCGCTTTATATCCTTGTAAATCATGCTTTAATTGATCACTAAATAGGTTGGCACGTAACTCATCAGATAACACAGAAATGCTATGGAAATAACCTTCTATTGAATCTCTAGCTATTGATTCGAAGGTGGATTTTGCCCTAAATATTTTTGGCGCCCAATCTGCTTTTGGATAAATCTGCCCCAGCAATCCAAATACTGGTTTCCTGATGCTATCCGGTAGCCATGAGCGCATATTATCTTCGTAAGTATGCCAGCGATAGCGGCGATAACCCGCTAGATTCTCATCCCCACCGTCTCCTGATAATACAACAGTCACTTGATTTTTAGCGAGCTCACATACCCGATATGTGGGTAATGCAGAACTATCGGCGAAAGGTTCATCATAAAGTCCTGCCAATTGGTCAATTAGTTCAAAATCAATTGGATTAACTTGGCTTAAACGATGGTTTGTATGATATCGATCAGCAACTTGTGCCGCAAATTTAGATTCATTAAATGCCGGATTTCCAAAAGAAATAGAACAAGTATTAACAGGATTATCTGATAAACCTGCCATCATCGCAACTACTGCACTTGAGTCTACGCCACCTGACAAAAAAGCACCTAACGGAACATCAGCTAACATTCTTATTTTAACCGCTTCTCGGAATCGCTCTATTAGTTCTTCCTGGGCGGCTTTTTCATCTATAGATGACCTAGGTGTAAAGTTTATTTCCCAGTATTGACGAGTTTGGTAGGATTTACAACCTCTCTTAATAGATAAACAATATCCTGGTTCTAGTTTATAAACATTTTTATAAATGGTTTTAGGGTCTGGTACGTAACCAAAACCAAAATAATCTTCAATTGCAGTTGGATCAATTATTTTTGGTAATTCGTAATGTTCTTTGAGAGATTTTAATTCTGAACCAAATATAAAATGTCCACTAGCTAATTCAGAATAATAGAGAGGCTTTACGCCCAGTCTATCACGCGCAAGAAATAGAGTTTGCAGGTCTCTATCCCATACAGCAAAGGCAAACATACCTCGCAATCTATCAACACAAGACTCGCCCCATGCTTGCCAGCCATATAATATAACCTCAGTGTCACATTGAGTTTGGAAGACATATCCTAGTACTTCCAGTTCTTTTCTTAATTCAAGGAAATTGTATATTTCTCCGTTAAAGGTCAGAATAGCATTTGTGTCAAGACTTACCATAGGTTGTTGACCACTTGTGAGATCAATAATGGATAATCTACGATGACCAAGCCCTAAGCCGGCTTCTATATAAAGGTCACCCTCATCGGGTCCGCGGTGATATTGACTTTCATTCATTCGCGAAAGTAACTGCCGATTGATTTCACGCTTTTCTTTTATATCAAAGATTCCAACAATTCCACACATAGATTTACTCTTTTTTAATATGGTTTTATAAATCAACCCTGCAATATTGATTAATTGGTTTGAGATTCACTCCAGTAATAAGTCGACCAACTTATTTGCATTTTTGCTCCAACTATAATTATCTATGACGTACTTTCTATTATTGGTAGACTCCATCTCAGCTATATTTTTGAGTAAAAGATTATTTAACAAGATAGAAAAATCATCAATGTTGTCCCCTATGAAAACATCGAGTGATTTATCATAAGTAATACCCTCCATAGCTGCAGATGTAGCAATAACATATTTCCCCATAGCCATAGCTTCCAATACTTTATTTTGAATTCCCCTAGCAATTCTTAAGGGAGCAACTGCTAATTTGGCATGTAAGATGTAAGGACGGATATCTTCAACAGAACCAGTTACAACAACTGAATCATTAGCTAATGCCTTAACTATCTTTGTAGGTCTGGACCCTACGATGTAAAATTTTATTGATGGAAATTTTATCAAAATATTAGGCAAAATATCTTCGGCAAACCACTTTACAGCATCTACATTTGGCCAGTAATCCATTGCTCCTGTAAATACAATAACATCGTCATTCAATACATAAGGCGAAAAAAATATTTGTTGTGGTGAAAAATAAGAAGTATCAACCCCATTATTTATAGAGGCTATTTTTTTTGTGAGATCTGGCGCTAATTGTTTAAATAAATTGGCTTCCTGCTCCGAAACAAAAATACTGAATTTGGCTTTTGCAGCGATATATTTTTCATAGTTGTGAAGATGGTTCGATTCTCGCTGATAAATCAGGGCAGATAAACCCGTTTTATTAGCGGCATATTGTTGCCATTTATCAGAATCAACATCTACAAAATCTACATACATTTCAACGTCATGCGTGCTTTTTATAAATTGAGCCATCACTGATGAAAAAACAAATACCTTATTGATGGAGTTTTTTGTTATTGTACTGTCGACCCAATTCTGCATGGCACGGTTTCTATAATAAGGTAAGCTCAAGGCTTCACCTGTCAACAAACCCCGTAAGCTCCTTATCTTAGCTTCAAGTGGATTAATTTTTAAATAAAAAGTTTCAGCACAAATAGTATGAAGTTTTTTAGTAAATTGCCAATCATTAGAGTCATCAATAAAGGCACCTAAATGTACATTATAAGTGGCTGTTAGGTAACTTAAAAAATGATAAGAGCGTATCTTATCGCCTTTATTGGGTGGGTACGGTATTCTATGAGCAAGAAAGAGAATATTTTCCATAAATACCTGAGTTATAATTAGTTAACGGATATATCTAACTTAGATTCTTAGACAAGAATGGACCAATAAATTGACTAACTCTTAACGGTAACCGTTTCCAAGTAGCGATAAAAAACTTATATTTGGGGTTTAGCGGGTTAACATTAGGTATACATGTTGATTTAACTAAATAAAATTCATAATACAGTTGCTTAGGTACGAAGCCCCAGTTCTTTTTAAAACTATATGAACCGGTACCTATTTTACTGCGTCCAAAATCGAATACTTTTGTATCTTTTTCAACTGCACGACGCATAACTTCCCAGTACATAAAATCATTGCCTTTAAGATCTCGTGCTAAATTTGTTCCACCACCATAGTAAGGTAATATTTCATCCTTGAAGTAAAAGCTCATAACACTGGATATTAATTGGCCATTATAAAAAACCGATAAAACTTCACATTGTTTACCAAATACATCTTTAAGTATCTGAAAATATTTTTTTGAGAAAACAGGTGTTCCTAAATTTCTAACACTTTCTGAATAAGCTTGATATATATTGTTAATGTGAGTATCAATGACGCTAGTGAGCCCCGCATCAATAGCTTTTCTTACCATTGCCCGCTGCTTTCTGGGAATAGCCAAGAAATTTTTGTCTATATCAGGATCTAATTCCTTTCGGAAGTATACATAGAGTTCTTTGTAGGGTCTATCTTGGTGTTTTTGTACTTTATTTCTTATTTCTAGACTATCCACACCTAACTTATTAGCTAAGTGGCACGCTTTTTTATCCAGCGCCGAATAAGACTGATCATCACTGGCAACAATTCCCCCATAAACACCAGGAGCAATGGAAACAAGGGTATTACCGAATATTAGGCTATTGATATGGACTAAAGGTAGTATGCCGGTAATTGTTCCTTCCTTTTCAATATATAAAAAAAAGGTTTTATGGCCAAATCCTTTTTCAATAACAACTTTCCATCCGGCTTGATGAAAAAAGGTTGCATCGTTATTTTCTTGAACAAACCTGTCCCATCTAGAGTAGTTACTTTCATCTAGTATTTTAATCATGTACTTTAACTTTAGTTAATCTCGAAAACTTTGGCCATGGTGTCCCACTGAAAATCAATTAAGAGTTTGTTTACTCTACTTTCCATTTTATTAAGATTGAGATAATGTCTGAATTGCGTTTTATAATCCAAACCTTTTTGTCGAGGTTGATCTGGATCTATTTCCCAAGGATGAAAATAAAAAATAGCAGATTTTTTTTCTATATTATTTATTTGATGTAATGCCCATTTTGATAAACAATATGGATAAAATCTGAAAAACCCACCTCCCCCGCACGGATAGTTTTTTTCGCCAAGTCGAATTGTACTAATGGGTATTTCTTTGAAACTATTATTTTCTATTGGATGGTATACATATCTTGGTGCGTTTGGGATTCCGTAAAGATCATGTTTTACTGGGTAAATACTTGAACTATATTTATACTCCTCTTCCTGTAGTACGGATAATGCCCATTGATTAGTTACACCAATCGAATAACTTGCTGCTCGATAACCATTAACAACTATTCCACTTATATCTTCAAGTAATTTTTTACTCGTTGAAACATCGCTACGAAATTGCTCTAGTGTCTGTTTATTTACTCGGATATGGTTAAAACCATGGCTTGCCAGTTCGTGCTTATCCCGCACTATACGTCTAATCAAACTTGGATAGCGCTCAGCCACCCAACCTAATGTAAAAAATGTAGCCTTTATATTTTTTTTATCAAAAGAATCAAGTATTTTGTGGGTATTATGCTCGACTCTGTGCGGCAAAATGTCCCAATTATCTCTGTCAATATAGGGCTCAAAAGCTGATACTTGGAAATAATCTTCCACATCTACAGTCATGGCATTTATTTTCATATTTGTAATTAGCTTGTACTTATAACAGTTATATATATTCATTACCCCAACTTTAAATACAGTAAGTTTAGTTAATGATTGTCGTTGTATACAGTATCCATGTCTAATTGTAATAAAATCGCTTTACGAAGTAAGGCACGTTCTTTATTTAAACTATCTTGTAAATGGATTACCATTTTTTCTAATAAGGATATACGATCCTCGTAGGAACCATTGCTATCGATATTTAACATTGTAGTTGGAGCCCTATCATGAAATTCCTCAGTAATTAAGGATGATTCATCTTCAATATCCTCGATAACTTTTTTTACGGCAAATGAATTAATTGTCGTTAATTCATCAAGATATCCAAATAAGAGTAATCGATCGCATAGAGTATTAATTAAGCGAGGTATTCCATTGGTGTAGTCACATATTTTACAAAATACTTCATCGTCAAATTGCGGAGAGTTATTCCATCCTGCTTTCTTTAGGCGAAATAAAATATATTCTTTTGTTTCTTCAATATTCAACGGTTTTAATTGATAAGTAGCTACTACACGTTGCCGTAACTGTTCCATTTCAGGCAAGGCTAATCGTTCACCTAATTGTTGTTGACCAATTAAAAATATCTGGAAAAGAGATTTACCAGCCATTTCAAAGTTAGACAACATTCTTAATTCTTCTAAGGCATCCTTAGGTAAATTTTGGGCCTCATCAACAATCATTAGAACTCTTTTACCTTCCATAGATTGATTAATAAAAAAGCGTTCAATTCTAGTTAGTAAAGTAGACTTATCCTCTCCATCGTAGGGTAATCCGAAAGTAGCAGATATGATCTTTAAAAGATCATCTGCACTTACTTGTGAGGAAACCATTATCCCAATGGTTATATTGTCATTATTTAAGTTATTAACCAGTTCTTTAACCAACATGGTTTTACCAGTACCTGGTTTGCCTATTATGACTACGAAACCTTCCCCCTGCGTCAAACCATAGCGCATATATGCTAAAGCTCGTTTATGAACTGCACTATTAAAAAAAAAATCAGTATCAGCACTTAACTGAAAGGGTTTTTTAATTAAGTTATAAAAGCCGTCATACATAATTAAAATCTCATAAATATACTAGCTGTTACACGATTTTCTTGATAATCATTTGTAAGTCCGCCTGGTAGATCGTTATTTTCATTGCCGTTCGATGTTTGATTCATATGACGAAATTCTAGTACACCATTTAGTCGACTGGTAAAGTTTCGGTTTATACCTATTGCAACCGTATAATATTGGCTGTTATCAGTTGACCCTTGATTATCGATATGCTGCCACTGGGGTCTTAGATAAGCACTTGTTTTACTTGCAAAAGGCCAGTTCCATGTGCCACTTGCTCCGATTATATTTTGATTATTTCCCACAGTTTGGTAAGTATAATCATCAGAATAAACATTCGCACTGAATGTACTTTTTCCCGGAGTAAAACTGCTCGAAAAATTCCAGGTTTTTGTTACGATTACTTGATTGGTTAAAGTTGGATTATTTATGATACGTTGATTAAGATCAGAATTGCCTATCTGATTATTTGCTACATTCTCCGCTGGGAAAATCTGATTTTGACCTAAGATTTGTTGCGATGTAGTGGTAGTATTATTATGAGTTAAAGTCCATTTAGATCGCTTGGCTTGGTAATTCCAAGCCATAGTCCAGTTTTGTCCAGAGTTTCCTCCACCAGTTGCTGGTGTGTTCTGTCCACCAACTGCCGGTGAATTTTGTCCAGTATTTACTCCAGCATTTCCTGGTGAATATTGACCAAAATTCGTTCCTACGGCATTATTGCTATAAGTTGAAGTTGTGGTTAGACGTGACATCGGAGAGAAGAATACTGTCACAAAGCTATTATTACCGGCGCCTGCAGTTATATTGAACCGTTGACTAGGTCTCCATTGACAGCCAACTGTGTAATATGCGCCTGAATCAGTATTTCCATTAGTATTAACAGAAGTAGATTGATAGTTATTACTACTATAGCCTCCTTGGGTAAAAACATTAAAATAGGCATTTATGGGAACTCCCAACCTTCCATTTGTGTTTTGAAAGCTTATAGTAGGACTATCAATTCTATAATTTTCGTTATTGTTAAAAGAAAAATTCCAATTAATTCGCTGAAAATAAGTACCACTTTGTAGATTTATGGTTTCAGCAAGATTAACAGAATCTGATATCGCATCTGTATTATTAGATACATTCCCTCCCCCTGTTGAAATAGTATTGAAATTCATTCTGGCAATACCACTTGCGTAGTTTGCAAAACGTGGAGTCCAATATGGGGAGACACCAATGTTATAGACAGTCGTGTTATTGTTGGAACCGTTTATATTACTGGTACCTATCAAATTATTATTTATATTTTGCTGACTGATAGATGAGTTTGAATCTATAAAAAATTTATTTGGAATTAATACGTTATTGGAATTTGATTGTAATTGATTATAAATACTAAGCCCGTTGTTACCCCCTGCATTATATAAACTTTGCATTCTATAATTAAAAGTCATTGTTGATCGCGTTGATTGCCCTTTAATTGAAAAACCAGGATTAACAGAGGTAACAAAAGCAGCCTTTTCATTACCGGATGAAGCTAAGTTGATATTATCTGAATAAATTTCTTGTGTTTGTACAGTAGGTGTTATTGTCCAACTGATTGCAACAGATTGTTGACAATGAAGTAAAAGATAAATAGTTATTACTAAGACAAATAGAAAAAAAATAACCTTGGGTTGCGAATCTTTCTTATCGTTATAATCTGAGATTAATAATATTGGATCCATTGCGATTACTATAAATCCATAAGTTTAAAAAGTTCTGTAAATTCATAAACCAATATTACAAATTGAGTTCATTCAATTTTTATAAATGGATAATTACACTTTAATTGTAAAT
>Ga0192647_101277_pt1 | contig 16636 bp, 19 predicted proteins | sample LauGreFa1BDMLBSN_2_FD_133046 | JGI IMG/M metagenome (GOLD analysis project Ga0192647, IMG submission 133046) | Freshwater lake microbial communities from Lake Michigan, USA - Fa13.BD.MLB.SN - reassembly | ecosystem: Environmental > Aquatic > Freshwater > Lake | place: Lake Michigan, USA...
GTACCAATTGCGGCTTGGCACCGATGAGCCGGGAAGTGGCGCTGAAAAAGCTGGAGGCCTTGGCCAAAGGTGCGGCTTTGGCCAGAGAGAGGGTGTGATGGCTGGGTGGCAGAAAACGCATTCAGTCATCCAAAAAGCTTGTGCAGCAACTCATCTCGCGATACAGAATGAGCTTGGGCGACATCAGCAATGATGTCTGCCAAGGTGCCAACCCGCAAAGGGTCATGCAAAGGAACAGTCATGTGATGCTCTTTGGGTTTGGTGCAAGTCAACCTGACATGACTGCCGTGTTGTCTTGTAGATGAGTAATCATGGCGTGGCCTTTACCTTCATCAAAGTGACAGAGCACCGCCTCACGAACAGCCGCACGTAAGCCTATCCAATCATCTGCCTCTGTGTAAATACTGTGACCCAATGCCTGAGCCATGAATCCGCCTTCAGGTGCGGACGTCACAGAGAAGATGATTTCATTGATGACATTTCCTTAGGGTATCCCTAAGAACCGGCTTGTCGACCGCTAATCCTCAAGCCTGCGAACTGGCTTCATCCAAGGGCACGCCGCATTCACCAGCCGCCACGCCCTCGGGCAGCACTTGCGGTTTGTGCACGATGCGGGTTTCGGTGTCGTATTGCACTTCTTTGAGGAACATGGCAAGCACCGCGTCCATGCTTTTGGCGTGACCGTCAAACCAAACCGCCAATTCGCCGGTGAGCTGGCGCACCAATTTCAAGTTGCCATCTTGTTCTCCGCGACGCAGCGCTTCGTGCATGACTTTCAGAATCATGTCGTGTTCATCTGTGTGGCAACCGCCGGGGCCGAAGCTCACGTCTTGCATCCACTGGTTTTCACCACTGAAATGCTCTTCGGTGTGCGCAATCAGGGTTTTGAAACTCGCGATGATTTGGTCATCCGGGGCCAATTCGGTGGCCGCCAACAGGTCCACAAACTCGCGGTGCGTCTGGTCCATTTTGTCCATGTTCATCACCAAGTCGTCAGACCAGGTGAGGGTGGGTTGTTCGTCTAGGGTGGTGGTTGATGTGTTCATGTGTTGTAAGTCCTTGTGAGGATGATAAACGCCCGAATCAATTGGGGTCTGACCCCGATTAAATATCCCTGACGTCGGCCACGGGCTGGTCGCCGAAGTCGGGGCGTTGTAAGTAAGCCAGCACGCGCTGGGCGGCTTCTGCGGGCGAAGTGAGTGCACCGCTGGTTTTCATTTGTACAAACATGGTTTGGTCAGGAAAACCTGTGCCGGTGGCCGAGCGCAGTTCGGTTTGCATATCGGTGTCGATCACGCCCGGTGCCAGTGAGACCACACGCGCCGGGTTGGCTTGCAGCGTCTCGTCCAGCGCCAGGCAGCGGGCGAAATGGTCCAGTCCGGCTTTGCCGGCGCAATACAAGGTGCTGGCCGCCATGGGGCGTCTGCCCAGCCCAGAGGAAATATGCAGCAATTTGCGCGGCACATGCCATGCGCGGCTGTGCTTTAAAAACACCGCGCTCAACAGCACCGGGGCTTGCAAATTGATCGCCAAACCCATGCTGAGGTCGTCCAACGCTGCATCGTCGATCGGCCCCAAATGGCCGATCACGCCCGCGTTATTGATCAAGCTGGCGGAGGACAACTGGGTAGGGTCTACAGTGTGAAGCCATTGCGACAACCTGTCGGCCACGGCATGTGGTTGCGCCAAATCGGCTTGCCATTGCCACAACTCGGTGCCTTGTTGGCTGGCCAAGGTTTCCAAAGCGGCCGATACGCCACGGGAGATACACAGCAACTGTTGGTCCGGGCGACACAGTTGCTCTGCCATGGCCAGACCCATGCCACGGGATGCACCAGTCAAGATGGTCAGGTGTTTTTTCATGCGTGCTCCAAAGTTGACAGCGATTGTGGCATCCGCCCATGTGTCGGTGAATAGGGTTTAAAACGACCACTCAGGCGGGCTGTGCCATTGCCACGCTTGTTGGGTGTAAGGGTGTGTAAAGCCCAATTCGCAGGCATGCAGCATCAGGCGGTTGGCATTTTGCACAAGGGGTGCATACAAGGCATCGCCGTAAATGGGGTGTCCGATGGATTGCAAATGCACGCGCAATTGGTGGCTGCGCCCGGTCAAGGGCATCAGTTGCAACAGCGAAGCGTGTTGTTGGGCGTGGTGTTGCATGCAGCGCCACAGCGTCACGCTGGGCTTGCCTTGTGCGTCTATTTTTTGCAAGGGTCGGTTGGGCCAATCTGCCATCAATGGCTGGTCGATGGCGTGCCACGAGTCGCCAACTGGCAATCTTCCATGCACCCAGGCGGTGTATTTTTTTTCAATGTCGCGGGCGGCAAACATCATGCTCAATTGGCGCTGGCTGTCTGCATGCAAGGCAAACACCATCAAGCCCGAGGTCGCCATGTCCAAACGGTGAACCACCAGCGCCTCGGGATGACTGTTCTGCAACCGGCTCAACACGCAATCTTGTTTGTCAGGGCCGCGGCCCGGTACGCTCAACACACCCGCAGGTTTATTCAGCACCAGCAAGTGTTCATCTGCAAACAGCACGGGCAACATATGGGAGGGTGTTTCTCAGCGGTTCAACACACCGACAAACTGCGCAGCAGTTGTTGCCATTGCTCGCTCAGGTCGGGCTGGTCGCAGGCCAGCACGTGGCGACTCGGCATACTGCGCAGCCAGGTCAATTGCCGTTTGGCCAGTTGCCTGCTGGCGGCTATGCCGGTTTCGCGCAAGCGGTGCAGGTCAGCGGCAGTAGGATGAGCGCCTTGCAAAGCTTCCAACATGTCCCAGCATTGGCGATAGCCCACACACCGCATGGAAGGCAATTGCGCATGCAGGTCACCGCGGTTTCGCAAAGCTTGCACTTCATGTACCAAGCCTTGTTGCAACATGGCATCAAAGCGTTGTGCAATGCGTTGGTGTAACCAACCGCGATCGACGGGCTCCAACGAGACCAGCGCAATCTCCGGCCCCGCCACACGCGATGCGCCAAAAAATGAGGACAAAGCTTGACCACTGACACGCCAGACTTCCAAGGCCCTGGAAATACGTTGTGAATCATTCGGCGGCAATCGCGCGGCAGTGACTGGGTCGACCAAGGCCAACTCGGCATGCATGCCAGACCAGCCGATTTGCATGGCCTGCGTGTGAATCTCAGCCCGAATCTCAGGTGACGCCAACGGCAAGTCGTCCAAACCTTCCACCAAAGCTTTCAGGTAGAGCATGGTGCCGCCCACCAGCAACGGCAGTTTGCCGCGTTGTTGTATTTCGTGAATCAAGCGCGTGGCGTCTCGCGCAAATTCGGCGGCGCTGTAGGACTGCGTGGGTGGCCTGATGTCAATCAAATGGTGGGGCACGGCATGCAGTTCTGCAGGCGAGGGCTTGGCTGTGCCAATGTCCATGCCTTGGTAGACCAACGCGGAATCCATGCTGATGATTTCCAATGGCACTTGGTTTGCCAGCGCCAAGGCCAACGCGGTTTTGCCGCTGGCCGTGGGCCCGGCCAAGGCCAGCGCCGCCGGGGCAAATTCAGTCGGCTTGGACGGGTTCACCATGCCATTGCACCAAAGTCCAAGCGGTCAAAGCCAGCACGCATCCCCAAAACGCTACGCCGTGTGCCAAAGGAAATAAGGTGCCGTCAATGCTGTGGCTGAGCCATGCGCCCGTGGCGAAAGCCGCCAACATCATCAAAAAACCATTCATGGCTGAAGCCGCACCGGCCGATTGCGGAAACGGACCGATGGCACCGCTTTGGCCAATCGGTTGGTGAATGCCGTGCGCAATGATCATGGGGTACATGCTCAGCACCAAACTCAGAGCAGTGGCCCAACCACCGTACACCATCCAACACAGCATGGCGCCGCTGAAGGCGCTGGAGACACCAGCCAACGCAATGGTTTTGCGCATACCGATTTTGCGCAGTAAAAAGCGACAGATGATGGTGCCCGTGATGTACATGATCGACATGGACGACAAAATCCAGCCCAATTGCAAGCCGCTCAAATGCAGCACCTGCATAAACACAAAAGCAGACGTGGCCAAGTAAACAAACAACGCGCCATAAGCCGCCAGTGAAAGCAATGCAAATGCACGGAACGTGGGGTGCGATAACACTTGCCACCAAATGCGCATCATGGTGGGAAAGTGCAAGGCCCGTGGGTTGGGTTGTGTGAGTGTTTCATCAAATTGCCAGGTCACCAAAGCCAGTGTGGCAATGGCATACAGCACCACCGACATCAGCGCCACTTGCCAGCCCCAATGCTGGCTTAAAAAACCGCCTAACGGCGGACTGGTACAAGCCATCAAGCCCAAGCCGGTCATGGCTTTGGACATCACCCGAGCGCCTTTGGCGGGTTCGTACAAATCGCGCACCACCGCTCTGGCGCTGGTGATCACCGCACCCATGCTGGCTCCTTGCACGATGCGCCAAAACACCAGCGTTTCGATGCTGGTGCTCAATACGCAACCTATGGCCGCGATGGCATAACAGGCCAGGCCACCCAGCATGATGGGACGCCTGCCCACTTTGTCAGAGAAAGGCCCCCACAGCAATTGCGAGGTACCAAAGGCCAGCAACAGACCGGTCAAGGTGTATTGCACCATGGCCACACTGGCGTTCAAATCTTTGGCCAATCCGGGCAGACCGGGCAAATACAAATCGGTTGAAACCGGTTGTAAACCGATGGCCAATGCCAGCAACAAAATCACCAGATTCGCATGCATCAGCGGCCTCGTAAAAACAAGGCGTCGAGTTCACGCATGCTGATTTGTCGCCAGGTCGGGCGGCCATGGTTGCATTGGTCTGCACGATCCGTGGTTTCCATTTGGCGCAACAAGGCGTTCATTTCTTCCAAGCTCAATTGGCGGTTGGCACGCACCGCTGCATGGCAAGCCATGGCGGCCAGCACATCGTCGCGAGCGCGTTGCAACACTTGGTGTGCCTCGTGCTGCGCCAGTTCTGCCAACACGCTGCGAGCCAATGCCACGGCATCCCCTTGGGCCAAGGAAGCAGGCACGCTTCTCACCGCCAGCGATTGCGCTCCCAAAAGCGATATGTCCAGCCCCAACGCAGACAACACTGGCGCATGGCTGTCGCAGGTGGCGATTTCTTCGGCGGTTGCAGAGAAGGTCGCAGGTATCAACAAGTTTTGGCTTTGCAAAGCATGTTCGCTCAACTGTGTTTTCAGTCGCTCATACACAATACGCTCGTGCGCGGCATGCATATCGACCAACACCAAGCCTTGGGTGTTTTCAGCCAATATGTAAACCCCTTGCAATTGCGCCAAGGCTTTTCCCAAAGGCCATTCGCCTGAAGGCAAGGGGCTTGCCGACCAAGAGGAGATGTTTGCACTGTGGGGCTGCTCTTGCGCTTGCAGCTTGGCGCTTTGCCACAACTGGCCCAAGTCTTTCACCGCTACGCCTGTGCTGGTTTGCCAAGGCAGTGGTCTTTGAACATGGTCCGGTGTGGCTTGTCCAAAGTGCTGCAAGCTCGCTATCGCTTGGCGTCGGTCTTCGGAGTCAGAGGCAGGCTGCAAAGGTTCAGCTGCAGGCGATAGCCCCGAAACATGACCAGCGCGTGAAACAGCCAGTACGGAGGACAGCGCGTGTTGCACGGCTTGGTGCACTTCGCGGCTGTTACGAAAACGCACTTCGATTTTGGTGGGGTGCACATTCACATCCACGCCGTGAGGATCCATGTCTAAGTACAAGGCGTACACAGGTTGTCGTTGCCCGTGCAACACATCTTCATAGGCGCTGCGAGCGGCATGCGACAGGACTTTGTCGCGAACATAGCGGCCATTGACATAGGCATATTGGTGGTCGGCACGCGAACGTGCGGCATCGGGTACTCCGGCACGCGCACGCACGCGCACATGGCCGTGTTGGTGATCGATCCATAACGACTGTTCGATGAAATCGCGCCCCAAGACATCGGCCAGACGTTGTTCCAGTCCTTGGTCATGCAACTGTGCACGCCATTGGGCCATGGCTTTGCCGTCGTGCCACAGCGCAAACCCCACATCGGGTCTGGCCAGCGCATGGCGTTTGAGGGTTTCCAAACAATGCGCCAATTCGGTGGCGGTGGTTTTCAAAAATTTACGCCGCGCAGGTGTGCTGAAAAACAATTCTTTGACATCGACCGTGGTGCCGATCTGACGAGCGACAGGCTTGAGTTCGCCGCTGCGTGCATCCAGTTGCATGGCGTGTTCTTGGGCGGCCGTGCGAGACATCACAGTGAGTTCAGACACCGCAGCAATGGCTGCCAGCGCTTCGCCCCTGAAGCCCATGGTGGCGACCGATTCCAAATCGTGCAAGCTGCTGATTTTGCTGGTCGCGTGCCGCTTGAGTGCCAGAGGCATCTCAGCCGGCGACATGCCGCCACCGTTGTCTTCCACACTGATCAGTCGCACACCGCCTTCGGCCAGCCGTACCACCACTTGTGTGGCACCTGCATCTAACGCGTTATCGACCAATTCACGCACGACTGACGCAGGCCTTTCCACCACCTCACCAGCGGCAATCTGGCTGATGAGTTCATCGGGCAATTCACGGATGCGGGGTGAGGCGGATGGGACTGAATTCACTGCGCGATTCTAGGTGCACTCTCTGCGGGCCATAATCAGCCGCATGGAAATACTGAACTTGTTGTTGGACTTCATTTTGCACATTGACCGCCACTTGGCGCTGTTGGTGCAAGAACATGGTGTTTGGATCTATTGGGTGCTGTTTTTGATTGTGTTTGTCGAGACCGGCGTTGTGGTCATGCCGTTTTTGCCCGGGGATTCATTGTTGTTTGTGGTCGGTGCCATGGGTGGCGCGGGAATGCTCAATTTGCCTTTGGCCCTCGGATTGATGTTGATCGCTGCCATTGCCGGGGACCAATGCAATTATTTGATTGGCCGGTATTTCGGACAGCGGCTGCTGGATGGAAACCACCGATGGTTTAACCGCAAAGCCTACGACCAAGCCCATGCGTTTTATGAAAAGTATGGTGGCATCACCATCATTGCCGCGAGGTTTTTCCCTTTTATCCGCACATTCGCACCGTTTGTGGCGGGTGTGGCACACATGGACCGTGCCCGTTTCACGGTGTTCAATGTGGTGGGTGCCGTGGTTTGGGTGATTGGCGTTGGTCTGCTGGGTTATGTGTTTGGAAATATTCCTTGGGTGCAGCAACATTTTGAAAAATTCATATGGGCGTTGATTCTGGTGCCTGGCTTATTGGCAGCATGGGGCGCATTCAAAGCCAGACGCCAACCACTGCCTTGAAGGTTTGGCAGGTCAAAGCGATCGGTTGCGTGCAATCGGCGGGTTGCGTAAAAAATAATTCTCTATGCCTTTGAGCAAGGCGTCTGCCAACTTGTTTTGGTAGTCTTCGCTGAGCAGCAACATTTCTTCTTGTGGGTTGCTGATGAATGCCGTTTCCACCAGCAGGCTGGGTATGTCGGGTGCTTTGAGGACCGCAAATCCCGCTTGCTCTACCTGCGGTTTGTGCAATTTACCGACTCGGCGGATTTGTCCCAGCATTTCGTTGCCAAGTTTCAAGCTGTCGTTGATTTGCGCCGTGGTACTCATGTCTAACAAAGCGCGTTGTACATGTTGGTCTTGCACTTTCAAATTCAAACCGCCCACAGCATCGGCTCCATTTTCTTTGTTGGCCATCCATTTGGCAGCTGCACTTGAAGCCGCACCCTGGCTCAGTGCAAACACGCTGGCGCCGCTGGCTTTGGGTGTGAAAAACGCATCGGCATGCAAGCTGATGAACAAATCGGCTTGCACCTGTCTGGCTTTTTGTACCCGCACATGCAAAGGCAGAAAAAAATCTGCATCACGTGTCATGAATGCGCGTAACGGCAAGTCTCCTTTTGGGGTTTTGAGAACGGTTTTGTTGATGCGCTCGCGCAAGCGGTTGGCGATTTGCAGCACCACGTCTTTTTCACGCGTTCCCGCCGGGCCAATGGCCCCAGGGTCTTCGCCACCATGGCCCGGGTCTAAGGCGACCACCGCGAACCGCTCAAAGCTTGGGGGCTCCGGCGAAGGTTTAGAGGGTACGGGTTTGTTGACAGGCGAAGGGGGAGGGCTTGGCGTTATTGCTGGGCTTGTTTTGGGTGGTGCGGTGTTCGCAGCAGTTTGCGCGGGTGCGTTGGCTTGCTGGTTCATCCATTCACCCAGCGCGTCCTTGACGGCGGGAGGCTTGTTCTCGTCCCGCAGCTTTTCAGCAATCAAGGCCTCTAAGGGATCTGCTACCAACACGGGAAACAAATCGAGCACCAATCGGTGCTGGAAAACGGCTTGACCCGATTCCACCGGCTCAAGGTTGAACACTTGTGGTTTGACGGGCTGGCGCAAATCAAGCACCAGCCGAACAGTGGTGGGGGTGAATTGCCCCACCCGCACGCCTGTGATGTAAGGGTCATCACTGCGCACCTTGCCCACGAGTTCACGCAAGGCAGCATTCAATTCAATGCCCTCGATATCCACGGCCAGTCGGGGTGGCTGCGCCACAAAGGTGTGTTTGGTAACCAGTGCGGTGTCTGACTCGATGGTCACGCGGGTGTAGTCGTTGGCAGGCCAAACACGCACCGCCAAAATGGTGGCACCCCGAGCCAATTGAGCGCGTCCCAGCAGCAACACCAAAGAACCGGTTTGTAACAAAAGGCGTCTGTGCATGTTCATCGCGCTGAGATTGCGTGCGAGTGGATGGCAAATGATTGGCGCAGTTTCAAGCTAACAGCCCTCGTCCTGAATCGGTATTGGCGGTGATTGTCAGTGTCCGTGCGTCATCCATGTTGACATGCCAATGCATGTCCAGGTCTGCGGTTGGCAAAAAACCAGCAGCCTTCTCAGGCCATTCGCAGATTTTCAAACCCTGTGCTGCAAACATGTCTCTGAAACCCGCGTCTTCCCATTCTTGGGGATCTTTGAAACGGTAAAAATCGAAATGCCATACCTGCAAATCATGTTCATTGCGTATGAGTTCATAACTCTCGACGACAGCATAAGTCGGGCTTTTCACACGGCCCTGGAAACCCAGTGCTTGCAATAAGTAACGCGTGAAAGTGGTCTTGCCGCAGCCTAAGTCACCGTGCAAACACAACACGGCCAGAGCGAGTTGAGGCTTGCTGGCAAGTTGCTTGGCAAATGCCTCACAGGCTTGTTCGTCAGGCCAGCGCAGGGTTTTTACAATCGGTGTTTGGTTCAAAGGAATGATGTGTCCGTTCAACAGCAGGGGTTGCCAGCGCAATTGCAGCTTTGGGGTCGTCAATTGGGATTCTCCCAAATTGGCGTGGCTCCTGTGGACTTGTCGCATGCCGAGCCTGGACTGCTGGCTTGGCTGGCAGCAGGAAACCACGGCAGTATGGACTACATGCACCGACATGGCCTCAAGCGGGCTCGCCCCACGGAGTTGGTGCCCGGCACCCTGAGCATCATCACCGCTCGCATGGATTATTTGCCAAGGCGCGGCTCAGGCAGCGAACAATCACACGCACAGACCGATGTCGTAGACACCTCAGAAGCCTTGACAAGCGATATGCCTGCTTGGCTTGAACATGAGTTGCAGCGAGTGAACCAACCGACTGAAGCAGTCGTCTCGGTCTACGCCAGAGGGCGCGATTACCACAAGGTGATGCGCCAGCGGTTGCAGCAACTCGCGCTTTTGTTGCAAGCCGAGTTGGGTCCGATGGGCCACCGGGTGTTCACGGACTCTGCGCCGGTTTTAGAGGCAGCGTTGGCTGTGCAAAGCGGACTGGGTTGGCGCGGTAAACACACCTTGGTGTTGCAGCGGGATGCCGGTTCATTCTTTTTTTTGGGTGAGATTTTTGTGGACATGGCCTTGCCACTGTCAGAGCCTGTCAGTGACCATTGCGGCAGTTGCCAAGCCTGCATCAATGTATGCCCGACACAGGCTATCGTGGCACCCTACCAATTGGATGCACGCCGTTGTATTTCTTATTTGACGATAGAGCACGACGGACCGATACCATTGCCATTGCGACCGTTGATGGGCAACCGTATTTATGGTTGCGACGATTGTCAATTGGTGTGCCCTTGGAACAAATTCGCAGTCCGCAGCAGTTTGACGGATTTTGATGAAAGGCATGGTTTGGGCTCAGCCAAATTGGTGCAATTGATGCAATGGGACGAAGCCATGTTTTTGCGCATGACAGAGGGCAGCGCGATTCGCCGCATTGGGCATGTGCGTTGGTTGCGTAACTTGGCCATTGCGGTTGGCAATGCGTTGCGTGCACAACCCGCTTTGGCAGATGATGAAGCGCATGCGTTGCGACAAGCGGCCAGTCGCTGGCAATCACATGCCAGCGACACAGTGAGAGAAACAGTGGCCTGGGCGTTGAAACCGCAATCAATGCACCCCTAAAGAATCAATCTGTTTCTGTGTTGAATCCATATGATTTACTATTTTTATACATCAATTCGCTAAGATTCACCCATCGGATTTGATGCCGATATTCATACAAGGATGCATCATGGCACTGGTGGTAAAAAAATTTTTTGTCAGCCCCACACCGCGCGAAGACGGCGTGTATGTGGAAGTGTTGGCACGTGAAAGTGGCTTGTTCGCTTGGTTGTTTGCCTTGTTAAAGCTCGATCCAAATTACTGTTTGCGAATCCTCTACGACAAGGTGTATTACGAATCCAGCAGTGTGTTTGGATTCACAAAAGTCATCATGCCCATCCATTCGGTCAGCTCAGTGTCATTTGGCACGGTGCGCCCTTGGAAATTGGCCTTGTTTTGGTTCTTGCTATTTGCTGCCGGCGCTTATACAGCTGCCCATTTAGAAGAAATGCAATGGGCCTTGGGTTTGACCGTGGCAGGTGTTGTCATCGCTATTTTGTTATTCATCTTGAACCGTGAATTGACCATTGGCGTGAAAGAAGTGACGGATACTTCCTACGACATGACACTCAAGCGGTCCATCATTGAAGGTCAAGAAATATCAGAAGCAAAATTGGAAGAGATCACCCAAATATTCACAGCCATTTTGGATGCCCACAAGGCACAGTCCTGAATGGGTGCAACTCCAGAGCTGATATTGAAGGCCAAATCTGGGCCTTCGCTGGATCTTGCCAAACACAAGTCACCAGTTTTGACATTGCAGTCCTCGGTTGCTGCGCCAGTGCTCTCCATGCCGTTGCAAATGTCGACCCTCAAGGCAGATTTGTCCCACGCCATCCCCGCTTTGGTATTCGTGTGTTTGGGCAGTTTGGTGGCCATCGTGACGGTGCCATTGAGTCAGGGAAGTCAATGGGCGCGTATTCCTGTGGAGCAATTGATGGCCGATGCCACAGTACTGATGCCACCTTGGTCTGAGCCTGCGGTTGATACCGATGCTGTGCCCACGGCAGAAGCCATGGAGGAGAGCGTTCAAGCAACGCAAACTGAGGCTGCCACTCCTTTTGAACTGCTGGTTGGCGTGAACTGTTCGGAGTATTTGCCTGGTGAAGAAGTCTCTGTTTCGGCCGCTGCATTCGACGAGCATGTATGGCGCAAATTACCTGCTGAATTGCAAGCGCAAGCGCAAGAGCGATTGGAAGTTTGTGGGCCCTTCGAACCCATCCATGCTGATGTGATTGTTTCACAAGGCTGCGTTGAAAATGGTTGCGGCGTCAATGATGTGCGATTTTTTCTAAGCGCAGACAACAAAGCCGCGGTAGAAATTCTCACCGACGGGCAGTGCACGCCTTCTTCTGAGCCAGGCTTTCGCCATAAAAACCTGCTGTGTATGCAGCGTTGATTGAAGCATTGTTGGACAGTGCAACAACTGGACTTTGGTCAAAAAAGCGTCCACGCAAGAAGAACCGAATCGGTGGGATTCAATATTGGTTGATGTCGTCTTCAGCCAAGCGCTTGACGTCTGAATTTTTTTTGAACACTTTTCGCAGCGCCACAAAACTGACCACCGACACCACGGCAAACACCATCACATCTCTGTTGAGGTTGTAGCCGTCAAACACATACTGAACGCCTGACACCACCAGCATGCCTATGCTAAAGCCCAGCAAGATGAACGACAGCGTCATCACTTCGGCAATGGCCAGAACCACACTGATGATCAAAGAGATTTGGTAGGCATCCATGGTTTAAATCCGGTCTGCAAGCCGCCCCAATGTGCCGCTTAAGCTGTTGAGCACATCGGTAGGCACCAGCACAATTTTGGCGTTGGATCCTTTGGACAACTCTTGCACCGCATGTGCTTGGATTTTTTTGATTTCAAATGCCACGGCACTTTCGCCGCCAGAGGAGATGGCTTTGGCCACGGCGTTGACCGCATAGGCTTCGGCATCGGCACGGATTTTCATGGCTTCAGCCTGTTTTTGCGCAGCGTACAACTGGGCATCCGCATCAAGCTCGGTGGCTTGTTTTTTTCCTTCGGCTTCGCGCACCAAAGCTCTTCTGTTGCGCTCAGCATTCAGTTGCAATTGCATCGCCTGCTTGGTTTCGATGTCAACGTCTACTTCCAAAATTTCAACCCGTGTCAGCACAATGCCCCATTCATCTGACACAGCTTTGAGGTCTTCTTCAATTTCATCGGACAAATGGCGGCGGTTGGATTGAACACCATCTAAATCGGTCTTGCCGATCACGCTGCGCACTGTGCCATTGACGATGGTCATGATGGCGTCATCCACATTGGAAATGCGATACATGGTTTTTGAGGCGTCGGCAATCCGATAGAGCACCGCCAATGAAATAGAAATGGTGACGTTGTCTAAAGTGATGGCATTGATCGGCTTGGGCGGCAGTTGCCGCTCTTGGATAGGTACTTTGTGTTGAACCGTTTCAATGAAAGGAATCAATACATGCAACCCAGCTTCCATCTTCCGGTTGTATTTGCCAAGGCGCTCAACCAACCAATTTTCAGATTGCGGCACAACTTTGATGGCAGATCGCAAGGCCATGATGATCAAAACCAACAGCGCCAAGTAGATGATGTTGGAAAAAGAAATTCCAGAGTCCATGTGTTTTCCTCAGTCCTGGTAAGTTGAGAATTTGAAAAACATTATCAACCACAAATCAAGCTTCAAATTTCTTTGAAGAAAGGCAGTTCGATAGGCGGGCTTTCAAACGGCACTGAGCCCCCGGTAAAACATGGTGCAGGCCAGCGCATACAGCAATAACGCAAACCCGCGTTTGAGTTTGACCACGGGCAGGCGTTGTGCAAGTCGTGCGCCCACAGGTGCGGTGAATACCGTGCACACACAAATCGTGAAAAAACCCGGCAACCAGACAAAGCCAAAACTATGGGGCGGTGTATCTTGGACAGACCAACCACTGGCCGCATAACCCATGGCGTTGACCAAAGCAATCGGAAAACCCAAGGCAGCGCTGGTGCCCACTGCTTGGCGCAATGGCACGTTACACCAGGTCATGAATGGCACACTCATAAAAGCACCGCCTGCACCGACCAAGCCCGACACCAGACCAATCACACTGCCGACCGCTGATTGCCCAAACACACCGGGCATATGGCGACTGGGTTGGGGTTTTTTGTCCAGCAACATTTGGGTAGCCGAAAAAGCGGTGAAGCCTCCAAACAGCAAAGCCAGCACAGTGCCCTTGATGATCGAGAACAACCAAAGGCTGGACACGACACTGCCCAACACCAATCCAGGCGTCAAGCCTTTGAACAAATCCCACCGAACCGAACCCGCCTTGTGGTGCGCTTGGGTGCTGGCCAACGACGTGACAACAATGGTGGACATGCCTGTGGCGATCGCCATCTTGACCGCCATGTCGGTGCCCATGTCCAAGTGGTGCAGCAGGTAGGTTAAAAAAGGAATCATGACCAAAGCACCGCCTACCCCGAGTAAGCCTGCTAAAAATCCTGCGAATGACCCGAGTACGGCAAGTGCCAGCAACAGCCATGGCCATTCGTTCATGGCTTAGGCAAGACCCAATTTTTGTGCCATGCCAATGCGTTGGAGTTTGCCTGTAGCGCCTTTGGGAATGTCTTCCAGCAACAAAATTTTGCGCGGTACTTTGAAGTCAGCAACACGCGTGGCCACGTAGTCGCGCAACTCTTTTTCAGTGGCAACCACGCCTTCACGCAGCACCACTGCAGCGCCAACTTCTTCACCTAATTTATCGTGTGGGATGCCAAAGCACACCACCTGTGCGACAGCGGGATGGTCCATCAAGATCTCATCAATTTCACGCGGGCTGATTTTTTCACCACCGCGGTTGATGATTTCTTTCAACCGTCCCGTGATACTGATGTATCCCTCGCTGTCCATCATGCCTTGGTCACCTGTGCGAAACCAACCGTGTGTGAACGCTTCAGCGTTCGCCTTGTCGTTGTTCTCGTAGCCGGGAGTGACGTTAGGTCCACGAATCACGATTTCACCGGTGTCACCGGCTTTGAGCAAGTTGCCGTCCAAGTCCATGATGGCGACTTCAGGCCCAGCGGCAGTGCCTACAGTGCCGGGTTTGCGCTGTGCAGGCGGCAGCGGGTTGCAAGCCATTTGGTGCGCTGCTTCGGTCATGCCGTAGGCTTCAATCACCGGCGCATGAAACGTAACTTCCAACTCGGCCAGCACTTGAGGCGGCAATGATGAAGATGAAGAACGGATGAAGCGCAAAGGCACGCGCGTGATCACTTCTTTGTTGTTGGCGGCTCTGGACAGGATGGCTTGGTGCATAGTGGGCACGGCGGTGTACCAAGTCGGTTTGACCTCGTCCATTTGTGCAAAAAATTTCAGCGCATTGAAGCCCGATGTGCAATGCACTTCACCACCTTGCGACAAGGGCGCCAAAATGCCCGCGATCAAACCATGGATATGAAACAAGGGCATGACATTCAAACCACGGTCATGGGCCGTGAAGCGTGTGCTGGCCGCAATGTGTTGCGCCGAGGCGCAAACATTGCGCTGGGTCAGCGGAACGATTTTGGGACGCGACGTGGTGCCAGAGGTGTGCAGTACCAATGCCACATCGTCTGCTTGTGCTGGCCCTGGTTGCGAAGCAGCAGCGGCTGTGCGCGATGAGGTGTCCAGCGTGAAAGAGCCCGCGCCCTTGGCCGGCGTGGGATGCAACACCAAAATAGACACCCCCAATTTGCGGGCCACCTCAATCGAAGCTGAGCTTGAGCCTGCTTCCACCACCAAGGCTTTGGCATTCAAATCATTCAGGTAAAACTCGAATTCATCGGCGCGGTATGAAGGGTTCAAGGGGGCGGATGTGCAACATGCGGCCACCGTGACAAAAGAAGCGGCCATCTCTGCACCGTTGGGTAACACCAACGCCACTCGGTCGTTTCTACCAATGCCCACGGCGTTGAATGCTTGTTCTACTTCTTTGGCCAGCTGGCGCAATTCTGCATAGGTCAGGGGCGCTGCAGCCGGGGCGCTTAAACAGGTGGCGGTGTCTTGGCCAGCTTTCATCCAATCGGTCAACGTATTCATGTCATTCCTTTGCCATCAATGAAAGCCCGTGACCGCTGCGCAGCACGGACTGCTGCAGCAACAAACACAGGTTGTGTACGGTGTGCAATGTGGGTGTCGCTATGCCCACGATGTGCCCCAATTCGATCACGCTGCCAAGCAGTGCATCGAGTTCCAAGGCTTTGCCTTGTTCGATGTCTTGCAGCATGGATGTTTTATGTGCGCCGACGGCTTGTGCGCCCGCAATGCGTTTGTCGATGCTGATTTTGAATTGAATGCCTGTTCGCTCGGCCACCGCTTGTGCTTCTTGCATCATGTTCGCCACGACTTCACGCGAGGGTGCGAATTCAGCGATGTCTTGCAACGTGGCATGTGTCAACGCTGAGACCGGGTTAAAGCTCAAGTTGCCCCACAACTTGACCCAGAGTTCAGAGCGAATGTCGTTAGACACCGGCGTTTTGAATCCTGCGCCGATCATGGCTTGCGCCAATTGCATGACGCGTTCGGATTTCTCACCGCTGGGTTCACCCAAAGTGAATCGGTTGCCTTCAATCAGTCGCACCACGCCAGGCGCGACCAACTCTGCTGCTGGATAGACCGCTGCGCCGATCACACGCTCAGGCTTGAGCCTTTGCCAGAGTTGGCCGTTGGGATCCAAACTGCTGAGTTGTCGGCCCTTGAATTCGCCCGGCAATTCATGAAAGTACCACCAAGGCAACCCGTTTTGCAGGGTGACGATACAACTGTGTTCATGGCACAGCGCCGCGATGTCTGCAGCCACGGGCGCCACTTGGTGTGATTTGAGTGTGACCAACACATAGTCGTATTGTTTGGCGCCCGCTATGTCAGAAGCCTTGACATGTTTGGCATGCAATTCGTTGCCATCTTCGAGCATCAATTTCATGCCGCTGTGTTGAATGGCTTGCAGGTTGGCACCCCGTGCAATGAAAGTCACATCATGACCAGCCAGTGAGAGTTTGACGCCCAGGTAGCCGCCAATGGCACCTGCGCCGACGATGGCGATACGAAGACTCATGACAGTAGGGGGGAAGTGAATAGGTAAAACATAAAGAAGGTGTCTGCAAGGATCTGCCGGGCTGTCATCCTGAACAAAAGGTTCAGGTGGGCGAGGTCAGTCAGGTGTTGGGTTCATCTTCGCGAGATGATCACGCTCACAAGACGATGTTCCAAGCCCGGGGCTCCATAGAGCATTGGTTCAAGAAATATAAACCCAGCAGAC
>Ga0192647_101280_pt1 | contig 16624 bp, 16 predicted proteins | sample LauGreFa1BDMLBSN_2_FD_133046 | JGI IMG/M metagenome (GOLD analysis project Ga0192647, IMG submission 133046) | Freshwater lake microbial communities from Lake Michigan, USA - Fa13.BD.MLB.SN - reassembly | ecosystem: Environmental > Aquatic > Freshwater > Lake | place: Lake Michigan, USA...
GAGCCCGGGCTGGTCGGGTGCCTCTACGACATCAGCAGGACCTACGAGGCGCTCTGGCAGCGCTTCCTCCCGCCGGACCGCTTCGCCTCGTACCGCCCGCGTGCGGACTGGGCCGGCTTCTTCGACGTCGTCACGTCCTTCTACTCGCTCGAGCACGCGGCCGACCCGCTTGCGGAACTGCGCGCCATCCGCGCGCTCCTGCGGGACGGCGGCACCGCGTTCGTGATCGTGCCCGACGCGGAGGCCAATCCCGCGGACTTCGTGGTGGTGGACCATGCGCATCACTACAGCGAGCCATCGCTGCGCGCGTTCCTCGGCCTTGCGGGCCTTCGCGTCGTCGAGGTCGACCGGTCGATCCATCCCGGCGCCTTCGTGGCCCTCGCCACGCCGGCACTCCCCGGCGAGGTCCCTCCTGCCCCCGACCCTGCCTCCGTCGCGCGCGCGAATGCCGCGTTCCGCGCACTGGCCGGCTACTGGGAACGCGCCGCGGACGCCGTCCGGTCGCTTGAGCGCGGCGCCGCAGGCCGATCCTGCGCCATCTACGGCGCGGGGGTGTACGGCACCTTCATCGCCTCCGTGCTGGAGCGGCCCGGTGACGTCGCCTGCTTCGTCGACCGCAATCCGCTGCTTCACGCCGCCCCGCACCTCGGCAGGCCCGTGGTCGCGCCGGCCGCGCTGCCCGCGGAGGTCCGCGCCGTCTATGCGGGGCTGAACCCGGCGTCCGCGCGGCGCGCGCTGGCGGGCGTGCCGGAGTGGCGCGGCCGGTCCCTCGACCTGCTCTTCCTGCCCGAATTCGCCGCGCCCGTCAGCTGATGCGCCGCAGGTAGCCGTCCGGCGCCACGGTCAGCTGCAGCTTCTCGTGGACCGATGCGTCGATGCGGAACCGCGCGTCCTCCCGCACGTAGGCGTGCACCGCGGTCTTCGGGCTGTTGCCGGGGGCCCATGGCCTCCCAGCGCAGAACTCCGCCGGCATGTCCTCGAGCAGCGTGTCGAACACGATGCACCAGCTGCCCGGCGAGGTGAGCGGCGCATAGGCGCGCAGCTCCGCAAGCACGTGGTCATGGGTGTGGTTGCTGTCGAGCATCACCAGCACCCGCGCGCCGTCCGGCACCAGCGAACGCACGGCGGCGACGGTGGATGGGTCGATGCTCGAGCCCTGCACCATGCGGATCCAGGGCGCGAGCGGGTGCGCCTCGACGGCGGCTCGGTTGTGGGCGCGGATGTCGATGTCCACGCCGATCACGCGGCGCGCGGGGCGGCGCGGGTCGACGGTGCCGCCATGCGCGGCGGCATCGGCGAGGTCGAGCATCGCCAGGATGGATGCGCTCAGCACCAGCGACCCGCCGTGCGCGATCCCGGTCTCGACGATCACGTCGGGACGGGTCTCCCACACCAGTTCCTGCACTGCCACGACGTCCTGCGGAAGCTGAATGATCGGCCGGCCGAGCCACCGGAAGTTGTACGGATAACGGTGCGGCGTGATCGCCTGCAGCCACTCCATGGACTTGCGGTGCAGCGCGCCGTCCGCGCCGAGCGACGCGATGTTGCCGCGAACTTCCGCCTCGAATGCCTCAACGGGGTCTGCCGACATGATCGCTCCAGTTCACGGTGCCCGAGGCCATCAGCTGCCTCGCATCCCTGCCGCAGCAGGCGATGGCGTCGAGGATCGTCACGTACGGCGTGAAGGTCCCGTGCAGCTGCGGATACGGCCGGAGAGCGTAGTCCATGTAGCGAACCTCCACGCCGGCCGCGTCGAACGCCGCATGGTCCAGGTACGACGCCGCGCCGTGCCCGGTCACGTACCGCGTCGCGCCGAGCGCGCGGCACACGTCGAGCACGCGCTGCGAGCTCGCACCCGGGATTCCCATGCCCGACGACCGCCTGAACGCGGTGCCAAGGCCCAGCCAGCCGGCGATCCGCTCCATGCAGGCGATGTTGAAGTCCGCGAGGTTGTCGGTGGGAAGCGCGTACAGCTCCTCGGCCAGCCCGACCGCCTCGCGTGCGTGCGGTGCGCGCGCCAGCGCCTGCGAGATGCTGCGCAGGTGCTGCGGGCGCCACTCCGCCGCGGGTCGCATCCAGGTGTCGGCGATGGTCTCGCCGCAGCGCCCGCGGTCCAGGGGCGCCGTGAGCCAGATGCTCCCGCCGACGGTCTTCAGCTGCACGCGGTTGGAGAAGCTCCCCTTGGAGAACTGCACGTCGTCGTAGTGCACGAACTCGTCTGCCATGGCCACCTGCTCGAACATCCCGAGCCACGGCAGCAGCATCGGCTGCGAGATGACCACGGTCCTAGCCATGCGCAGCGGCGCCCCCGGACGGGATGCGGGCCGGATCGAGGAACGCCTCCATCAGCACCACGTCGATCCAGCGCCCGTCGAAGTTCGCGTGCGCTCGAAGCGTGCCGCACTCGCGGAATCCGAGCCTGCGGTAGCAGGCGATGGCGCGGGCGTTGTCCGCACGGACGCGGAGGGTGACCTTGCCGATGCGCTCGCTCGCGGCGAGGTGGTCCATGAAGCCGCGCAAGGCCTCGGTGCCCAGGCCCTTTCCCTGGTGCGCGGGAGACAGGCAGATCCCGATGTCGGCGCGTCGGTCGTCCCGGTCGATGTCCACGGCCTGCACGTAGCCGATGGCCCGGTCGCCGGGCGCCTCGGCCACGACCAGCAGCACGGAACCTCCCGAGCTGCGGCGCCCCAGCCACTCGCGCACGGCCGCGTCGTCGCTTCCGCGCGCCCGCGCGAGCAGCATCGCCTGCAGCTCCACGTCGTTTCGGAGGTCGCGCAGCGTCGCCACGTCGACGTCGCGCCATGGTCGCAGGCCGATGCGCGGCTCGGCGCCCATCAGGCCCTGGCCCCCGCATGGAGCGCCGCGCGCAGCACGCCGCTGACCCGGTCGAGCTCGGACTCAGTCATGTCGTGGTACGTCGGGAGGTTGATGGCCCGCCCCGGGATGTCCCACGCGTTCCGGTTGCCTGGCCGGGGCGCGAACATCGGCAGCCCGGAGAGCGGGTGGAAGAAGACGCGCGCATCGACGTTCTCCTCCGCGAACGCGCGCTGCAGCGCCTCGCGCGTGACGCCCGCGGATGCGTCGAAGACCGCGGTCGGCATCCACGCGCCGTTCACGGTGCCGGCGGGCTCGGGGTTCATCGCGATCGCGGGCAGGTCCGCCAGCCGCTCGCGGTAGGCCGCGAGGATGGCACGCTTGCGGGCGACCAGCTCCCCGATGCGCTCCACCTGCGCGCAGCCGATGGCGGCCTGCACGTTGGACATCTTGTACTTGAAGCCGACCATGTCGGGCCAGAACTGGCGCACCTGCCCGCGTGCGCGACCGTGGTTGCTCAGCGTCAGCACCCGTTCGTGCAGGTCGTCGTCATTCGTGACGAACATCCCGCCCTCGCCGGTGGTGATGGTCTTGGTGCCATGGAAGCTGAAGGCGCCGAACCGCCCGATCGACCCCGCGCGCCGGCCGTGGTGGACCGAGCCCACCGCCTCCGCGGCGTCCTCGACCACCGGCACGCCGCGACGCTCGCCGAGCGCGAGGAGCGCGTCCATGTCGCAGAGGTTCCCGTAGAGATGGACCGCGAGGATGGCCTTCGTGCGCGGCGTGACGGCGCGCTCCGCGGCGCGCGGATCGATGCACCAGGAGTCGGGCAGGATGTCCACGAAAACCGGCGTCGCCCCCAGGTGGACGATGGGCGCGGCGGACGCGATCCAGTTGGTGTCGGCGAGTATGACCTCGTCGCCAGGGCCTATGCCGAGCGCGGCCAGGCCCATGTGCAGCGCACCGGTGCAGCTGCTGGTGGCGATGGCATGGCGCACGCCGAGGTGGTCGGCGAACGCCCGCTCGAGGCGGCCGATGTACCCGTAGCACCGCTCGCCCCACCCGTTGGCGACCGCATCCGCGGCGTAGCGCTGCTCGAGCTCCGTGATCGACGGTCGCGTGTAGGGGATGCGTGGCTTGCTCATGAGAACCTCAGCTCCGGCACCGCCGTCACGAAGCGCGTCCCGCGCGCGGCGAGGTGCGCATTGTCGCGCCGCACCTCGTCGGCGAGGTTCCACGGAAGGACGAGCAGGTCGTCGGGCCGGAAGCGGTCGAGTTCCTCGGGCGGCACGATCGGGATCCGGCTGCCCGGCATGAATCGACCCTGCTTGGCAGGGTTGCGGTCTGCCACCATCGGCAGAAGGTGCGGCCGAACGCCGGCGAAGTTCAGGAGCGTGTTGCCCTTCGCGGCGGCTCCATAGGCGGCCACGCGGCGGCCGTCACGCCTGGCATCGAGCAGGAACCGGAGCAGCGCATCCCGGATTCCCTCGGCCCGCGCCTGGAACCCCTCGTAGGCCTGCCGGGACTCCATGCCCACCGCGCGTTCCGCACCGAGCACGCCGGCCACGGATGCGGACACCGGCCGTCGCCCCGTGTCGGTGCGCTGCGCGAACACGCGCAGGCTGCCGCCGTGCGTCGGCAGCTCCTCGACGTCGAAGACCGAGAGCCCGGCCGCCTCCGCGATCCTGCGGACCGCCCCGAGCGAGAGGTACGAGAAGTGCTCGTGGTAGATGGTGTCGAACTGCGCTTCCTGCAGTAGCCGCAGCAGGTGCGGGAACTCGAACGTTGCCACGCCGGCGGGTGCCAGCATGGCGGTGAACCCGCCCATGAAGTCGTTGATGTCGGGGACGTGCGCCAGGACGTTGTTGGCGGCCATCAGGTCCGCGGGCGGCAGCTCGCCGACCAGCCGCCGTGCGAGCGCGGTTCCGAAGAAGTCCTCCACCACCGGAATGCCCTTCGCGCGCGCGGCCGCGGCGGTGCTTGCCGTCGGCTCGATTCCCGTGCACGGGACGCCGCGGGCCTTCACGTACTGGAGGAGGTACCCGTCGTTGGATGCCACCTCCACCACGTGGCTGCCTGAGCCGAGCCCGAGCTCGGCCGCCATGCGCGAGACGTACCGCTCCGCATGGGCGAGCCACGTGCTCGAGAAGCCGCTGAAGTAGGCGTAGTCGCGGTCGAACAGTTCGCCTGCGCCGGTGAAGTCCTGGGTCTGCGCAAGCCAGCATCGCTCGCAGACGAGCACACGGAGCGGGAACCAGCGCTCCGGGCGGTCGAGCGACTCCCGCGCGAGGTACGCGTTCGACGGCGGCGACGACCCGAGGTCCACCAGCGGTAGGGTCACTTCCGCCGCGCAGTGCCTGCACCTCATGGCTCGATCCCCCGGAAGCCGGCGGCGACGCGCGCGAGCCCGCGGTCTCGGTCGGAGCGCACCTCCACCGGCAGCGGCCATGCGATCGCGAGGTCCGGGTCGGTCGCGTCGAGCCCCGACTCCGCGGCGGGCGCGTAGGCCGCCGTGTGCAGGTAGAGCATCTCGCAGTCATCCGTGAGCGCCTGGAATCCGTGCGCAAACCCCTTCGGGATCACCATCGACCTCCGGTTGGCGGGCGAGAGCACCTCGGCATGCCAGCGCAGGTAGGTCGGCGACCCGGCCCGCAGGTCGACGGCTACGTCGAACACCTCGCCCCGAAGGCAGGCAATCACCTTGTCCTCGGCGCAGGGCGGTCGCTGGAAGTGGAGCCCACGCACCGTGCCTCGGCCCCGCGTCAGCGTCCGATTGACCTGCTCGATCCTGGCGCCGCGCAGCGCTTCCCCCAGCTCGGCCGAGCAATAGAGTCGCTCCAGCTCGCCGCGGGCATCGCCTGCGGGAATTCTCTCCATCACCGCCAGCCCGTCGAGCGGCGTGCGCGACACCCGCATCCGTCCGCTCATCCGGCGCTCCCCGCGCGCTGCCGCGCGGATCCGAATGCCTCGACCTGCGAGCGCGTGAACGCGGACATGTCGGTCCCCGGCCGCCAGCGCGCATGCCACTCGGCGGTGCGCTCGATCGCCTCGCGCAGCGTCCACGTGGGTGACCATCCGAGCTGCGCACGCGCCTTCGAGCTGTCGAGCGAAAGCAGCGCCGCCTCGTGCGGCCCCGATGCCGTCCCTGCGTGCCACGATGCTCCGGGCACCAGCGTGCACAGCGCATCGAGCACCCATGACACGGGGCGGACGTCCTCCAGGTCGGGGCCGAAGTTCCATGCGCCGGCCGCGACGGACGGTCGCTCGCACAGCGCCTCGGCCAGCAGCAGGTAGCCGGACAGCGGCTCGAGCACGTGCTGCCACGGCCGTGTCGCGCCCGGCGAGCGCACCTCGAGCGGTTCGCCGCGGGCCGCCGCGCGGATCGCATCGGGGACCAGCCTGTCCTCGGCCCAGTCGCCGCCGCCGATCACGTTTCCCGCACGCGCCGTGGCCACGCCCACCCCGGCAGCGGCAAGGAACGACCGCGCGTAGGACGCCGTCACCAGCTCGGCGCATCCCTTGCTGGCCGAGTACGGGTCGTGCCCGCCCATCGGGTCGCCCTCGACGTAGGGGCCGCGGCGACCGTCGTTCTCGTAGCACTTGTCGCTGGTCACCGACACCACCGCCCGTACGTCCGCGCAGGCGCGCACTGCCTCGAGCAGGTGCACGGTGCCGAGCACGTTGGTCGCGAACGTGCCGGCCGCGTCGCGGTAGGACGCCCGGACCAGCGGCTGCGCGGCCAGGTGCAGCACCACCTCGGGCTGCGCCGACCGCATCGCCTCGCGCAGCGCGGCAGCGTCGCGCACGTCCGCCACGGTGTGCGATGCGAGCATGCCCGCGATGCCGCAGGAGCCGAACAGGCTCGGCTGCGTGGGCGGCTGCAGCGCATACCCGTGCACCTCTGCGCCGAGGGAGTGCAGCCAGAGCGACAGCCAGCCGCCCTTGAAGCCGGTGTGCCCGGTCACGAACACGCGCCGCCCGCGCCAGAACCCGACGTTCATCGCCAGACCTTCCACGGCGCGCGTCCCGAGGCCCACATCTCCTCGAGCTGGTTCTTGTCACGCAGCGTGTCCATCGGCTGCCAGAAACCGCGGTGGCGGAAGGCCTGGAGCTGCCCGTCGGCGGCAAGCCCGGCCAGGGGCTCGCCCTCCCAGCTCGTCTGGTCGCCCGAGATCCGGTCGATCACCCTCGGCGAGAGCACGAAGAAGCCGCCGTTGATGAAGCCGCCGTCGCCTCGCGGCTTCTCGGTGAATCCGCGCACGGCATCGCCATCCATGGCCAGCGCGCCGTAGCGCCCGGGCGGCTCGACGGCGAGCACGGTCGCATCCCTTCCGTGGGCGCGATGGAAGGCAAGCTCAGCGGTGAGGTCCACGTCCGACAGGCCGTCGCCGTAGGTGAAGAAGAAGGCATCGACCCCTTGCACGTGCTCCGCCACACGGCGAAGGCGCCCGCCGGTGAGCGTCGCCTCGCCCGTGTCCACCAGCGTCACCTTCCACGGCTCCGAGTGGCGCTGGTGCACCTCCATGGAGTTGCGCGTCATGTCGATGGTCACGTCCGACATGTGCAGGAAGTAGTTCGCGAAGTACTCCTTGATCATGTAGCCGCGGTAGCCGCAGCAGATCACGAAGTCATTGACCCCGTGCGCCGAGTACAGCTTCAGGATGTGCCACAGGATGGGGCGACCGCCGATCTCGATCATCGGCTTGGGGCGCGCCACCGACTCTTCGCTGATGCGGGTGCCGAGGCCTCCCGCGAGGATGACGGCCTTCGTCGCTGGCATCGTGGTGGCCCGAGGATACCTGCGCGGGCCGGGGCCGGGCCTGACGAGCCCTAGACTCCGCCCATGCACGGAGCGGCGTGGCCCTCGATCGTGATCTTCACCTACCGTCGGCACCCGCTGGTGCGGCGGATCGCCGAGTACTACCACGGCTACGAGGGCGAGCTGATCGTGGTCGACGGGTCGCCGGAGCCCATCGAGGGCCTGCGGCTGCCGGCGCGCGGCCAGTACGTGCATCGCCCCGGCATGTCCGGCTACTCGCGGATCCACGATGGCATCATGCGGGCAACCGCGCCCACCTGTGCCCTTGCCGCGGACGACGACTTCCAGTCGCCCGACTGCCTCCGCGCCTGCGCCGAGGTCATCGAGTCGGATCCCGGGGTGGTCTGCGCGGCAGGGACCACCGTGTACTTCGCCGACGGGCGCCGCTCGGTGCGAGACGCCGTTCCGGACGGCGCGGTGGAGCGGATCCTTGCCGTGCCGGGGGATGCCCCGCCGCTCGACCGCTTCCGCCGCACCATCGCGTGCGCGCCGCAGGTGTACTTCGCGTGCATCCGCACGTCGGCGGCGCGCAAGGTGAGCGGTTTCCTCGCCGACCTGCCCGACGAGGGAGGCCTCGTGGGCGAGCAGCTCTGGACTTCGCTGCCTGCGCTGTTCGGCAGGACCGTGCTCGTGCCGAGGATGCAGATGTGCCGGCGCATCGGCCTCCGCGACTACTCGGGCTACCTGCAGCCCTTCAAGCGCCTCGACGACCTCGCGGACTGGCCGCACTTCGGCACGTACGGGCGGCGCCTGGCGATGCTCGCCCGCGATGCGGGCCTCGGTGCCGACGATGCCGATCGCGTGGTCGCGTCCTGGCGGGAATTCGCCGCAGCCACGGCACTCGGGGAGCGAGCGCGACGGGCTGCGCAGCCGTCCGATGCCGGCTCGCGCATCCGGCGCACGGCTCGGAACCTCCTGCAGTCGGCGGGCGTCGCCGTGTCGCCCCCCGCGTGGCGCGACCGACTCGAGCGAACCATCTGCCGCGGACGTGCGATGCGCCCCGCGCTCCGCTCCCGCGCCTACCCCTGGTCCGACGCAGTCGCCCGCGCCGAGTTCGAGCGCATCATGGCATTCGACGCCCATCACGCGGAACGCGCGTGAACGACCGCGCCCAGGCCGCCAGGCCATGGCCCGCGAGGTACCGCGCCTCGCGCTGCAGCGCATAGCCCCATCGATACGAGGCCTGCTGCGCATGCCCGCGGATGCCCGTGACCCGCCGGCTGCCGATGGTGGACGCGGGCGTGTGCACCGGGCTGTCCACCACCAGCGGCGGCGAGGCCCAGAGGATGTCGAGGTCCTGCTCCCACCAGTGCTTCAGCTGCACGTCCACCGGGCGCAACATGCGATCGCCCCCGTCAAGGAACTTGCGTGCCCCCTTGAGCGTCCAGAGCGTGCACGTCGAGCAGATCGGCGGGCTGCTCGAGCGCATCAGCCGCACGCCGCAGGGCAGCGTGTGCCGCGGCTCGCCGCGCCGGCGCGCGCCATAGAGCTTCACCAGGTCCGGCAGCCGGTCGCCGAGCGCGAGCAGCTCACGGACGCATGCGGTGAATCCCGGCTGCAGCAGGAAGTCGTCCTCGAACACCACGGCGGCGGGCAGCGCCCTGTCGACGATGGTCCGGACGGCGCGCAGGTGGCTCAGGTAGCAGCCGATCTCGCCTGGCGTGAGCCGGTGGTAGAAGGCGCCGCGGTTGTCGGGCGCGAGCCGCGCCAGCTCGTCGGGCGGCAGCTTTCGCCCGTCCACGGCCTCGATCCGCTCGAACTCGAGCCATGCCCCGCGAAACTGCCGCTCGGCATCCTGCAGCCGCGCGTGCGATCCGGGCAGGTTGATCAGGAAGATGGGGCAGGGCGAGCTCATCGGTCGTCGTCCTCGTTCTCCACCCGGACCCAGGACTCGGGCAGCAGGTTCGGGTCGGGCGGCTGCCCGATCAGCCAGCGCGTGGGCGCCGCCACCGAGCCGCCGCGCGAACCGAGCCGCGCGCCCCACCAGCCGAACGTGCTGTTGGAGATCACCTGGTGGCCGCACGCGGCGAGCAGCGCAAGATCCTCCTGCGCCGACGGGGGATGGTCGAGCGAGGCAATCGTCGTTGGCCCGGGCAGGCGGAGGCGCTCCCGAGCCCATCCCGGCTCGTCGCTCACCACCAGGAAGCGCAGCTCCCCGTGGCGCGCGCAGAGCGCGTGCGCCGCGCGTCGGTACCAGTCCGCCGTCAGGACGGGCATCAGGTCGCGGAACGCGGGCTTGAGGTAGTCGCCGCGCCGGACGTGGACTCCCACGGTGCGACCGTCCGCGGCATGCGGCATCCACCGTGCGAGGTAGGCGGTGTCCGCGGGCAGCCGCACCATTCTCCGGATGCGCTCGAGCTGCGGCGCCACCAGCCGGTCGTCCTGCATGTAGCCGGCGACCAGCGGCGTGACCTCCGGTGCTGCGCGCACGTGACCGTCCCGCAACGCGAGTGCCTCGTCCGCCGTGCGCAGGATGAGCGCGCCGTCGATGCGCGCCGCGGGGTCGCGGAACGCGCGCTTCAGGCTGCGCCGCGTGAATCCGCGCCGGCGGTCCTCGCTGGGGTGCGTCTCGGCGGCCTCGCGCTGCAGGTCAAGGAGCACGGGTCCCCGCACCATGGCATCGAGGCGGAACCGGCCGTCCGCATCCGTCCACAGGCCGCGCACCAGCCGCCGCGCCGCCAGGAACGCCCGGCGCACCGCGGGTCGGTCGTACATGCGGCAGCTCACGCGCACCTCGCGGCCCGTGGCGCTTGCGATACCCGCCGCAGCCGCAAGCTGGAAGAGCTGGTTTCCGAGACCGCCGGTGGCGGCGATCGTGACGGGCTGCATGGAGGCAGGGTACCCCGCGAGGCGCGCATGCACCGTACCCTCCATGCATGTCCACGCAACGATCGCCCGCCGGCGTCACCGTCTGGCTCACGGGGCTGAGCGGCGCCGGCAAGAGCACCATCGCGACCGCTGCCGTCGACGCGCTGCGCGCGCACGGCGTGCATGCCTCCATCCTCGATGGCGACGTGCTGCGCTGCGGACTGAACGCCGACCTCTCCTTCTCCGCCGAGGACCGCGCGGAGGCCGTGCGTCGTGCCGGCGAGGCGGCCATCCTGCTGGCGTCGTCCGGCGTCACCGCGGTTGCCGCGCTCATCAGCCCCTACCGCGCCGACCGCGACCGCGTGCGTGCCCGCCATGCCGAGGCCGGCGTCTCCTTCCTCGAGGTGTTCGTCGATGCGCCGCTCGAGGTCGTGGAGCAGCGCGACCCGAAGGGCCTCTACGCGAAGGCCCGAGCCGGCCACATCCCCGCATTCACGGGCATCTCCGATCCGTACGAGCCGCCGCTTGCCGCGGAACTGCACCTTGCCACGGCCCGCATGCGCAAGGAAGAGTGCGTGGATGCCGTGGTTGCCGCCGTCCGTTCCGCGGCAACTTCCCGCTGAATTGCGCAACGCAATGCAGGACGGAAGCGGGCCAGTGTGCTACATTGGCCACCCCATGACAACGAAGAAGCACGCCGCAAAGCACCACGCCAAGCACTCCGGCACCGCGCATGCCGCCAAGAAGGGCAAGCGCGCCGCGCGCGCCCCGAAGGCCCGCATGATCTCGCAGGACATCCGCACGCTCATCGGCGAGGTGAAGGACCTGCGCACGCTCCGGGCCAAGTACGACCAGCTGGTGGCCGAGCACCACGGCCTCCTGGGCGCGCTGCGTGACCTCTCCAACGAGCTTGCCTCCGGCGCCCGCACCGCCTGGAACGACTACCGCAAGGCGGGCGCGCCGATCGGCGGCGCGCTCGGCGCGCGCCAGCGGGTGCGCGCCCCGAGCTCGGCGGTCGACGACATGACCGCCAAGCTCATGGATGCGCTGCCCTCTGCCTGGAGCACCAAGGAGCAGATCTGCAAGTCCGCGGGCCTCGACCCGAAGGCCGCCAACAGCGCCTTCCGGCGCCTGGTGCTCGGCTACAAGCGCGGCGGCAAGAACGTGCCGGCGGCGCTCGAGTCCAACGGCAAGCGCGGCACCGAAGGCCGATATCGCAAGCGCTGACGCCATGGACCGCACACGCGACCTCGGATGCGCGCTCGACGCGGCGCGCGCGGCATGCCGCGCCGTCGCCGCGGTCGGTTCCCCCGCGGACTTCGGCGCCGAAGGGGTGCTCGAGAAGGGCGCCGCCGGCCCGCTGACGCTCGCCGACCTCGCGAGCCAGGTGGCTGCCATCGCGTCCCTCCGTGCGGCGTTCGGGCCCTCGGCGCGATTCGTGGCAGAGGAGAGCGCGGACGAGGTGGCCTCGCACGGCGGCGAGCCGCTGCTCGTGCGCGTGGCGGAGATCCTCCGTGCCTCCGGCATGGCGATCGATGCCGCCGGCGTGCGCGAGGCGCTCTCATCGGGCGGCCACGAAGGCGGCAGCGACCGCTTCTGGGCCATCGACCCGCTCGACGGCACCAAGGGCTACCTCCGCGGAGGCCAGTTCGCGATCGCCATCGCGCTGGTCGAGGCCGGCCGGCCGGTGGTGGGCGTGCTCGGCCTGCCGCGGCTTGCGGGCTCCGGCTGCGACGCGGGTTCCGGCGTCCTCGCCTCGGCGGTCTCCGGAAGCGGCGCGCACCAGCGGAGCCTCGCCGGCGGCGACGCCGTCCCGATCCGTGCGCGCGAGTGGTCCTCCGGCCAGGCGGTGCGGCTTGCAGGCAGCGTCGAGAAGGCGCACAGCGCGAGCGATGCGCTCGAGACGCTGGTGTCCGCCTTGGGCCCGGTCGACCCGGTGCGAGTGGACAGCCAGGCCAAGTACGCGCTGGTGGCGCGCGGCGATGCCGACGCATACGTCCGCCGCAGCCCGAGCGCCGGATACCGCGAGTGGATCTGGGACCACGCCGCGGGCGCCTTGGTGGCCACGGAGTCGGGCTGCATCGTCACGGACACCCTCGGGACGCCGCTTGACTTCGCCCAGGGGCGCCGCCTCGAGCGGTCCACGGGCATCGTGTGCGCGCCGCAGCGGCTGCACGGCGCGCTGGTCGACATCCTCGCGCGCGGCGGCTGACCCGCACACGCGGCGCTCCGGGCGCGTTCTGCCGGTCCCCCGTATTGTGCTGCGCGATGGCGACGCCCTTTGCAGCATGCCTGCGTGCCGACGAGCGCCTCGAGTGCGCGGAGCGCGTGGATCCGGCAGGCCATGCGATGCATGTCGCCGCCGCCGTTGCATGGGGTTTCGCGCAGTCGGTGTCGAACGCCGCGGAGGGGATCACCTGGGGAGTGCTGCTCGTGGTGAGCGTGCTCCGCATCCCGAAGGTCTGGCGCTGCTTCGCGCCGGTCGTCCGCGATCCGCTGTGGCTGTCGCTGCTCGGATGGTCACTCTGGATGTGCGCATCCATGGCGTGGAGCGCCGCCCCGCCGTCGGGAATCAAGCCGTGGTTCCCCGATCGCTGGGTGCTGACGCCGCTCCTCCTGTGGCCTGCGATGGGGCGGCCGTGGGTCGTGCTCGGGGCCATCGGCGCCGGCGCGCTCGTCCAGGTGGCGAGCGCGCTGTGGATGTCGTGGACCGGCGTCGGCCTGTCATCCCACATGAAGATGGAGTCGATCTCCGGGTTCGGCCAGCTGCAGTGGCAGCTGCACTGCGCCGCCGTCATCGCCGCGAGCGGGATTCGGTGTCTCCCGCTCGCGGGACGGGCATTCGCGGCGATCGGCTTTGCCGCGAGCATGCTTGCAGTGGTGTTTGCGGGTCGGAGGCTCACGTTCCTCTCCTCGCTGACCGGGTCGCTCATCGCGTGGACACGCCCGAGTGCACGCCGGCGCGGTGCGCTGCTCGTGCTGTCGGCAGCGGCCTTGCTGGTCATGCTGGCACTCGCCACGCCCATCGGAACGCGGGTGCTTGCGGTCGGCAGGGTTGCGGCGCGATCCGCCGACCGTGAACAGACGTACGTGGCCCTCAGCCAGCTCTCGGGCAACCGCTTGCCGCTCGCCCATGCGGCAGTCGCGATCGGTCTCAGGAGTCCGATCGCCGGCAACGGCAAGGGCTCGTTCCAGGCCATGCTGCCGGGCTGGGCGGAGGCCCAGCAGTCGGAGCATCCGGAGCGCGCAAAGGCACTGGGAGCGCTCCGCAAGGGCATCCTCAACGATGCGCACAACGCGCTGCTCTCCGCATTCAGCGAAGGAGGAGCCATCGCGACCGCGCTCCTCGGGACGGCCCTCCTCGGGCTCGGCGTGCGCCTCTGGCGTCAGTCCGCGGCATCGCTGACGGCGGGCGCGGCCCTCGCCGTCTACTCCTCCATCCTCCTCGGCATGCTCTGCTACCCGATCACCGCCAAGGCGCCCGGGGCCATCATCGCCATCTGCCTCGCGTTGTCCTGGTCGATGGCGCCCGTGCGCCCCCGTCCGCGCGCGTCCGGCACCGCCTGAACCCCCGCCGCACTTCGGGTATCACACGCGCATGGCCCGCATCGCCATCATCGGCGGCTACGGCGACCTCGTCGCCAAGCTCCGCGGAACGCTGATCGCCGCGCTGCGCGCGCGCGGCCACGAGGTCGTCGTGTGCGTGCCGGCGCCGAGCCCCGAGGCCCGGCCCGGCGTGGAGCGCGCGCTTGCCGCCCTCGGTGCGCGCCTGGTCGAGGCCCCGCTCGACCGCACCGGCACCAATCCGCTCAACGAGCTTGCCGTCCGCTCGTTCTACGCCGACTTCATGGAGCGCGAGCGCCCGGACGCGGTGCTTGCCTACAACCCGAAGCCCGTCTTCTACGCCGTCCCCGCGGCGCGCCGCGCCGGCGTGACGCGCGTGGTGGCCATGATCAGCGGGCTCGGCTACGCGTTTGCGAGCCGCGAGCTCAAGGCCCGTGCGCTGGCAGTTGTGGCCATGCGCCTCTACCGCAAGGCGCTGCCGCTCGCGGACTCCGTGATCTTCCAGAACTCCGACGACCGCGAGCTCTTCGATCGCCTCGGGCTGCTCGCGGGCGTCCGCGACGCGCACGTCATCCCGGGCTCCGGCGTCGATCTCGACCGCTTCGCTTGCGTCCCCATCGTCGACGCCCCCAGCCGCGTGGACTTCCTCTTCGCGGGCCGCCTGCTGCGCGACAAGGGCCTGGCGGACTTCGTGGAGGCCGCCCGCGCGCTGCGCGCCCTCCGCACCGATTCGGCCCGGTTCCACTTCCAGGTGGCCGGCATCGTCGATACCAACCCGTCGGCGGTGTCGATGGAGGAGATCCAGTCCTGGGTGCGCGAGGGCACCGTGGAATGGCTCGGCCGCCTCGAGGACGTGCGGCCCGCGCTCGCCGCGAGCGCCGTGTTCGTGCTGCCGAGCTATCGCGAGGGGATGCCCGCGGCGGTCCTGGAGGCAATGTCCACGGGCCGCGCCATCGTGGCCGCCGACGTGGCCGGCTGCCGCGATGCGGTGGTGGACGGCGAGAACGGGTTCCTCGTCCCGCCCGGCGCACCGGCCGCGCTCGCCGTGGCGCTCGAGCAGTTCCTCGAGGACCCCGCGCTGGTGGTGCAGATGGGCCGCGCCTCGCGCGAGCGCGCCGAGCGCGAGTTCGACAGCCGCAGCGTGAACGCGAAGGTCGTCTCGCTCCTCGCCTGACGGGGATGGATGACGCAAGGGGCGCCGCGCCGCGTCAGCGGTCCGCGACGTCGACCACCGTGCCCGGCGCATTGCGCAGGTCGCGTGATCCGCCGCCGTACATCCAGCGGTTCACCACCTTGCCGTACTGGATGTAGTTGCGGTCCCCGCGGCGCATCCAGAAGTCGACGGTGCCGTCGTCGTTCCAGTCTCGCACGTTCACGATGGTGGCCTTCGCCAGCCCCGTGCGCCGGCGGGCGCTCGCGAAGTAGTTCCCGTCGTCGTCCTGGTCCATCAGGTCGACCTCGATGTCGTCGGCCTGCCAGAAGATGTCGGGCTGGCCGTTGCCGTCCATGTCGCCGAAGCCCGCGAGCCGCTCGGAGGCGGGGCGTCGCACCACCACGGGGAACGTGGCGTCTCCGGCCGCCTCGCCGGGGACGAGCACGCGCACCACGCCGGTCTGCCGGTCGCGGATCAGGATGTCCGTGGCGTTGCGCGTGCGGAAGTTGCCCGTGAAGACCGACCAGTCGCCCTCGGGAAGCTCGTACTCGTCTGAGCTGCTGATGGCGCCCGCATCGATGTGCCACACGCGCAGCTGCCTCGGGTCGACGACGCCCTGCAGCAGCACGTCCGGCTTGCGGTCGGCGTCCACGTCGGCCACGGTGATGGCATCGAACCCGGCCGGCAGCGTGTCGATGGTCGCAGTGTCCAGGATGGTGAACCCGTCGCGCTTCCAGAACTTGAGCACCTCGCCCGGCGCGACGAACACGATGTCGCCCGAGAGGTCGCCGTTCATGTCGCCGGTGCCCACGTACGAGGCGCCCACCGGCAGTTCGCCGAGGAGCCGGAACTCCGGCCGCTGCGCACGGTGCTTGCCGTCGGTCTGCAGGAGGTGCACCGAGCGGCCGCTCAGCGCGACGGCGGTGCCCTTGATGAGGCCCCAGTCGTACACGATGGGCGTGAGCGGAATCACCACCGCGCCCGGGCCCGTCGTGATGCCCGGGGACGGGGTTCCGCCGCCGTTCACCCCGCCTCCGGTGCCCCCACCACCCGTGCCGGGCGTGCTTCCGTCGCTCGGGTTGCCGTCGGCATCGAGCGGGCCGGAGGCGGCGCCCGCCACCTGGCCGTCCCCGGTGCCGACGAGCGCCACGCGGAACTCGAACGGGTACACGGTGCCGAGGCTTCCCGTCGGCGTTTCGGCGCCGACCAGGCACAGCCCGGCCGCCGTCGTTCCCACGGCCACCGAGCGGCCCATCGACGAATTCGGCAGTGCCGACGGCGCCCACGCATCACCGGTCTGGTCACCCGCGCCCCGGATCGCCCAGGCACCCGCGTTGCGGACGAAGGTGAAGCCCGCGCCGGTGTTGATCACCTGCACGAGCTGCGCCGGATCCTCGATCGACGGGATGGCGGTGTCGAAGCCCGGCGAACCCACCACCACCTGCGGGGGGTTGGCCTGGGTCATG
>Ga0192647_101284_pt1 | contig 16599 bp, 10 predicted proteins | sample LauGreFa1BDMLBSN_2_FD_133046 | JGI IMG/M metagenome (GOLD analysis project Ga0192647, IMG submission 133046) | Freshwater lake microbial communities from Lake Michigan, USA - Fa13.BD.MLB.SN - reassembly | ecosystem: Environmental > Aquatic > Freshwater > Lake | place: Lake Michigan, USA...
TCCTGGGCATCAGCTTCGGGACGAAGCGCGACGACGGGGCGGGTTTCGTGGGCCAGGCCAACGGCGACCTGCTCAGCTCGACGGACGGGAATTTCCGCCCCGTGGACCTGGAGTTCGCGCCCGATGGTTCGCTCTACTTCCTCGATTGGCACAACCCGCTGATCGGGCACATGCAGCACAACGCGCGCGACCCGAACCGCGACCATGAGCATGGCCGCATCTACCGCGTCACCTACCCCGGGCGGCCGCTGGTCAAGCCCGCCAAGGTCGCCGGCGCCACCGTCGCCGAACTGCTCGCGAACCTCCAGGAGCCCGAATACCGCACCCGCTACCGCACCCGCCGCGAACTGCGCGCCCGTCCGGCCGCCGAGGTGCTGCCCACGGTCAAGGCGTGGGTCGCGCAGCTCGACCCGCAGGACCCGGCCTACGAGCACCACCTGTGCGAAGCGCTCTGGGCGACCTGGGCGCAGAACCAGCCCGACGGCGAACTCATCCGGCGCCTGCTCAAGGCCAAGCAGTTCGAGGCGCGCGCCGCCGCCGCCGACGTCGTCCGGCATGCCTTCCGTCAGCTCCCCGACCACGTCGCCCTCCTGCAGCAGGCGGTGCGCGACGAGCACCCGCGCGTGCGCCTGACGGCGGTCGTGGCCGCGACCTGGCTGGACAACGCCGACGGCGCCAAGGTCGCCCTCGAGGCCTTCCGCCAACCGGTCGATCGCTGGCTGGCCCCCGTCCTGCACTACGCCCTGACCTACACGCTCAAGGATGACGTCGCCGCGCTGCAGGCCGCGGGCGCGCTGGACCTGGCCGACAATCCCGCCGCGGCCGAGTACCTCGCGGGCAAATCCAAGATCGGCCAGCCGAGCGCGGAGACGGGCCCGAAGCCCGTCCGCAAGCTCACCGCCGCCGAAGAGAAGGTCTTCCAGCTCGGCCGCGAGGTCTACTTCCGCGACGCGCATTGCGCGACCTGCCACCAGGCCGACGGCAAGGGCATCGCCAACGTCTACCCTCCCCTCCTGCGCAGCGACTGGCTCGCGGACGACGAGCGGGCGATCAAGATCGTGCTCAAGGGACTCTGGGGGCCGATCACGGTCAGCGGCCAGTCCTTCGACCCGGCCAAGGGCGTGCCGCCCATGATGGGCTTCGGCGGGATGCTCAACGACCAGGAGGCGGCCGCCGTGCTCAGCTTCGTACGCCTCTCCTTCGGCAACAGCGGCAAGGTGATCACGCCCGCGCAGGTCGCCAAGGTCCGCGCCGCCACCAAGGACCGCGTCAACTTCTACACCGCCGAGGAGATCCTCAAGGAACACCCGCTCAAGGCGCCGACCCCGGCCAAGAAGTAGGCAACACCCCATCGAAGGGGCGGAATGAAGCCGAACCCAGCGAGGGGAAACCCTTGATGCAAGCCCGAGGCTGGCTATGCCTGTGGCACCCCAAGACGATGCCCCGCCTGCTGACGCTCGCCCTAGGCCTCTGCGCCCTGCCCTGCCTCGCGGCGGCCGAGGAAGCCAAGCCCCTGCCCACCGTGCCCGGCGTGACCGTCACGCTCTGGCCGAAGGGCGCGATGCCCGGCCAATCCGTCCCCGGGCCCGAGCGCACCCTGCCCGCCCGTGGCGATGAGGTCGTGCGCCTGACCGACGTCTCCGAACCGTCCTTCACCGTTTACAAGGCCGCGGCGACCAAGCCGACGCCCGCGGTGATCGTCTGCCCCGGCGGTGGCTACGGCGGGCTGGCCTACAACAAGGAAGGCACGGAGGTCGCGGCCTGGCTCAACACGCTTGGCATCACCGGCGTCGTCCTCAAATACCGGGTGCCCAAGAACCAGGAAGGCGCCTACCAGGACATCCAACGCGCGATCCGGCTCGTCCGCCAGCGCGCCCCCGAATGGAACATCGCCCGCGACCGGGTCGGCGCCATGGGCTTCTCCGCCGGCGGGCACCTCGCCGCGCGCCTGAGCACGCTCGGCGGACCCGCCACGTACCCGCGGATCGACGAGGCGGACGACCAACCGTTGCGGCCGGAGTTCGCGCTGCTCGTCTACCCGGCCTACCTCGACCAAGGCGTCGCGAAGCTCGTCGACGCCCGGACTTCGCCGACGTTCATCGCGCACGCCGATGACGACAAGGGCTTCATCAAGGGCAGCAAGCTATACCACGAGGCCCTCGTGACCGCCAAGGTGCCGAGCGACTTCTTCCGGGTCGCCACGGGTGGGCATGGGCATGGCCTCCGCTCCGCCAAGGAGATCAAGGCCTGGCCGGACCGGGGCGAAGCCTGGCTGCGCGCGATCGGCGTGCTTCCGCCCCGCTGAAACGGAGCCGGTCAGCGCAGGTCTTCGGCCGTCGCGGCGCGGTAATCGGCGAGCGCGAGGAAGAAGTCGGCGAAGCTGGTCAATTCGGCGAAGCGCGCCTCCAGGACCGCCTGTTCCCGCAGCTGGAGCGCCAGCAAATCGCCCGCTCCCTGCCGGAAACGCGTCTGCTCCGCGGCGACCAAGGCGTCGGACAATTCCACGTTGCGGCGGGCGAGGGTCAGCTGCTCCCGGGCGGCCAGCAGCGCCGACCAGCCGTCCTTGACCTCGACGCGGATGCGGTCGCGCACAAAAATCAGGTCCTGGTCGAGGCGGCGCAGTTCGGCCTCGGCGGCCTGGCGGCGGCCCAAGGCCTCGTTCCGCTGCAGGGGAATCCGCATCTCCAGGCCGGCGCGGGTCTCCTCCCGGCGGATGTCCTTGTACGGCTCGTTCCCTTGGCTGCGGGTGATCCCGACCGTCAGGTCGAGGTTCGGCAAGGTCGCATTATCGGCCAACTTCCGGTCGACCTCGACCTTGTCGCGCACCAGGCGAATGCGCCGCAATTCCGGCCGCCGTTCGACGGCCAGCTCGAGGACCAGCGGGTCGCCCAAACCGGCGGGCGCTTCGGTCGTAGGCAGTTCGGCCGGCAAGCGGTCGTTGGGCGGGACGATCGGCTGATCGTCAGGTCCACGGAGGAACAGGGAGAGCTCGAGGGCGGCGGCCTCCCACCGGCGGCGGGACTGCGTGACCATCAACTGCCGGCTCACGATGAGGCGCTCGTTGTCCGTCACCACGATCGGGGCGAGCATCCCCTTGCGGGCCTGCTCCGTCAGGCCGGCGGCGCGCTCCTCGGCGACGCGCAGCTGCTCGCGGGCGACCTTCTCGCGGAATCCGGCGACCGCCCAAGCATAGTAGGCGCGGGTGGCGGCTCGGGTGATGTCCAACCGTTGCCGCTCCACGAAAGGATCGACCAGCCCCAGGTCGAGGCGGGCCTTCAGCAGTTCGGCGCGCGGACGATCGATGAAACCGTCGCGCAGGAGGTTGAAGCGCAGGCCGGCCCGGAACTCGCCGTCGCGCTGGGTCCGGTCCTTATCGTAGTCCGCGAGCGAGCCGCTGCTCCGGCGGTAGCCGGCGAAGAGGTTCGCCCCCCAGAAAGGCATCCGCTGCTCCAGCGAGACGTCCCCGGTGGAACCGTCGTAGTAGCCGCGGGGCACGACCCCGGCGCGCAGGGCGAAGCCCAAGTCGAAGGCGCCTTCGCTCTGCCGGAGCCGGCCGGAGGCGACGTCCTGCTCGATCAAGGCGATGAGCAGCGGAGGGTAGCGGCCTTGCGCGCTGGCGAGGACCTCGGGCAGGCGCAGGGGCTCGGCGGCGTCGGCGAACGCGACCCCCAGGAGCAGCAGGAGCCAACCCTTCATTTGCGGGCCCCCTTGCCCGGCTCATCCATGGCCACCACCGGCGGGAAGCCGTTGAGCTGCCGCCAGATTTCCTTCCAGAGCGGGACCTGCTGGAGCAGGACCCAGCCGTTGGCGCGGACGCCCTGACGGAGCCAGCGGTTGCCGGGCCACTCGACCTTGGTCGGTTTCCCGTCCTTCATCACGATGTCCGGGGACGGCGCGACGACCACGCGGAACTTGCCGGAAGGATCGCCCGCGGCGTCGACGAAGACGACCTCGCCGCCGAACGTCCCGATGGCGACGCTGGGCCAGCCCACGAACTGGATCGCCGGCCAACCTTCGAACTGGAGCCGCACCGGACTGCCGGGGATGACGGTGCCGTCCGGCTTGGTCACGCGGGACTGGAGCAGGGGCATGTCGTTGCCCTCGAGCCAGATCTCGACGAACCGGCTGTCGGTCTCGGGGATGACCACGCAGATCGGGCTGCCGGGCCGGAGGTAGGTGCCGTCGGTCGCCTGCACCGAGAGCACGATGCCGTCGCGCGGCGCGCGGACGAGCTGCCGCTCGTTCTGGTTGATCTGGACGTCGATGACGCCGAGGTCGCGCTCGACCGAGGCGAGGTCCGACTGCGCGGACCCGCGCTGCGCGCGCACGCCGGCGATGGTGGCGCTGAATTCGCTCTCCGTGCGCCCGAGGGTCGCCTCGGCGGCGATGAACGCGGAGGCGGTGCTGTCGCGCGACTGGATCGCGAGTTCGTAGTCGCGGACGGAGACGAGGCCCGCCTCCTTGAGGTCCTTCGTGCGGGTGAAGTTCAACGCGGCGGTCTCGGCGGCGATCTTCTCGGCCACCACGCGCTGGCGGGCGGCGTCCACCGACTGGCCTCGGGCCAGTTCCAGCTGGCGGACCTGCAGGTCGAGGTCCTCGATGCGGCGCGCGGTCGCGGTCCGGCGGTCGGCCAGCGACGCGCGCTGGGACTTGAGGTTGGCGAGGAGGTTCGGGTCGTTGTCCTGCAGTTCGGCGAGGGCCTCGCCGGCCTTCACGCGCTGACCCTCGACCACGAACATCTTGCGGACGAGCCCGGCGACCGGGGCCTCGACGTTGATGCGGCGTTCGAGCGGGTCGAAGGCGATGACCTTGCCGGTGCCGAGGACGAACTGCTGCCACGGCAGGAACCAGATGGCGAGCACCAGGACGACCAAGCCGACGGCGGCGATCCGGGAGAGGAGCCGGACACGCTGGGAGGAGCCGGCCAGCAACAGGGCGGTCAAGTTGCCGCGCAGAGGGATGGGCGACGAATCGGAACGGTGGCTCATGCCTTGGAGGGACGAAGGGTGTGGATGGTGGCGCAGCGACGGGCGAGCTGCGGATCCCGGGTGGCGAGCAGCAAGGTCCAGGGACGCCCGGGCGCCGTGATGAGGTCGGCCAGCTGGGAGGTGTTCTCGGTATCCATCCCATCGAGGAACTCGTCGACGATGAGGAGACGCGGACGATGGAGCAGCGCGCGGGCGACGAGGAGTCGGTTGCGCTGGCGGCTGGAGAGCGGCAGGCCGCCGGTCACCAGGTTGGTCTCGAGGCCGCCCGGCATCGCCAGCAGGTCAGGAAGGAGGCCCACCTCGGCGAGCGCCGACTGCACCTGGCCGATCGTGATGTCATCGCGGCCCAAGCGGAGGTTTTCGAGTAGGCTGGCGGTGAGGATGTCCTGCGAACGCAGGACCATGACCTGCCCGCGGAAAGCCTCGAGGTCCCAGGAGCGCAGGTCGAGGCCGTCGACGAAGATGGAGCCGGCGGTCGGCTCGCGCATGCCGGCGACGAGGTCGAGCAAGGTGCTGCAGCCGCTCCCCTGGGAACCGCCCAAGGCGACGCGATCGCCGGGGGCCACCTCGAAGCTCACCTCGCGCAGGATCTCGCGGCCACCCGGGTAGGCGAAGCCGACCCCGCGCAGGGAGATGGCCGCGCCGGCCGGGGCGCCCGCCGGGACCTCCCCACCCTCGCGGTCGGTCTCGAGGTCGACCAGGTGCCCCAGCTTGTCGACGGCGGCCAAGGCGTCGTACCAGGCCTCGAACTGCTTGCCGAGCTTGGCCACGGAGGCGACCACGGTGCCGACGATGAGTTCGCTGGCGACGAGCTGACCGAGCGTGAGCTGTTGGCTGAGCACCAGGCCTCCGCCGACGATCAGGAGGGCGGCCGTGGCGAGCACCTCAAGGGTCAGGAGGCCGATGATCTGCCGCATCAGCACGCGGAAATGCCAACCGCGGTCCGCGAGGTAGCGGCGGGCGAGCTCGTCGGTGCGGGCCGAGGCCAACGTCAAACCGGACGGGCCCTTGAACAGCCGCGGGTAACGGGCCACTTCCTCCAGCCAGCCCACGGCCGCGTACTTGCTGCGCGACTCCGCCAGGCTCGACGAGACCGCGCCGCGGCCGAGGACGAAGACCACGAAGGCCAGCCCGCCGAGGATGACGAGCATGTAGGCCAGCAGGAAGGGATGGTAGAAGCCCAGCACCAGCAGGCCGACGATCGCGCCGACGACGATGTTGATGCCGTTGAGCAGGAGCATCGCGGAGCTCTTCTGGACGGTGACCACGTCCAGGAAACGGTTGACCATCTCCGGGGCGTGCACCCCGTCGAACGCCTCGGTCTTCACGCGCGGCAACCGCCAGGCCATGTCGGCGGCCAACCGCACGAAGATCCGTCGCTGGATGTGCTCCGCGACGACGAACTGCAGGCCCCGGATTACGGCGGAGAGGATGAGGCAGCCGCTCAGCGCCAGCGTGATGAAGATCAGCGCCTGCTGGAAAGGCGTCGACTGGGTGCCGAAGGCGAGGTTGCCGACGACCCCGTTGACCGCCAAGGGCAACGCAAGGTAGAGCAGGCCGGTGACCAGGCTAAAGATGAAGATGGTCGCGATATCGGAGACCTCGGGACGCATCAGCCCAAAGAAGCGGCTGACGGGGGTCGCATGGTGGCCGGGATCGGCGTCGTCGTGGCCCGCGAGCCCCTGAGCCGGCAGCGCTGGCGAGACGAACGCGACCTCCACCTCGGACTGGGCCGAAGTCAGACCGAGCTTTTCGACCAGCGCGAGGCGGGTGATCACGCGGGTCTGCTCATCGCCATCGAAGGCGGCGACGCGCTCGCGGAAAAGTCCGCCCCCGACGACCACGGTCCAGCCCGCGGCGCGCGAGTAGATGATCAGCGGGAGCGAAGCCCGGGCTTGCCAAAGCGCGGAAGCCAGGGGCAACCGGGCGACATCGGCGCGGAGGCCGGCGGCGGGCAAGGTGGCGACGACGCGTTCCAGCGGCTCTTCGGCTTGGTGAGCGGAGAGCACCCCGGCGATGCGCGCGGCATCGACGGCGAGGCCGGCCTGCCGCACCAAGTAGGATACGAGCGCAAGTTCCTTGGCGGATTCAGCCGCCGGGTCGGGAGACGGCACCGACGGACCAGCCACATTCCGAGAGTCAGCCATAAACTCTAATTCGGGACCTCCGTCCAAAGACGCAAACCAAAGTTCCCAAAATCCTAAGAGCCTGACCCTGTTGCATTTAGCAAACGCTATTCCATCCATAGCAGAACCAAAGGACTAAGCCTCCGGCCGGAAGCGAGGGAAACGTTATCCTCACGAAACCAGCCCAAGTCAGGCCCTGGCCGGGGTGAAGGCCGGATCGAGCTGCCTGTTGGACAATTCAACCCCAACTGGGCCACCCCCGTTGAAATAGCAGGTTCACCTTGCCGATAGGCCAACTAACCCCCAAGAAGAGGCCCGGGTGCACCGATTTTGGGCACCTTTGGCCATTTCCGATTGTTACAAATGTTACAAACTAAAGACATCCTGGCGCTCGCGCTCGTGACCTTCACCGCCCCGCTCCAAGCGCAAACTTCCGCCCCCGCCCCCGCGACCGCCCAAGCCCCGACCCCGAGCCGGCCCAAGGCCGAGCTGACGCTCAAGGAGCAGTACGAAGACCTCGGCCTGGTCTACCGGGACCTGAAGGCCAAGGGCCTGCAGGAATTGTGGCTGCTGGGCCGCTACCATGGCCACTACCATGATACCAGCGGGGTCGGCCGCTCCGACAGCGGCCTCGAAAGCCGGCGCATCCGCCTCGGCTTCCAGGCCCGCCTGATCGACCACCTCACCGTCCATGCGCAAGCGATCAGCGGCAGCGATTTCGAGCCCGCCTACAACGGCTTCACCGAACTGTGGGTGCGCTGGGAGTTCGACCCCGCCGTCAGCCTGACCGTGGGCCAGCAGAAGCATCGCTTCACCCACGACCGCAATGTCTCGAGCCGCTACATGAGCTTCATGGAGCGCTCGATGTTCACCAACATGATGAGCTTGGATTACACGCCGGCGGTGACGCTCTCCGGGCGAGTCGGCAAGCTCGACTACTACGCGGGCGTCTTCTCGAACCAAGCCGGCACCGACATGTGGGGCGCCTTCACCGAGCTCCACTCGGGCTGGTCGGGACTCGCCGCGGTGACCTACGACCTCGGTCATTGGGCCGGGGCCGACTCCGCCTCGATCTACGCGAGCCTGCTGCACAGCGAGGCGCGGACCGGGGCGACCAACCTGACCCGCTTCGACGACGCGGCTTCGGCCGCGCTGATCCTCACCGAAGGACCGGCGGCGCTGGTGACGGAGATCACCGCGGGCTTCGGCGGCGCCAAGGGCGATGCGGTCGGGCTCAACCTCCAGCCTAGCCTCTTCCTCACGGATCGGCTCGAGCTGGTCAGCCGCTTCCAATACGCCACGGCTAGCCACGCCGACGGACTCCGCAGCCAGCGCCGTTACGAATCACCCGCCGGCCTGCCGAGCGGGGATCGTTACCAGGCGACCTACCTGGGCCTGAATTACTACGTGGCGGGCCATCGGATCAAGGTGCTGTCGGGCGTCGAGCACGCCCGCATGAACAGCCGCGATGCCTTCACCGTCTTCGCCGGCTTCCGCATGTTCTTCGGCCCGCAATCGAATGCCCCCTACCCCGGCAACAAGCTGCTCAAAGGGATTTGGTGAAGTGAGCTAACCGCCGGTCCGGCTTACCGACGCCATTCATCGCCCAAGATCGGCGCGGAGACCCCAACGGTATGCCAGGATGAGGTGGGATGCTGTCTGGCCGACCATGTAATAGTGTTTTTACTATTTTAAACATAAAAAGATTAGTGTTTATTCAATGAGCGGTTGTCGTTTTACGGAGGCAGTATGCCTAAGGTTCTGGACCCGACCCTCCTCTTCTTCGCGTTCGGCATGTTCGCCGGGCTGGTGCGATCCAACCTGGAGATCCCGGCCCAAGCTTCGAAGATGCTCGCCCAGTTGCTGCTCATCGCGCTCGGACTCAAGGGCGGGTTCGCCTTGGCCCATTCGGGCTTCGGCCCCGAAGTCCTCGCGGGCCTAGGCTGCGCGCTCTTCCTGGCGACGGCGATCCCGGTGCTGGGCTACCTCAGCCTGCGGCGCCTGCTGCCCCGGTTCGAAGCCATCGCCCTCGCGGCGAGCTTTGGCTCCGTCAGCGCGGTGGCCTTCATCGCCGCGACCCAACGGCTCGAGGACGCCGGCCTGAACTTCGGCGGGTACATGTCCGCGGCGATGGCGATCATGGAGTCGCCGGCGATCGTGCTGGCGGTCGTCGCCGCCGGCTTCGCCCGCCACGCCGCCGGCGGACCGCACGCCTCGGTGCGGCCCGGCCGGATCCTGCACGAATCGCTGACCGACGGCACGCAGATGCTGCTGCTGGGCTCGATGCTCATCGGCTATGTCTCCGGCGACCCGGGCAAGGCCATCCTCCAGCCCGTCTTCCTCGACCTCTTCAGGTGCATCCTGGCGCTGTTCCTCCTCGACATGGGCCTGCTCGTGGCGCGCAACCTCGGCAAGCTGTCGCTCGACCAGAAACCGGCGCTCGCCTACGCGCTGGTGGCGCCTTTCGTCCACGCCGCGCTGGCGTTGCTCTGCTGCCGGGCGCTCGGCCTGCATGCGGGCGATGGCGCCTTGCTCATGACGCTCGCGGCCAGCGCCTCCTTCATCGCGGTTCCCGCCGTGCTCCGGCAGGCCGTGCCGGAAGCCAACCCCACCCTCTACTTCGGCCTGGCGCTGGCGGTGAACTTCCCGCTCAACCTGATCTTCGGCATCCCGCTCTGGATCGAGCTCGCGCGGCGCTACCTCGCCCCCTGAGCGGGCGACCCTGATCACGCAGGCGCCGCCTCACTTCGCCGACCCGGGCGGGCGCGGGGCGGCCAGTTCCTTCATGACGGCGGCGAAAGCGGGCTTGGGCTGGCCCTGTCGATCGAAGAGCAAGGGGTGGTTCACGCGGGCCCACGGGAACTTGTTGAGCCAGCTCTGACCGTCGTGCAGGTTCCAGAAGGACACGCGGATGATGACGTCGTCGTAATTGCGGAACAGGCGGAAGAGTCGGCCATACTGCTCGGCCTGCCGGGCGAGGACCTCCGGCGGGCAGCCGTCGACGTAGGGATTGATCTTCGCCATCTCGGCCCGGTGCTTATTGCCGTCGGCCCACCAACGGCCGCGGGGGATGACATCGATGTCGAGTTCGCTGACGACGGCCTTCAGGCCGAGCGCGCGCAGCGCCACCAAGGTCTTCTCGAGCGCCTCGTACGGCACGCGGTCGATCTCGTAATGCCCCTGCAGGCCGATGGCGTGGACGGGCGCGCCGTCGGCCTTCAGTTTCGCCACGAGCCGGAGCATCTTCTCGCGCTTCCCGTCCGCCTCGTTGTTGTAGTCGTTGTAGATGAGCAGCGCGGCGGGATCGGCGGCGTGGGCGGACGCGAAGGCCCGCGCGATGAACGCGTCGCCCGTGGCGCGCGTCCAGCCGGACTCGCGGAGCTCGCCGTTGCCGTCGGCGAGCGCCTCGTTGACCACGTCCCACGCGTGGATCCTGCCCTTGTAGCGGCCCACGACCTTGGCGATGTAGGCCTCCATCCGGGCCAACAGGACCTCCTTCGAGGCAGGGGCGGCGCCGTCCAGGTAGAACCAGGGCGGGGTGCGGTCGTCCTTGGCCCAGACCAGGCAATGGCCGACGACCTTGAGGTCCTTGCCGTTCGCGAAGGCCACGAACTTATCGGGCAGGTCGAAATTCCAGCGGGCTTCCGTCGGACGGATCGCGGCGGGCTTCATGCAATTCTCCGGGGTGACATGGCCGAACTGGGCCGTCAGCAACGGCCAATCCTCGGGGCGCTCCGGGATCCGGTCGGACAGGCCGACGCCGGACGCCCAGGGTGAGGCCAGCCGCAAGGTCTGGGCGGAACCAAAGCCGGCGGAGAGGAGAAACGCGCAGAGTGTCCAGAATCGGGGCATGCGGTCATCAAAGCCCCGCCCTCCTCCAAGTAAACATCCTAAAGACCCGCGGCCGGGCGGGCGAAGCGGCCTCCATCGCCATCGGGGCAACCCTTGCTCCGAGCCGTGCCTGCCGCGATGCGGGACTAGCGCGCGACGTCGCGGTTGTCCGTGATGGTCGTCGCCTTGGACTTCATGACCAGGATCTTGGGCGTCCCCGGAGGCACGCCCTTCGCCAGGGGACCGAAGCTGTTGCCCCGGATCACCACCTGGGATGCGTTGGTGATGACGATCGCCGGCCCAACGGGCCAGATCCAGTCGAAGACGCTCGGGGTGGTGCCATAACCGGCAAAGGTATTGCCCTCGATCAGGATGTCGGCGCTGTCATGCGAGGTGTGCTCCGGGGCCTCGCTGACGACGGGCTGGGCGCCGCTGAGCCCCGCGATCGGCGAGGCCCCGATCACGATGTTGGGATGATTGTTGTCGGTGAAAACGCAGTCGCGCACCGTGAAGTTCCGGATGGCGGAGCCTTCCTCGAAATACCATTCGGGCGAGGCGAAGACCGCAGGCTGGAAGCTGCCGGTGAAGGTGCAACGTTCGACCGTGCAATGGGCGGCCTTGAGGTTGAGGCACTTCGCGCGGAAGACCTGGAACTTGCTGTCGCGGATGATGGTCCGCTGCCCCACCGTCGCCACGTTGATGAGCCGGTCGATGCCGTCGACGATGGCGGCGCGGCTGAAGTCTCCGTTGCCTTCGCCGGCCCCCACGCGCTCCGTCAAGACGTCCCGGTCCAGCGTCAGTTCGACCATGCCGCCCGGGGCGACCTGGGCGCCGACGACCACGGCCTCGGAGCGTTTTTTCTTATGCCGCCAATCCCAGAGCTCGACCCGATCGCCCGGACGGTGGTCGCTGTGGGTGGCCTTGACGACCAATGTGCGCGGGTCTTTCTGCGCGGCGACCCGGGTGTAATTGGCCAGGATATCGATGCCGTCGTCGTCGATCTTGGAGAAGTCGCACTGCTCCAGCAGGAGCGTGCCGCGCAGACCGGAGATCTGGCCGCCCCCCGCGCAGGAATAGAGCCGGTTCGAGCCCGGCGGAACGCCGATCACGAGACGACGGAACGTGGTGGCGCCCTCCAACCCGCGGACATAGAAACCCGCCTGGGCCCCGCCTCCCCAGTAATGGACATCCTCCAAGGTGGTGTCGCGTAGGTTGGTGAGCACGAAGGCGTGGCTGCGCGAGCTCCCGTAGAGGAAGAAGCGCTTGCCGGGCCAATTTTCGATGGTCGGCCGACCCTCCAGTTTCCAGCTCCAGGTACGCTCGCCGGTCTTCACCATCTTGGTCGGATTGGGCCAGTGGCGATCGAGCTGGTAATAGTTCTTCTCCGGATGGACGAAAGGATGGAGCTGCGCGCCCGCGAACGACGGGCCATCCGGCGCGGGATACCCGGGGTCGATCGCGACCTCGCAAGTCATGCCGGGCAGGTCCACGCTCACGATAGTGCCCTGCGTGTAACCGAGCGGGTCATGGTCGATGGCGATCCTGCGCACCGTGACGCGTCGGCTGTCGGCGATCCGAAAAACCGGGGCATCCAGGTCGCCCGACACCAGGGTGGTCTCACCTTCGCCTTGGAACGTCAGCCCATCGGCGCCATTGATCAGAATGGACTTCTCCTTGCCCAGCGCCGTCTTGTATCGGCCTGAGGGCAGCACGACGACGGCGTCCGGGCCTTGCTCCTTCGCGGCCTGGATCGCGGCGTTGATCGCGACCGTGTCGTCGGTCACGCCGTCGCCCTTGGCGCCATAATCCCTCACGCTGATCGGCCTCTTCTCGGCCGCAGACAGCGGGAGGAAGGAAGCCAACAGCACCAGGGCGGCCGCGGGGATGAAGGCCATCGAACTGCGTTGGCTCGACCGGGCTGCAGACATAGGCATACTATGGGACGGTCCGAATCGGGCAAGGCAAGCACGGGATGGGCAGCCCCTGAAGCATCCGACGGCCGGACCACCGAGAACCGCTCCTCCTTGGGTAGTAACGGCTTTTGGCACAGCGTCCGGTATTCTCGGGCGATGCTTGAGCGTCATGATTAACCCACCCCCAGATTCAACCAGCAGCGGGACGACCGCGCCGAAGGGCTCCCTTGACCTTTCCGTGCGGTGATGGGGCCGCCCATAATCTACGCAAATTTGCGTAGATTAAGGTCCGCTAATCTACGCATCCGGCCCTCTTCGGATCACGCTAAAAGGGGCGGGCGACGATCTTGGCCGGTTCGACGCGGCATGCTTGGCGGGCTGGCGTTTCGCTCGCATCCGGCCGTCACACCCTCCATACCTCGCACCCTCGAGTCATGCGTCCGCTCGCCCTCCTTTTCCTTACCTCCGCCCTCTCGGCCCAGACGATCACCATCGCGCCGGCCCCGGTCGATCGGGCCGCGCTGACGGTCGAGGTCAACCTTCCGGAAGGTTCGACGAAGATCGCCCGGGCCACGAAGAAAGACGGCGACACCCTCCCGGTGCAGGTCGATGAAGATGGCAAAGCCTGCTTGGTGGTCGGCTTCCTCCGTGCCGGCGAATCGCTCACCCTCAGCCTCGCAGCCACCAACGGCCAGCCCGCCGAGGTCGTGCGTACGCGTCCAGGCAGCGACGGGCTTACCCTCGTCGCCGAGGGCAAGGAGGTCCTGAACTTCCGCACGAATAAGGACAAGGTCACGCGCACCGATATCCCCGCGACCATCCTTCGCGCCGGCTACCTGCATCCGGTACGCTCCCCTTCCGGCGCCATCGTCACGGGCGACTATCCCTCGAACCACGCCCACCACCACGGCATCTGGACTCCCTACACCCAGGCGGTCTTCCAGGGGCGCAAGACGGACTTCTGGAACATGCAGTCGAAGAAGGGCGAGGAACAGCTGCGCGCCGTCGGCCGTCTCTGGGCCGGAGAAGTCCACGGCGGATTCGACGCCGAGCTGCGCATGACCGACCTCAGCGGCACCGCCCCGATCGACGCCTTGATCGACCGCTGGTCCGTCAAAGCCTACGCCATCAAGGGCGCCCCGAAACCGATGCATGTCTTCGACCTGACGACCACCCAGGCCTGCGCGACCAACGATCCGCTCGAGCTGCCCCAATATCATTACGGCAGCTTCGGTCTCCGCGGTCCCGACTCCTGGGACGGCAAGGAGGGCGCCCGCTTCCTGACTTCGGAAGGCGTCTCCGACCGCAAGAAGGGCGACGGCACCCGCGCCCGCTGGTGCTACCTCGGCGGGAAGACCGAAGCGGCCGTCTCCGGCACCGCGGTCCTGGGCCATCCCGGGAACTTCCGCTTCCCGATGCCGCTCCGCCTGCACCCGGACATGCCCTACTTCTCGATCGTCCCCCAGAAACTCGGTCCCTTCTCGATCCAGCCCGGCAAGCCCTACGTCACCCGCTACCGCTTCATCGTCACCGACGGCGAACCCGACGCCCGATGCTTCGATGCCTGCTGGAACTCCCTCGCCCATCCGGCGGTGGTGAGTTTTTCGAAGTAGGCAGGGTCGGGACCACCGCCCCGTTGACCCTCGCGACAGACAAACCACCCGATGCCTTCGGCATCGCCTGTTCGCCCAAAGGGCTCACCGAACGAGTTCTCACCCCATCCAAGCCAACGTTTATGGGTCGGTTAAAGTGGCGGAGAGGATGGGATTCGAAGAGGTGGCATATTTGCGTTTTCCTTAATGTTTATGAGGTTTTGGTGAGGCTGTAGACGTTTCTGTAGTCAACTTAGGTGTTAATTGTGGGAAAATTTAAGAAGATTGGGAAAGCGATTTGAGGCGGGAATTTCCAACGTAAATACGTGTTAATCCTGACGAAATAAAGACGCCAGCGGCCGATCACTTCCGGCCCAGCACGTTCATCAGCCCGGGGCAGATATAGATGGTCGCGCGGCGGCGGACACCCTGGCGCTCGACCTTGACCACCTTGGCGGCGACAAGCTTGTCGAGCCACTTGCGTACGGTGACCCGGGTCTCGTCTCCGGCGATGGATGGTACCGTAAAGGCGGGGGTGGACAGGAACCTCGGCAGAAGGTGATCCGCGGCCCGCTGGCCAGCGGCGGCGACCGTAGCCTTCGAGAGGGCGTCGAACGCCTTCCGGATCAGGAGGAAGTAGCCGGCGTGCTCCACGGCCTGCTCGCGCATGACCTTGAGCATGAACTCCACCCAGGCCACCCAGTCTTCAGACGTGCCCCGCTTGTGCAGGTTAGCGAGGAGATGGCGATAATCCTCGCGGTTGGCGTAAAGCTGCCCGGACAGCACGAGGTTGGGCTCGGTCGTGGCGCCCGCCCGCATGAGGTAGAGCGGCATCAGCATGCGGCCCATGCGCCCGTTGCCGTCATGGAACGGGTGGATGAGTTCGAACTGGGCATGGGCGATGGCGACCCGGACCAAGGGCCCCTCCTGACCAGGGTCCTCCGCCATGAATTCCAGAAGGTCGTCCATGCACTTCTGCACGAGCGCTGAGTCGACCGCAGGCCGGCCGGCCGCGTAGCCGACGTAGGGCGGCTTGCGGAACTTGCCCGGATGCGCCCCTGGAGCGCCCTCCATGAGGGTCGTATGCACCTTGAAGAGGAACGAGGGAGTGATGGGGCGCTTGGCGGGGAGCTCAGCGGCCTCGTTCATGGCGGCTAGGGACCTCGCGGCCTCCCTCACCTGCTCATCCCGGGTGACGGCCTCCTCGGTTCCGGCCAGGACCTCATCCATGATCAGCTGACGGGCGGAGGCCTCGACGCCCTCGATTGCCGAACTGGAGGACGCCTCCATGCGGTAGAGCAAATCGCGGTAGGTGACGCCCTTGAGGACGGCAGGTAGGCTGGCCGACACCATGTCGAAGCGCGTCACCGCCGCGGTCGCCGCGGACAAGCCAGCCCAACCGCGGGTCAGGTCGACCGGCGGGCGGCGGTATTCATAAGGGGCGTCTTTGGCAGCCATTTGGAAACTATATGTCAGATTAGTTTCCAAACAAGCCGATTCGGCCGAGTTATGGAAACCGGCTTCAAGGCAGTGCCCGGCCTCCTTGTCCTCCCCGTGACCGGGAACAGTTTGGGGTTGGGCAATGCTGGTCTTACATTTCGACTGGCCCCATTTAGCGTGCCGCGATCAGGGTCTCGGAACTCAATATGAGTTGCCCATATCAATCGACATCATCTTGAAACGTGGTGTCATCGAGAAAGTGCCATGAATCGGTCCAAATTAGAAACTATCCTCCGCGAGCGAAACGTCAGCTCGCTGGCTTATTGCCTTAGCGGTGGGCTTCCGAATGAGAAATACACGTTGCATCAGGCTGGGGCGAAGTGGTCTGTTTACTACAGTGAACGCGGTCAAAAAAGTGGGGAGCGCGTGTTTGATAGCGAAGACGAAGCTTGCCGGTACTTCCTTCAAATTCTTACCAACGACTCAACAACGCATATTCCATGACTCAAACGCTGCAACATGCAGCTGGGGTAGTCACGGTTTATTGGTCCAGCAGAGTCTAATTTTCGGAAACGCCAGGGGGTGCGGTTGGTCCCGGGAGCGCTTCCGGTTGCCGTCAAGAGGCCAGGATCAGGAAACCCCGGAGCGAAGCGTGTCCTTTCCGATCAGCCACATGCATCCGCCCCTTCTTATCCGATAGGTGTATTAT
>Ga0192647_101289_pt1 | contig 16562 bp, 8 predicted proteins | sample LauGreFa1BDMLBSN_2_FD_133046 | JGI IMG/M metagenome (GOLD analysis project Ga0192647, IMG submission 133046) | Freshwater lake microbial communities from Lake Michigan, USA - Fa13.BD.MLB.SN - reassembly | ecosystem: Environmental > Aquatic > Freshwater > Lake | place: Lake Michigan, USA...
GTATTAGTATATTATTTTTAGTATAATGATTGAGAGTAGATCCTAGGAGGATTAAATTGGCAACAACAGTATATAACGTAGAAGAAATTACTCTACAAAATGGGGCAGTAGTAAAGTTAAAGCCTCTATCAATTAAAGAACTTCGTAAGTTCATGATAGCAATTAAGAAGACAGCAGAGTCTCAGACAGAGGATGAAACTTTAAACATCCTAATTGATGCATGTGCAATCGCACTAGAAAAGCAGCTACCAGAATTAGTAGCAGACAGAGAAGCATTTGAAGATGCTATCGACGTACCAACTATGAACCGCATCCTTGAAGTTTGCGGAGGAATTAAACTTGACGACCCAAACCTACTAGCGGCAGCGGTTCTGGCTGGTCAGAACTAGATTTAGCCGCTTTAGAAGGAGAAGTTTTCTTACTTGGACATTGGAAAAATTATGATGAACTGGAAGAAAATTTATCAATGCCAGAGCTTATAAATACTTTACAGGCTTTAAAGAAAAAAGATCATGAAGACAAAAAGTTCTTTGCATCTTTAAAGGGAGTAGATATAGGTGAGTACAAAGAAAATAAAAAGGAGGGTTCTAGTTTCGAAGACATACAGTTGAGAGCAGCAGGAATAAATGCTACTAGCAACGACGTTGTTTCGCTACAAGGAAGATTCGCAGCACAAGCTGGTTTTGGAATTGGTGAAGGACTAGGATACTCAAGGGAGTAGTTTGAATATAAATGGCTGACGAAACAATCAGTACCCGAATAGTCGCTAATGCCGACTTCTCAGCTCTTATTGCCGATGTGCATAAGGTTACTGCCAGCCTATCTAAATTACAGGAACAATTAGCTAACTCCAATAAGATGATGGCAAATCAAATTGCCGTCATGAATAGATCATTTGCGGATACATTAAGAAGCACTGGTCAATTCTCAACACACTTTGTAAGTCTCCAATCAGATGTAGAAAAATTTGGTAAAAATCTTGATGGCGGAAAGCTAAAATTAAGTCAATATTTTAATACATTTAGAGACCATGCTAGAACATCTGGCGGTCTTATAAGAGACTTAGCAAAACAGCAAGTAGCTTTACAGAACTCGATATTACAACCACTAGGCAGAAACGCACAGGGACTAATGCAATTCAATGTGCATGTTCCACGAGGTCTGGATGAAATAAAAAACAAGACAGCAATAGCAAGACAAGAGCTACAAATCATGAACAAAGTTATCCAGGATGGCGCTGGACAACTTATTAACTGGGGTAAGAATACTCAGTGGGCTGGTCGCCAGTTAACTGTTGGCTTAACAGTTCCGCTTGTAGCATTTGGAGCACAAGCAGCTAAAGCATTTAGAGAAGCTGATCAAGAGTTAGTTCGTTTAACTAAGGTTTATGGAGATGTTGCAGGAACATCAGCAGCAGAATTGGGCAGAGTCAGAGATGAAGTATCTGCTACTGCAAAAGAAATTTCTTCAGCAATGGGTGTTTCATTTAAAGAAACAATTGGTTTAGCCGCTGATATTGCAGCAACTGGTAAAACTGGTGACGAGCTTTTAGGATCTATTAAGGAAACAACAAGATTAGCAGTACTTGGTGAAGTAGATCGTCAAGAGGCTATGAAGGCAACTTTAGCTATTCAGTCAGCGTTTAAACAAAACACAGATCAATTATCTGAATCTATTAACTTCCTTAACGCAGTTGAAAACCAAACTTCTACAACTCTTAATGATTTAGTGGAAGCTATTCCAAAAGCTGGTCCAGTAATTCAAGGATTGGGCGGAAGCGTACAAGACTTAGCACTTTATTTAACTGCTATGCGTGAAGGCGGTATTAATGCATCAGAGGGTGCAAACGCTCTAAAGTCAGCACTTGCCTCTTTAATTAACCCAACAGACGTTGCAGTAGGTAAATTTCAAGCTCTAGGTATAGATCTTTTAGGAATTGTAAATAATAACGCTGGTAATCTAACTGGCACATTGATGGCACTACAAGGAGCATTAGATAATTTAGATCCTCTACAAAAACAACAGGCTATTGAGCAGTTGTTTGGTAAGTTTCAATTCTCAAGACTGAATGCTTTGTTTGAAAACTTAGGTCGTCAAGGATCTCAGACCTTGCAAGTTTTAGATTTAATGAAAGCATCCTCTTCGGATTTAGCTTCAGTAGCTGATCGAGAATTAGCAGCCGTAACAGAATCTGCTTCTGGTAAATATCGTAGAGCAATAGAAAGCCTAAGAGCTTCTCTGGCAGAAGTAGGCGAACAGTTCTTAACTATTAATACAGTGCTTATTCAAGTAATTGACAAAGTAGTTCAATTTGCAAATAATTTGCCAGGTCCAGTAAAACAAATATTAGCTTTAGCAGGTGGAATCACAGCAATCATCGGTCCAGTAATTATGTTAACTGGTGTACTTGCAAACTTCTTTGGATATTTATTAAAGGGAGCTTTCCACATGAAGGCATTCCTAAAGGGTGGAGAAGGTTGGAAATATCTAACACCAGAAATGTTGGCGGCAGAAAAAGCTGGTAGATTAGTTGAACAATCATTTTATAGTGATGCTAAAGCAGCAGCAGTATTACAACAAGCATTAAGAAATTTATTGGATGAGTTTGCACTATTAGAACAAAAAGCCAAGGCTGGATCAATGTCTGTAAATCCAGCAGTAACAACAATGGCTGGTAATTTAGTTGTTGGAGCAGGCGGACAAAGAGTAGTTAATCCACAACACCCACTAGCAGGTCCTATGGGAAGCAGAGCAAGTTCTCATATGGTTCCAAGATCTGGAATGACAGAGCAGGAAAGACTTGCACAAACTATGTTTGGAATGGTTCCAGGCTCTGGTCCAGTTAATCAGAAGATTGGTCAAAATCCACAGATTTACATGAATGATCAATTGCCAAATGTTCCTGGCTTAACAACAGTTGGCGGAGTTTCAACTGGTATAGTTTCTGGAGAAGCTGCAAGATGGCATGCAATGATGGCAACACTTGCAATGCAGTCAAAGGCAGAAATAGAGGCGTTAAAGAAACAAATTGTTGCTACGGGTGTTGTAAGTAAAGATTTCATGATGCAGTTCGATGATATTTTGCCAGTTGTATCTAAGCTGACAGATAATGCTGCAAGAGAATCTGCAATGATTGTTGCCGAATTACGTGCAGGCAAAATGACTGTAGAAGCAGCAAAGGCAAAAATAATTGCCCTTAACTTAGAAACAGAAAGAATGATTGCTTCAGCAGTTGGAACTCAGGCGGCGGCAATGGGTAGAACAATTAATCCAACTATGGTTCCTACATTAAATCAACCAGTAGTAGATGCTAGCGGTAAATCTAATATGAGAGAGCTTTTCAAAAAGGGTAAGACTAGAGATTTTATAAATAAAGTAGCAGGAGCACTTGGGGTTAGAACATCTGGTGCTGGATATAATATTGAAACAACAGTTCCTAAAAAACTTTCAAACGGTGTGGTTGGAGTTCAAAAATATGCTAGAGGAATCGTTGGAGCTGGATTAGTTTTAGGAAAAGCCGTAGCTCAAAAAATAGGCTTGCTATCATCTAGAGCAAGACAAGGTGCATATAAATTTAAGAGTGTATCTGGAGTATATGGTAAAGAAATTCCAGGATATACAAGAGAGAGCGCTAATGCTCTTTTAACAGCAGGCACAATGCCTACAGGCCCTTACCTACAATCAATATTGGCAGCAGGTAACGGTGTCGTTAGAGGTGGCACAGATGCCTTTATAAAAGCACTTGTTAGAAGTGGCAAGATAAGTCCAAGACAAGCTGACGAACTACTTGGACAAATTTCTACAAATTATGTTAATAAGGTTTCAGCTAAAGAATTTATAGGTGACGCCACAAATCCTTATTGGACAGAATCCAATAAAGTAATTGGAATGGCATTTAAGGGAGATAAAGAAATACTCTCACTTTGGAAACAATTTAGCTCAAAGAGTCCAATAAATACAAATTTATCAAGAAGAAGTACCTCATATAAAGTAATTAGATTAACAGATGCAAGTGGAAATAAGATAGTTATTCCTAATACTGAATTTAGAGGAACACAAGATGAGATGTTCTTACATGCCAGCGATCCAACTAACTTTGCAAAGAATGTTGGAAGACACCAGAAGGGCGTAACAAATCTTCCAGGATATGGTGGCGGAGACACAATACCAGCTTTACTTGAACCAGGAGAGTCTGTTGTAACAAAGACAGCAACTCGTGGAAATGCTGGAGCTCTTGCCCTAATGAATGCTGGATATAATTTAGATCAAACATTAGGTTTACAAGAAGGAGCAGTTGATGTTCGCCGTGGCGGATTTGTAAGACCAATGCTTGGCGGTCTTGCAGTTGGTTTAGGCGGTCAAATGATAGGAAACCAAATAGGTGGTGGATTGGGATCAGCAATATCTATGGGTTCATCTATAGTTGGATCTATGATGGGCTTTGGCGGAATGGGTGGTCGTGGCGGAGGAATGGTTTCAAGAGGACTAGACAAAGCTTTTGGTCCCGAAACTGCAGCTAAGCTAAAAACACCAATTGGTCCATTAAATAATTTAGCTACAGCATCATCTAGAGTTGCTGGTAATTTGGGTGGAATCGCTAGAGTCTTTGGTCCCGTATTAAAAGGATTTGCAACATTACTAAGATTTACTAGCCCTCTAGGAATAGCAATTACCACATTAACAGCTGGTATAGGCTTATTCGTAAAGATGCAAAGAGAGAAAGCAAAGGCCCTAGAGACAGGCAGACTAGCTTTTGGTTTAGATGCAGCAGCAGCTGAAAAGGCAGGATTTAAATACACAGATTATAATGCTAAGATAAAAGATGCTATCGAAGATGCCAAAGCATTAAAAGAACGAAACATGATGATTTATGAAAGCATGACAAAGGCTAACGTTCCAATGAATATGACAATTGAGCAATACAAAAAGCTCAAAGAGCAAGTCAAGTCAACTATGGGCAGCTATATAGAACTGTTTAGTCAGACAGACAGAAAAGATGTTGGCCAAGTTGCTATTCAATTAAAGGCACAATTTATGGCTGCAGGAGATTCTGCAGAAGTTGCTACTGCTAAGATATTTACAATGATTAAGCAGTCTGAAAATGCTAATATGGCTGCACAAGCAATTAGTTCTAATGCATTCCAGAGCATTCAAAATATGGAACAGGCATCAGCTCAAACAGTAAAAACATTTGAAGCTGCAATGAAAACAGGAGATGCTGAATCTCAAGCTAGGGCACTACATAGTACATTTATGGCAATGGACGCTACTTTAGAAGAGACCATATCAAAACAAAAAGAATTAGGTGCAGCAGGAAAAGCTAGTGCTGATGATGTTGGAAATGCAATACAGCAGAAGCTAGAAAAAATAAATGAATCATTTGGCAAGCAAGCAAATCTATCCAAAGATGTTATTAATGAGCTAGGCAAAACAGATCCGCTGCTTGCTCAAATGTTAAATAATACAGATACATTATCTAGCGCATGGGCTAAATATAGATTGATTATTCAGGGTGTAGCGCTAGACTTTGAAGCAATGTCTGGAGAAGCAGCAATTGCTGCATTATCTTTAAATGAAATAGTAAAGGCTCAGGTTCAACTTAATCCTGCTGTTGCAAGTGCAAATGCAGAGTATAAGAAGATGACAAACAGAATTAAAGACCTTGAAAAAGCTCAAAGAGGTCAATCTGTAAAGGCTCAATATAATGCTAAGGAAGAAGCCGCTAGGTTACAAAAACAAATTGCAGATATTAAAAAAGCCGCTCAGGAAAAAATTGAAGGAATTCGTAAAGCAACTGAGGCAGAAAATACTCAGCTAGAAATTCAGAAAGCTCAACTAAGAGCTCAGCAGGCATTGATTCAAGGCAACATGTCTTCATATGCTGAAGAGCAAATGACAATTGAGCAGTTAATGAATGATGCTAATCGTAAGGCTGCAGAAGAAGCAATTATTGCTAAAGCAGAAATTGATGTTAAGCCTCTTCAGGATGCACTTGATGCTATTACTGCTAAGAATGAAGCTGCCGCAAAGAAGGCAGCACTTGCTGGAGACAGCCTTTCTGATCTTAGGAATAAAGCTAATGATTATAATACTAAACTACAAGAATATACTCAGAATTTAAATACAACAATGTTTAAGTATTTAACAGATGTTAACTTTAAAAATACTAAAGAGTATCAGGCAGCGCTAAGTGGTCTAGATGAACTCGGTAAAAAGCTAGGAATTAAAACACCAGCAAAGGATGTTGTAACAGAACTTACCACTGCTCTTAAAAATGGAATTAATGCTCAAGAAGTAACTATTTTAACAGATAAAATTAATGACGGTAAGTTAAGAGATTATAAGGGTAATGATGCAGCAATGTCTGCGGCTCTTGTAAAAGGCGGAGCAAGTGGGGATGTAAAGAAAGCCTATTCTGGTGGAATGCTAACAGAGGATGCAAAGAAAGCTATTATGAAGGCAGAAGGTCTAGAGCCTGGAGATGAATTTATAGATACTTACGGAAGAAAATATAAAGTAAAAGAAAAAATTGGATTTGGCCATCAAGCTGTTGCTCAAAAGTTTGAAGGTGTTATTCCTTCAGAAATGTCAGCACGTAAATACAAGGGTGGGGCTATTAGAAAATATGGTAGCGGATCTCAGGGCGGAGTCTGGGGTGCAGGAACGGCTACATCTGATTCAATTCCAGCAATGCTTTCAAATGGCGAGTATGTTCTTAATGCGGCGGCAACTCAAAAGTTTGGAATACCCCTGCTTGACCAAATGAACGATTCTTATAATATTCCTACTGGAACTAGAACTATAGGTGCTAATATAATTAATAGCCCAAGTAGCAATAACATATATAATATAGATATAGATTTGAATGGAACTACTGTAACTGCAGACGATGTTCTAAATAGCTTTAAGAGAGAACTTGCATTGATTAATGCTAAAGAAGGAATAAGTAGAAGGGTTGGTGCTTAATAATGGCTATGTATTTACCTAGAGGCTCAGTCCTAAATATAGAAGCAAAGGACCTGCTTGCCACCCCTGAAGGAACTACTAAAGTTTGGAATAAGATTACTGAACATAATAGATCTGACATAACCTTATCGATAGAAAGAATTGAAAAGGCTGTAAGAACATCTAATGGTACTTTAAGAAAGAATCATATTGCTGATAAGCGTAGGTTCTCAATGTCTTGGACTATGCTTCCTTCTTATAGATCACTGACGGTTGATGGAGGCTGGGGAGCAGAAGACCTAAGATCTTTCTATTTAAGCGATGATGGAAAAAAAGAATTTAATATTAGAATTAACTTAGCTAAGGGCGGAACAGATACTTCTTCAACTGGTATTGCTTATGCCCCAAACATGGCAACAACTTCTTCAGAGTTGTATACAGTAGTATTTGGAGGCTGTAATTTTTCAGTTGTAAAGCGTGGCCTACAACCACACTGGAATGTTTCTATTGAACTGGAAGAAGTATAATGATTACATCTCCAACAGTTAAAACTTTATTAGAAGAAAATACTACTATTCAAACTAATGTAGGTTGTACTATTGAGTATAATATGAATTCAATGGTTGACAACATTAACGTAGTTGGTTCAGAATATGTCAGAGCAGACGGCGCTAAGCCTTATCAAAAACTGTTTCCTGCATCTTCTGTTGTTAAGCCTTTCAGACCTTTAGGGGCGGGAGTAAAATATGGAATATTCGGAGACGTAACTCTTAATACTTGGAAAGATCCTAAGAAAATTGAATACCCTTTAAATTTTAGAACATACTACCCTGGCCTTGATACATACTATAAGTATTGGGTATCCCAAAAAGGCACTGGCGCAAATATAACAATAACATACCCGCAAGCGGTTTTGACCAATAAGATTGTTATTAGATTTGAAATATCACATTCTATTCCAGGCACATGGACAGTGTCTAAAGAAGGAGACGCAGTTCTTGCAACTGGAACAAGTGCTAATATTAAACCATTTACAACTAGCGGATCTAAAAATTTTGATGCTGGAACCTTAACACTTTATTATAATGGAACAACATGGGTAACTACAGAACCTTCTACATTAGCCGCTCCAGTATCTATAACAACTTTAAAGCTAGTAACGTCTGGCGTTACTAACGCCCACGTAGGGGTTATTGAAGTTTCTCCTAGATGGGTGGCCGACATAACAGATCATATTATAGGTTTATCTATATCTCAAGAATCATCTACAAGCGCAGACGATATTTTGCCAGTAGGGAAAGTTTCTGCTAACTCTGTAGCTATGGATTTAGTTTCGTATGAATCAACTAGAAAGATTATTACATACGAAAAAGGAACAGCATTTAGTTCATCTAATTTATATATGTATAAGTCTGCAGAGTTAAAGCCATACATAAAGGTATATTATTCTGGAGCACCCTATACAGACTCAAAAGGTCAATATGAAAAGATTAAGCAGGGAACATTCTATATCGATAACTGGAATACATCAGAGTTTGGAGACATTTCTCTAGATGCACTGGATGGCGCAAAATTTTTGCAAGACATATCTTGCCCTGGCATGGTTTCTAAAGACTCCACCTCTGTAGGAATTATTAGAAGGATGCTAGACAATGTTGGCTTTACAAATTATAATATAAATTATAAAACAGACATTACTGGTAAAATAACAGATACTTCTATTCTTAGCCCATTTTATTGGTGGACAGATGATGGCGAAAGCGTATGGAATGCTATTCAAGAATTATGCAGAGACTCTCAAATGGTTGCAACATTTGATGAAAATAATGTTTTGCAGTTCTACACAAGAGATTATTTATTCTCTCAATCAAATGCTCACTGGAATTTTAAATACTCAAAAGATGGAAGCATTTTGCCAAACATTATTTCTTTACAAAAAAGAGATTTGCCAGCAGTAAATCAGGTAAAGGTACTATGGAGTCCAGTAACATCAAGCCAGTTAATTGGAGATGGACAACCTTTATGGAAATCTGGATCTGCGTACCTTGGCGCCTACTCTTTATCAACAGACATTTCTGCCAGCACAAGCGGGGGTGGCGTAGGAACAGAGATTGGTTTAGTTCCAATAACTATTAATCAAGATACTAAACAGATTATATATAACTATGCTGGATACTTAGTTATAGATTCTGAAATTATAGAATACGACGCAATTCAGTATCAATATATAAATCAACAGCTTTCTAGAACAACTATATGGATTACCCAAGTATCTGATTTGCAGAAAATAGCTAACGATATTACTACCACTTTGCCAGCAAATCAAGCAATCGGTCAGACTGGAAAAATTAGAGTAAAGTCCAGAGGAGCGTTTGGAACTAGCGCAGTGGCTCATGCAAAAACTGGATCAGTAACTGGCTGGAATGGCTTTGATAATACATTTAGAGCCAGCTCTGAAAATATGCAAGGGTCAAGCACCCCTTCAAATATTTCTCAAGTTACTGCAACTGTACCAGATATAAATGCTACTCCACCTGAATCAGAAGAAACAAATACATCTCCAATTAAATTAGTTCAAAAGTCTCTGTTCCAGATAACATCTAGTGGCTCTGCAGACAAGCAAAACAAATATTCTGTATGCGTAAAAAATATGGGAATATCTAGTACAGGTGATTATTATAATTTTGGAACAGGATTATTTTTTAAAGGTGCAAAAAATGATACAAAAGGTTCTGGCGGAATAGGTTTTTTTACAAGCTCAAATGGTTTGGATGGATATTACGTTAAACTAGAAACAACAAGCAATCTGCCAGAAAGTGGATCTGATAGGCCACTATCAATTTTTAAAGTAAAAAATGGAGTTATTACTCCATTAAAAGATACTCAGGAAGCAGGCAGTAATAAATCTTTAGCTTATTTAGCTCAGGGTGTTTCTTATAAAGTTGATATACGTGTAAAAGTTCAGTCTTCTGTTGTCGCCATAGATGTTTTTATTAATAACTTTAAAGTAACAGCAGTCGACTCATCTGATGTAATTTCTCCAACAGGCAATATTGCTTTATTTTCAAACGCTAACTCCACTTTCTTTGACTATGTATACTCTATTCCATTAAATGAAACACAGTATAAAGATGGAGTAATTGGTAGTCAGTACTCTGGAAGATTTGGATCAACTACCCTAGACTTTTTATACGGAGATAAATTATCAAGCGGTTTTGAAAATAGCGGAATATCTGGCGGAGCTGTAGATGAATTTGGAACTGTAGCCAGAGAGCTTTTAAAGGTAAATATTAAATATGATTCTAGACCAGCATTTCCTATTATTACTAGCTTGGGCTTAAATCAATTCGTAGAGCTTTTGGGATACAGGCTAAACTCATTCGGAGCAGAAGTTTATGTTTTAAATAATGCTGGTACATTTGTCCCACTAGACGATTCAAGGTTTGCCTCATTTAGTGTCATCGGTAATACACTGGTACAGTCTGGACAAAATGAATATTTAGATAAAACAATAAATGAGTTTACAGTACCAGAGCAGGTAACGTTCGAGTCAGTTTGGATTCAAAAAGAATCCGATGCCAAAAGCTTGTCCGATTGGATTAAAGGGCAATGGTCAAAAAAGCAGTCTGTGTGCGAATTAGAAGTATTCTCAAACCCCTTGATTTCTGTAGGAGATATTGTTACAATTAACTATCCAGCCAATGGATTAAATGGCACACAAAAATTTATAGTATCAAGTATTAACAATTCATTCGATGGGGGGCTAAGTACCAAGATAACAACTAGATCTATTTATAGTTCATAAATGGTATAATAAAAAAATGGTGTCCTCAAACAAAAAGAAGCCTTCAGTAAGCAGTCAGCCAAACACTGCATCCCTTGTCACAGTAGCTGGGTCGGAGCTTGATTTTTATACAAATTCAAACTATTTGGCTTACGAACTACCTCAATATGCAGCAGCATTAAATAGAGGAAAGCTTGCAAACGATGAAATAGATGATAATCTATCAACAGGCGGAGAAGGAGATGAGGGTGGAGAGGGTAATGAAGGTGCAGAAGGTAATGAAGGGTCTGAAGGCAAAGGAGAAAGAAGTACTAGAAGGCCAAGCCTTTCAGACATTGAAGTAGTTTCAAATGAAGTTGTCTATGATGCAACAAATCGTCCCAGTGGAAAGATAGTTTTTAAAGTTAAAAATAGTAGCGGAGAAGATCTTAAAACAATAGAAGTAAGAGTGGAGAAGAAATGATAACTAAATTCGGTAAAAGATTTTTAACCAGCTATTTGGCTGGCAACGAACCGTTTGCTTCAAAGGAGCTTGCTCTTGGAATTGGATCAACTACTCCAAATGTAAAGGGTAACGATACAAAATTAGATTTTGAATTTTATCGTTTACCAGTAGAATTATCAAGTTTTAACATTTTAGAAACTGGGGTAGACGGAGATGGAGACCCAGTTTTTAGTTATTATATTACATATAAGTCAACAATTCCACAAGATGTATCTGGTGTGGTTTCTGAAATAGGGTTATACCCTGGAGACAGAATGTCATTTAATAACTTTGACAGCAAATTTATTACATCATTTACAAATGAGTTTAATTGGTTTAATGGAACAGAAAACCCTTCATCTCAAGGAAACACGCAAGATGCCAATGGAAACTATACATTTTTATCAAAGGTAAGTGATAGCATGGTAAGGGTTGATGTGTCTTCAGGACAAACAAAAGAATACATAAACTCTCTTATCTCTGATGATATATCTGGATACAGTATAAACGACACCATATCTATTGCGTACAAAAAAGCAGACAATAATTTATCTAAGATCAGAGTAAAGTTTTATAGTTCTGATTTAGCATATTACTATGTAGATTTTACACCAGAGTCTGGAACTGGAGATAAAATACAAACTCTTTCTTTAAACAATCTTTTTTCAAACTATACTGCTTCGCCAAATTTACCAGATCCATCTTCAATTACAAAAATTGGTGTAGAAACAACAGCAACTGGCGGTAACACAACAGTATATTTTGATGCTATAAGAATAAATGACCAGGACACGTTTGATCCAGGATATGGATTAATTAGTAGATCAGTTTTATCAACACCATTAATTAAAAAACCTGGTAGACCAGTAGATATTGAATATAAGTTACAGCTGGAGTTTTAAATGGTTAAAGCTGATGATTATAGTGGTGGATTTAACTACCCAGACGATTTAAATAAAAATAACCAAGTAAAAACTGGTCAAGATTATTTTACTATCCCAGTAGTTGATCTAAATATTAATTCAGCATATGCTTTTCAATTTAGATGGATATATTCAGATGGAGAAGCTAGTCCATGGTCTGATGGCTATGTGGCATTTACTGGCGCTGTAGCAACACCGAATAAACCTAAATTAACTGCTGCCAACATTTCTTATTTTCAAGGCATATTAAAAGTTACCTGGGATGGAACAGACTATAACAATACTTCATACGGAAAAGGATTCTCTAGAGTATTAGTATGGATAAAGGATAATACTGAGCAGAACGGTATGTTCAGAATACTTGGAGAACTTAGTAAGCCTGGAGTATTTCAAATTCCAGTTCCTCCAAGATCTCAGACTGTAAAGTTAACAGCAATTACTGTTAATGGAGAAATGTCTCCGTATAGCGATGAGTTTACAATAACACCAGCTTTGACACCCCCACTTGCTGTAACTAGCGCAACTGCTGCTTGGTCTGGAACAGACTTTACGCTATCATTTAATTCAGACCCATCTACATCTGAGAATCAGTATCTTAAAGAATATTTAATTACATTAACTGCAAGCGATAATCAGACTAAAGTTTTTAGTTTGCTTCCTAAAACTGGATCGTCTCAAAAATTTTCATTAAGCCTACAGTCAAATCAAGCAGCTTTTGGATCAGCGTCTCAATCATTTTCTGGATCTATAACTACTTTAGACATTTATGGTAATAAAGGAACTCCAGTTACATTTAGTAATTCTGTTTATGTAAGTCAGCTTACCGTTCCAACTCTTACAGTATCTGCACTTACTAATGGATATTCTGTAACATATCCAACTCAAACCTCTAATACATTTCAATTTATTTCAATTGAAGAAGTTGAGTCTAGTGCTTCCACAGCCCCAACCACAGGATACGTTGGTGTTGCAAGAGGTTCCAGCAATCCTTTAGTTGTTCCAACTATAAATACAAATAAGCGCTGGGTTAGAGCAAGACTATTCGACACTTTAAACTCGTCAACATCATACTCAACATCTGTTGCAGTAACTCCATTGAGTCCAGTAACGGTTGATAATGAGGGTCCAGCGAATGTTGATTCTGTAACAACATCTGGTGGTTTGGATTCTTCTGGAACAATTGGATTCAACGGATACGCAGACATATCTTGGCCAGCAGTTACTGGAGGTGGTATTCGTGGATATAGAATTAGATATAGACCAGTTACAACTCCTGAGTCAAGCTATTCATATGCAGATTCTCCTGGCTCTGGCACGTCATATAGATTAACTGGGCTTGGTGCAGGACTAACATATCAATTTGCTGTTGCAACATATGACGAATATAATAACACTTCTTCATCTTATGTGGCTGGAAATAGCGTTTCAGTTGGTGGTACACCTTACATTGCGAGCACAGTTGATGTTACTGGATACTTTAAAGCAAAAGCAAATCCTACGGATTCAGACAGTACAGCATTTAAATTTGGTTACGGAGTAGATACTGGCAAACGAGGCCTTGTATTTAATGCAAATAACTATTGGTATATAGATTCAAATCAAACAGCTACATTAAAAGTTGGCGGAGCAACAACAAACTACATTGAATGGAACGGATCCTCATTTGTAATTGATGGTGACATGAGGGCAAAGAAGGGCTCATTTAGCGGTAACGTAAGTATTGCAAGCGGGGCTTCTATATACAGTGGAACATTGACTGGAAATACTGTAACGTCTACAGGCGATACAGGCGGATCTTTATCTGGCGCAGGATATATACTAAATAGTTCAGGTCTTACATTTAATTCAGCCTCAGTAAACGGAGTAACAACAATTGATGCAACTACTGGTAACTTTATAACTAAGAGTGCAAATATTGGCGGATGGCTAATCAATAGCTCAACAAATCCAGATCAAATATATAAAGTTTCTGGTACAAATGCGATAAAGTTAGATTCATCTATAGGCTCAATTCAGTCGGATGGAACTGGGTACACAGCTGGTTTTGGTTTACCTGATGCAGAAAATATTGTATTTTGGGCTGGAGCTACAAGGTCTGGCGCCCCATTTAAAGTTTATAAAGACGGAACAGTATTTGCCAGCCAATTATCAATTGAAGGATTTGCTACAGACTTAGAACTATCTACAGGACTTTCTGGAAAAATTTCAACTGGTGGGGCTGCAACAGATGTAAATAATAATACTACTACAATATCTGGAAGTAAAATTAGAAGTGGATTAATTCAATCTAATAACTGGAGCGGAACAGTTACAAATGGTTCTGATTATTCTACAGATGGAATGACAATTGATTTAACAACTGGAGCAATTACATCTAAAAAATTTAGAATAGATACTCTAGGCAACGCTTTCTTCTTAGGAAATGTTTCAGGAAGTTCTATTTCTGGCGGAGTTATTACTGGTGTTGCCATCAATAATGGAAGTGGAACATTCCAAGTAACAGATACTGGTGTATTGACAGCAACAGCCGCAACTATTACTGGTAATCTTACATCTTCAACGTTTACACTGAGCGGGAGCACATCTACAAACTATTGGTTGTCAAGTGAATTTAAAGCAGGAAGTTCTTCAAACTATATTAGAGTTGGAACATCTGGAGGAGTTACCCTCTTTGCAGCACAGACTACTGCATATGGAGCAGACGACGGCGGAGGACTAACAAGTTTTAATATCGATCAAAAGATAGAAGTAAATGCTAACAGTATTGCTATTCAGGGAGTTCCTGGTGTAGGAAATGGATTGACTAAGTATGGAGATTTGCTTGGCCCATTTGGAGACGGAGTGGCAAGTACACTTATAACGCAATACTACTCAGGCGGATATGCATATAATGATGGTAGAGAGCCTTCATATAATTATGGATCGGCAGCAAGATATAGAATGATTATTGCGGACCCATATGACTATAATAAACTAAAGAGAGGTTTTGGAGTTTATTATGGCGTAAGAGCAAGTGCCCCAGGTTCCTCAACAGGTCTTGTTGGGGATGTTTGGATAAGCTGGTAATATATGCCTAAAGGATTTTATGTTAAGGTAAGCCCTTATGAAAGCTTTAGGGCAATAACTAATTTTTTTGTAAAAGTATCTCAATCAAGCTGGGTCTCTGTATCAGATGCTTGGGTAAAAGTTAGCCCAACTTCATGGCAACCTTTTTATTCAGCAGGAACTGAACCAGCAAATCCTATTGAGCTTTTGACTTCATTTAACTCTTCTGAGGAAATAAGACTTCAGGGCGTAAACTATAGATGGTCACCGTCACCAACTACGTTGCAATATAGATTTAGAGTTATAAATAAAGAAGCCCCGTCTAGTTTTTATGATTTAACTTCTCTTACAACTACAACAAATCCTTCTGCTGGAACATCTATTACAATACCTTCTGCTTCTACATATAACACTGTTACAAAAGCTGACGGAAATTATTTTCAAGGTGCTACTAATGTTTTTCAATTTCTTGTTAGAGCAACAACAGCATCTGGCAATGTTGTAGAAAAAAAAGCAGAGTATGAATTTAGAATTCCAGCTGCCCCAACTCTTTCTATTGAGACACTAACCTCTTCTTCTGTTAGATTGACAATAACTGCTGCTTCACAGGCAGATTTTAATGCAACATATAGGTATATAATATATAGATATGATTCAACATCAGGATTTGTTTATGGAACATCTGGTGGAACTAATGGTTTGGGCGGATCAGGAGCTAGTACATACACAGTAACAAGAGACATTACTGGATTAACTCCAGGAAGGCAATATACTTTTTATGTTATGCCAATTACTGGAAGTACTGGCCTCAATATAACTACATATGCTGGGTACCCAGGAGTTACTGCAAATATTCAAAATACTCCAACTTCAGCAGATCCAGGTCCATTTACAACATTATCATTTACAAAAGGGTTTCCAAATTCAAGTAATCAGGGGGTGGTGAGAACAACTGCTCTTTCGTGGAATGCATCAGAAAATGCAACTAGATATGAAATTCAATATCAAGGAAGAAATTCTTCTACAGACGCATGGACAACAGTACAAACATTTGGACAGTCTTCATATGAAACTGCAACTTCTCAAAATAAACAATGGGGCAGCCCAACTCCATCTGGAGGACTTCCTTATTACTATATGATGAGGGCTAGTATAAGGGCAAGTAATCCAGACTCCACTGTTGTTACATATTCTGATGGAGGCACTGCTTCTGCTCCAATATATATAGAAGCAACTGGAGCAGCTCCCACAGCACCGTCGTTTGGAACAATAACAGCAGGATCTACTACTGCAACAATTCCAGTTTCAATTTCATCATCTACTGGAAGCAATTATTTATATTCAACATTAGAGTATATGGTAAGAAGAAGTACCGAGTCTT
>Ga0192647_101294_pt1 | contig 16529 bp, 13 predicted proteins | sample LauGreFa1BDMLBSN_2_FD_133046 | JGI IMG/M metagenome (GOLD analysis project Ga0192647, IMG submission 133046) | Freshwater lake microbial communities from Lake Michigan, USA - Fa13.BD.MLB.SN - reassembly | ecosystem: Environmental > Aquatic > Freshwater > Lake | place: Lake Michigan, USA...
CCAGAGCTTACTGCCCGTGTTGAATTTTTATTCTTAAAGTTTGACGTTTCAAAGGGCGGTGATGGCCTGCTAAAGATGGATCATCTGACGGATGAGGATCTTCTCAGTTTTGAATACCAGCTTACTGAGGTGCAGAAGGTAGTCGATAATTTCTCGGAAGCTGACGCCTATTCAAACTTTGCCGCCGATAAGCCGATGCCTTCTGATGGCTCGTTTAGCGGTAAACTGGCCTGTGGATTTGCCAAGAAGAAGGGTGAATTAAAGAAGGATGGTAAGCCAAAGTGGCATTGTCCATATAAATTCAGTTTTAATTATTACGCTCTCAGGGACAAGGACAATAAGATTATCAAAACATTCTTTGAGGACGATAAAGAAGAGGCGTTTAAAATAGCAAAGGGTGGGCACAAAGTTACGAAAGAATACTATGCAGGGTGCCCGAAACACTTGACACGGGATTGAAATCCTGTAAGATAGTGGGCATGATCCCACTATTCAAGTCTAGCTTTTCTGTCGGGAAAAGCATTCTGACTCTGGCAGAACCAGAAAAGCAGAAGAAGGACGGACCAGACAGCATCATTCAGATTGCCATAGAAAACAATCTGAAAACTCTTCATTTAGTAGAAGATTCTCTTACGGGTTTTTTGACTGCGTTTAAAACCTGTGCGAAGCACGATATCTATCTTAGATTTGGCGTTAGAATGGATATCTGCAACTCTTATGAGTCAGTAGACTCATCAAAAAGTAAGCTCATTCTCTTTGCCAAGAATGACGCAGGATTTAAAAGTATTAGTAAAATCTTTACATTCGCCAACACGGAGAAGGATAGCATCATCTCAAACGATGATTTGGCTACTCGCCTTACTGATGATGTTTTGATCGCGGTGCCGTTTTACGACAGTTTCGTTTGGCAGAACTGGCAGTTCTTTAAGAACTGTATGCCTACTTTTCTTAAAGACTTCGATCATGTTTTCTTTACGGAAGATAACAAGCTTCCATTTGACTCTGTTATCGGTGAGTCGGTGAAATCGCTCACCCCAACTCCGATTATGGTCAAGTCTATTTATTATAAGAATAGAGAGGACTACGAGGCTTGGTTGACTTATAAGATTGCCTGCAACAGAAGAATGGGCAAGCATCAAACTCTCTCTGCGCCAGAAATCAATGGCTGTGCTAGCAAAGAGTTCTGTTTCCAATCTTGGAAGGAGATGTCGTGAATACCCTTTTAAAACAAAATCTTAATCAGAAGTTTGTAGTATTTGATACTGAGACCGAAGGCTTGTCTTTGACTGCTTCGCGCCCTTGGCAGCTATCTTGGATCGTTTGCCAAGGCGATAAGATCCTTGAGTCTCACGATGAGTTCGTTCTGTATCCTGATCTAAATGTATCGCCAGAAGCAGCTAGAATAACCGGCTTTAATCACGCCGATTACTTGTCTAAGGCGAAGGCTCCGCTTGAAGTATGGCAGAGATTCGCACCTTATCTTTACGATAGCAACAACCTACTTGTAGGGCAAAATATCCTTAACTACGATATTTATATCTTAAACACGATGATGAATACAATCGGGATCAAGAACGATTGGAGTTTTTTGAGCCGATGTGTTGACACCCGTGCGTTGTCTACTGCAATGTTTAAAGGAATCCAGCCATCTGGCGACCTCTTGCCTTGGCAAATGAAGCTTATGAATTTTTACGAGAAGGGATTGAAGACCAGTCAAGGTTTTATGCTGAAACATTTTGCCATAGATCACGATCCAAGCAAGCTGCACAACGCGCTTTACGATATCACAATGAATTATAAGATCTTCCGTAAGCTTATTATGGAGGTAAACGTATGACTGATTTTAATAGCAGTTTCCAGAAGTACGAGCATCCAGTTCCGCCCGGTGTTCGTCTCCCCGAAATCAAAATCGATACCCGCCACTACGAGAAGCTTGGTGTCTCATCTTCTGTTTCTAATTATGAATTCCTCCGTCAACTCTGCCTCAAGGCAGTCAAAGAAAAAGGGATCGACAAGCTTGACAATAAAAAAGAATATTATGAACGAGCAAAGTACGAGCTTTCAGTTTTTGAAGAACTGGGCTTCACTGACTATATCCTGCTTAATTGGGACATTCTTAATTATGCTCACGAGCATAGCATTCCTACTGGTTATGGGCGCGGCTCTGCTGCTGGCTCGCTTATTCTTTTTCTTATTGGCGTCACCAATGTAGATCCGATTAAGAACGGATTATTCTTTGAGCGATTCGTTTCAAAGAGCAGAGCTAAGAAGATTGTCGTTGATGGGGTAACTTATCTCGATGGATCTCTGATGCCTGACGTAGATAATGATATCGAGTTCTCGCGTCGTCAGGATGTAATCAATTACATTAAGACAAAGTATTCTGGCAAGACCTGTAAGATCTTGACGATGAATACATTGACTGGCAAACTCTGCATTAAGGAGTGCGGCAAGATTGTTGGCGAGATGAGCGAAGATGAGGTAAACGCTGTAAGCGACTCTATACCAAAACAGTTCGGTAAGGTCTTCGCGCTCAAAGACGCTTATGATGAGAGCGAAATCTTCAGAGCTTTTTGCAACAAAAACCCAAAGGTATTTAAGATCGCCAAGAAGATTGAGGGGTTGAATAAGAATACTGGCGTTCACCCATCCGGCATCTCAATCTCTTATTATAATAATGAGGATATTATGCCGCTCCAAAAGACCGGCGACGGCGAGATCGTATCTGGATACGATATGAATAACGTATCCGAAATCACTGTTAAGTTTGATATTCTGGGCTTGAGAACCCTGTCGGTTGTATTCGATACTTGTCAAAGACTCGGACTTGATTTTAAAACAGTTAATTTCGATCAGCCATCGACTTATGGATTCTTGCAAGATCTAAAGAATCCAAAAGGTCTATTCCAGATTGAGGCTAATACCAACTTCCACGTTTGTAAAAAGGTTAAGCCAAGAAATATGCTTGAGCTTGCGTGCGTATTGTCGCTCGCTCGCCCCGGTGCTTTGGACTTCCTAGATCAGTACGCCAGATACATCGAAAGCGGCGAGTTCCAATCCGTCCATCCATTCTTTGACGACATCCTAAGTATTACTGGAGGTATTCCAATCTTCCAAGAACAGTTGATGAAGATGATCGTAAAGGTAGGGTTTACTCTTGATGAAGCTGAGACCGTGCGCAGAATCATTGGCAAGAAGAAGGTTAGCGAGATGCCAGCTTGGAAAGAGAAGATTACCAATAAGGTAAGAGAGAGTGGTCTTGATTCGCAAGTTGCAGAAGTGCTCTGGAAGGTGGCTGAAGACAGCGCAAATTATTCGTTCAATCTTTCTCATGCAGCTAGTTACGCAACGCTGTCGGCGCTGACTGCATTTTTAAAGTTTAATTATCCCAAAGAGTTCTTCTTAGCCCTGCTGAAGTCCTCCAGACACGAACCAGATCCACACGAAGAGATTGAGGCGATATCTCAAGAGCTTCCGTTCTTTGGTATCAGGCTTCTTGCTCCAGATTTAGTTAAGTCCAAGCCTGACTTTGAAATTGAAGGCGATAATATTCGCTTTGGACTGAACGCAATCAAGGGGGTATCTGATAAGATCCTATCCAAGCTACTTGAGTTTCGTCAGGGAGAGTTCTCAAACAAGATCGACTGCTTCGATGGCGCAAAAGAAGCTGGATTAAATATTGGTGTTCTTTCTGCACTGATTCAAGCTGGAACTCTATCTAGCTTTACAGAAAAGCGTTGCAGATTGGTGCTTGAAGCTCAGACTTATAATGTGCTTACTGACCGAGAAAAGAGAAATGTGAAACTTCTTGCGCCAAAATATGGTCACGATGTATTGACAACTATCTCTGAAGCGATGAAAAATAGTCGGACAGCAGATGATGGAAAGCTCCTAATGTCTGAAAAACGCTACAATACTTTTAAAAATAAGTACGAGCCATTTAAACGTATTTATGAAATGAATAAAAAATATGAGAAGTTCGCTAATTGGTTCTTTGAAAAGCGTCTTCTTGGCTACAGCTACACGTACAAGCTGAAGGAAGTATTCCAAGATACTGATTCTGATGCACTGCTTACCAGCTACGAAGTACTGCAATCAGAGCCTAGGCAGGCAGTCAAGATGGTTGGAATTGTTAAAGAGGCGCGAAAGAAGACTAGCAGAAATGGTAACAACTATCTGTTTATTAAGCTTTCTGATGAATATGGTCAGATCTCCTGCCGGTTGATGGATGGTCGCCAAGATAATATGACAAGGTATTATGAAGGTGAAGGCCGCACACCAAAGGAAGATGAGATTGTTATTGTGTACGGAAATAAGTCTGAGGACTCTATATTTTTAAATACACTATCAATCTTGAACGAGAAAATTTATACTAAGCTTTCCGATTTAGAATCTTAAAAAGTGTAAATGAATAGAGTGCAAGAAATCAATTTCACTCCAAAAGCCAAAAGAGTCTTAGATGTTGCTAAACAGGCTTGCATAGAAAAGAAAATCGCTGAAATCAGCGACGACTTCCTCTTTTATGCTGTGCTGAAATCAGACTCGATGATCGTTAATTCGGCTTTTGCCGAGATTAAGATCTCTCCTCAAGAGCTTGCAGAGCTTGTTTGGAAAGCCTTGCCGTCTATCGTCAAAGGTGCCGCAAAGGAAAATGTTGAGTTTACCGCTGTTGCTAGCAAAATTATTAACGAATCTTTAACATACTCCAAGCAATATAATCAAAACTATACTGGAGTAGAGCATATTTTCCGCTCTGCACTTACTCATTCGCCATTTATTAAAAAGTTTTTTAAGAAAAATGGCATCGACATTGGATTTGTTGTCCAAAAAATTGACTCTGGGTGTAAGAATATCTCTAACCCAAAGAAGAAAGCTCCGACAAACGCGCCAGCTTCAGACTCAAGTTTAAAGTCGGCGGCGATTAAAAACTATTGCATAAACTATAACGAGAAGGCGATGAGGGGTGACTTTGATCTTATTTGCTTCAGAGAAAAAGAAGTCGCGCAGATGTCCGAGATTCTTTGTCGTAAGCAGAAGAAGAATCCAATTATTGTTGGAGAAGCAGGCGTAGGCAAAAGCGCAGTTGTAGGTTTGTTAGCAAAAAATATTGTGTCAGGCGACTGCACAGAGTTTCTTTTGGGCAAAATAGTTTTACAGCTAGATATGACGGCACTTGTTGCCGGAACTAATCTTCGCGGTCAATTTGAAGAGCGTCTTCATAAGATTCTTAATGAAGTAAAGACGCAGAAGAATATTATTTTGTTTATTGACGAGATTCATACCATTACTGGAACTGGCAATGATGAAGGCTCTCTTGATGCCTCCAATATTTTAAAGCCGTACCTTGCTGGTGACGAGATTAGCTGTATCGGAGCAACAACTCAGAAAGAATACGAGAAGTATTTCCAGAATGATTCCGCGATGAATCGCCGCTTTGAGCCGCTGTTTATTAAGGAGCCTTCAAAAGAAGATACTTTAAAAATACTTAAAAACATCAAGCAGCACTATGAAGCTTTCCACGCCGTATCTTATCCAGACAGTATTTTGGAGGGTGTTGTTGATCTTTGCGCCAAGTACATTACAAATAGAAGATTTCCAGACAAGGCCATCGATTTGATGGATCACGTTGGTTCAAAGTCAAAGATCAAGGTTTACGCCAGACCTGTATTCTTTAAGGATTTGGAAAAGAAAATTGCCGAAACATCAGAAGACGACGATATCACTTTCGTATTAAAAGAATACGAAGATAAGTATAATCAGTGGTTCTCTTCTATGAAGCAGTCAAGCAAGAGTGTTACAAAACAAGATCTTTACGCTGCGCTTTCCGATAAGATCGGAGTCTTTATTGATTCCAACGTATCTGATTCAAAGTTCAAGAACATCTTCGCGAACTTGCAGAAGCACGTATTTGGTCAAGATGAGGCGCTGAAGAAGATATCGAATTGTGTCGTTCGTTCATCTTTTGGCTTATCTTCGCCCAACCGCCCCCTTGGTAGCTTTATGTTTCTTGGACCAACGGGTTCAGGTAAGACTTATCTCGCTAAGACTTTAGCTATGGAAGCTTTCGGTAGCGAAGCTAGTTTAGTCAGATTAGATATGTCAGAGTATATGGAGCAAAGCTCTGTGACGAAGCTTCTTGGATCAGCGCCCGGCTACATTGGATTTGGCGAATCTAATGTTCTTTCTGAACAGCTTCAGAAGTTCCCGTCCAGCGTATTCCTTTTTGACGAGATCGAAAAAGCGCATCCAGATGTTATTAATATTTTGCTTCAGATAATGGATAACGGCCAACTTACAACATCAGTTGGGCGTAAACTTGATTTTAAAAACTCAATCATTATCTTAACAGGCAATATAGGCTTTCAATTTGGAGACAGCAAGAAAATGGGGTTCTTTCAGTCGCCTGCCGAAGTTCTTACTAAAGACGCTATTAAGCAAAGTCTTCAGAAGTTTTTTCGCCCAGAATTTTTAGCCAGATTAAATGATGTTGTGGTATTTAACTCCTTGCCTGACGACGCTTTACGTAAGATTGCTGAGAAAGAAGTGTCTAAAATAAAAGACAGCCTAAAAGAAAAGAATGTTAGTTTTATAGTAACAGAAGATCTATATTCCTTAGTTGTTGCGGAAACAAAGAACTCTAATGACGGCGCTAGAAAAGTTATCTTTTTTGTTGAGAACGAATTAAAAACAAAGATCGTTGACGTTTTGGCGTCTGGCTCTTATAATCATATTGAAGTCTCGATTGAAAACGGGGCGATCAAGGTTGATGGAAAATCAAAGAAACTTCGCTCAGCACGTAATACAGAACAACGACATTCTCCCAATTGAAGAGGAAATGTTAGATGGTATTAAACTGTCCATAGAGCAGAAGCTTAGTGGAGAAGTAATTGGAATAGAAAAAAAATCTAGCGAAGTTCTGTACGATTCTTATTTTGCGATTTGCGGCAAAAAGCCATTGATGTTCAAGATCAATCTTTCGCCAGACATGCCAAACTTTTGGAAAGAGTTAACTATACATAATTTTTCTTTTCATCCCAAGATAGTTTGCGCTTCACAGGAAGACGCTATTCATAAATTTATTTGTTTTGAATTGCCAAAGGGAGTATTTCTATCTGAATACTCCAGTTCTCCACTTAATCCGAAACTTAATTTCATAAACTCGTTTGCGAGAAGCGTGAAGAAAATGCATGAAACTAAGCTAAAGAATGAAGATGATACTCTTAAAATTTTCAACGCGATGTGTCCATTTGAGGCGTCGATGATTTACGGTACCTTTCCTGTAGCGCAGCTTGTGGGCACAATGAGGTCTGTATTCAAAGGTCTTTACAAATCAGACCCTAATGATTGTGGACTGACGCATTTCGATATTTGCCCAGAAAATATTATCCTATGCAATAAAGAATTTAAATTCTTAAATTTTGAATACGCTGGCAATGCAAATGTTTACATTGATCTCTGGCAGTGCCAAGAAACAATGAACGCCTCTGATCAAAGCTTTTTATCCTTTATTGATTGCTATGATCTTGATAAAACAAAGCTGCACTCATACAAAGAGGCTGCTGATCTATTTATGTTTGCGTATTTTAACTCAAAGATCGTTGCAGAGTATATGACCTTTGGCGTTAGGAATCATTTGAAACTGAGATATTGGATCAACAAATCCGAGACCTGTTACTCCAGAGTCGCGCATAAGCTTTTTATTGAAAATAAACTTGACAAGCAGATCCGGCAATTCTATTATCTCTGGAAATCATAAACTATGAATACTAAGAATAATCGTGCAATCACTACGATTCAGAATACCGCAGGCCGCTTTTTCGGTCTTGAAACCGCTACTGAGACTATCAACGCTCGTCTGGTAGAGTTTGGCCCCTCTCTTATCACCGTACAGGACCGCAACTCTGGTCGCAATCGCCGCTTTGCCAAGAACAAGGTCACGGCAGTGACCTTCCAAGGCCGAAGAATCACTGCTCGCTAACTTTAAACCTTTAACCAAACAAGGCTGAACGCAAGTTCAGCCTTTCTTTTTTAGTGTAAATATAACTATATGCCAATCCCAACTCCTAAGAAAAATCAAGAGGAGGATGATTTTATCTCTTCCTGTATGGGTTCCGAGTCAATGAACAAAGAGTATCCCAATCAAAAGCAGCGGGCGGCAATTTGTTATTCTCAGTATCGCCGCAAGAAGAAAAAAGCCCAAGGCTCGATGGATGAAACCAAGTGGGATGAAGGCGATGTTTCTCGCGTAATTATCGAATAAAAGTTCTTTAAATCAGAACCGGCGCATTTATCATCGTTAAACTGATGATTTATGCGCCTTAATTTTTATAAACCAAACAAGTCGAATACAGGTACGGCGGTATCTTTTAACGTATCTTTCAAGGACAAGGATCAGACAAAGGGCGAGGCTCCAGATCTTTACGTAAGCTTCGTCAAGCAAGCAGGGTGGAACGAGCAGACACGCAAGGGTTCATTTTCCGAGAATGCCAAGAACCCAGAAAAGACTGCGGCGCTCAAACTGAACGAGACAGAGGCGGCATCAGTTATTCGCGCGGTACGATGCTCATCTAAGTTCTCTACCGTTCACGCTTATCAAGGCTCAACAACATCAATTATGTTTGGGCCGTACCAGAAGAAGAGCGGAGAAGATGCTTTCTCATTTAGCATCAAGAAGGGCGAACAATCTTTCTTGATTGGCTTTGAACTTGGCGAGGCCGAGCTTATCGCTCAGTTTATGGAAAATTATCTGCGAGTTTTCTTTGAGTGCTCAGAATGAAAAAGACCGTAGTTCTCCACAGTAACCACAGCAGAGTCTTCACGGGCTTTGGCAAGAATATGAGAAATGTTCTTCGCTATTTGCACAAGACGGGCAAGTATAACCTTGTCGAGTTTGCAAATTCAAAGACCAAAGACTCTGAAGAATTGAAGACGCTGCCGTGGAGAGCTTACGGGACTTTACCAGAAAACAGCAAGCTGCAATCATTTGGTGGCGATCAAAATAAAATTAGAATCGCCGCCTATGGTTTATACGAGATCGATGATTTGATGAAACAGGTTAAGCCAGATTTTTATATTGGCATTGAGGACATATGGGCTTTAGCTCCTCTAGTTGAAAAGAAATGGTGGAATGAGAACTGTATGGTTTGGACCACTCTTGATTCTCTTCCAATTTATCCAGACGCACTGAAAATTATCCCAAAGGTAAAGCATTATTATGCTTGGGCCTCCTTTGTTTCTAAAGAAGTTAAGCGTCTTGGTTATGAGGATGGCGCAATCAAAACTCTGAGAGGCGCGGGCGAAACCTCCGCTTTTTACAGACTCAGCGATGATAATCGCGCTGCTCTGCGAAAAGAGTTTAACCTTTCGGATGAATTTATTATTGGTTTCGTTTTCAGAAACCAGCTTCGTAAGAGTGTTCCAAATCTGCTGCAAGGATTCAAAATCTTCAAGGACAAGAATCCAAAACTAAATGCAAAACTACTACTGCATACTCATTGGTCAGAGGGCTGGGACATTCCACGGCTTATCAAAGATGCTGGGATCGAGAACTCGGATGTTCTTACAACTTACTTCTGTAAAAGTTGCAAGCAGTTTGAAGTGAAACCATTCGTTGGTCAAAAGATTCAGTGCAGATACTGCGGAGCCAAGGAAACTGTAGAAACCACAAATATTTCAGACGGGGTGTCAGAAGCACAACTGAATGAAGTATATAACTTGATGGATGTTTACTGCCATCCATTCACCAGTGGCGGGCAGGAGATCCCAATCACAGAAGCTAAACTTACAGAGCTTGTCACCCTAGTTACAAACTATTCTTGCGGCGAAGACTTCTCTACAGAAGAGAGTGGAGGCATTCCATTGAACTGGAAACCGTACTACGAACCGGGTAGTAATTTTATCAAGGCTACTACACTTCCAGAATCAATTGCCGATAAGTTAGAGAGAGTCTACAAGATGAGTCCCGCTAAGCGCGCTGAGATGGGTAAGACCGGCAGGCAGTTTGTTATTGATAATCTTTCTGCTGAGATTATTGGCAAGCAGCTTGAAAAGATTATCGATGAAGCTCCCATTATTCAATGGGACTTTAATACTTCTTTTGTTCCTCGCGACCCAAACTACAACGGCAAAGACGACCTTCAAAATCTAGAATGGGTCATTGACCTGTATGCCAATATCCTGAAAGTCAAGGTAGACTCAAACGACGACGGCGTAAAAAGCTGGATGAGTCAATTAAACAACGGAATTCCTCGTCAGCAAATTTTAAATTACTTTAAAAACGTCGCAGCCAAAGAGAATCAGGAAAACGTCAAGGTGGAGTTTTCTGATATCTTGGATAAAGAGGACAAGAGCAAGAGAATCTTGTTCGTGATGCCAGAAAGCGCGGGCGATGTCTTCCTGTCAACATCTCTACTGCCGTCAATCAAGAAGCTTTATCCAGATTTTAATATTTACTTCGCGACTAAACCCGAATATTTAAATATCTTGGAGGGCAATCCTTTGATTCATAAGACAATCGTATTCAGCCCCTTTATGGAAAATCTTCTTACAATGGAAGGCCACGGGGCTTATGAAGGCTACTTTAACTTTGCTTTCCTGCCTCATTTCGGCACCCAAAAGCTTTTTGATTACCAGCATAATGGAGCCGATCTTATCGAATTAAATCTTTATTCCGAAAATGCACATTCTTGAGCGTTACGCCCTTTCTTGTGGAGTTAAAATAGATAAGCCATTTATTTTAGAGCAGTATTATCCAATATCACTAGACAAATATATAGTTTTTCAAACCAGCGGCAAAGGAAACTCAAGACAATACGATTACTGGCTAAAGGTTTTCCAATATATTAGAGAATACACCAAGGATTATAAAATAGTTCACGTAGGGCTTGAAAGTGACCAGTCCGTCGCAGGAATTGATCTTGATCTGAGGGGCAAGACCAGTATCAGACAGCTAGCATATCTCATTAAAAACAGCTCCTTATACATAGGAATTGATAGTTTATCCGCCCACTTGGCGGGGTACTACGACAAAAAAATCGTAGCCCTGTATTCTTACTGCTACGCACAGAACTGTTTCCCAATCTGGGGTAAAGGCCATAACCACTCACTAATCGAAGTCAATTGGGCAGAACAGGGCAAGCCGTCGTTTTCTTTAAACGAAAAGAAAAAAAATATTAATACTATTAAGCCTGAGATTATCGCGAAGGCAGCTTTGGGCCATCTTGGGGTTGCTAACGATTTGGACCTAGTTAAAACTATTTTTATTGGGGCGCAATATCATAATCCCACTATTGAAGTTGTTCCAGACTCAAACAGTTATCCAATTTTTATTAAGGATAAGGTATGCAATGTCAGAATGGATTATCACTTCAGCGAAAATAATCTTTTACGCCTAGCTAGCATTTGTACGGTAAATATAGTTACTGCAAAAGAGATAGATATTAATATTTTAAATTCGATCAAGCCAAAGATTTGCGGTCTTAATGTTATCGCCAGTAATGAAATCTCAGAAGAGTATCTAATAAAAGTTAAAGGCTTAGGTATCAAACTGAATTTATCTGCGCCGTTTAATGATGCTTGGTCAACTCTCTCCGAGAAATTCTTTGATTTTAAATTAGAGAAGGACGAGGTGTTCACTAAGTCCAGAATTCAAAACGCATCAAAGATCGACGAATCTTGCGATTTTAATTCTGAAAAAATAATCTTTTCACAAGGAAAGGTGTATTCATGCAAACTTTTTTGGGAAAAGAAGCAACCAAAGCTTGACAGATGCGCAAAAGTAGTAGATGATCAGGCATTCTGGCAAGAATCAGATTACTTCTACATTTACAAAGATGAGCGACCAAACCTTTAACAAGCCCACTCTCCGCGATAGTCGCGGCCTTCTGTCCAGCGTTAACTACATCTTGAATAAGGATGGCACAGTTAACTGGCGCGCAATGGTTAATCCTGCACACCTATACCCAAATAAGGATTGGTTTGAGCGTAGAAACCGTCCTGTCCCAGAAGGTTATACCCCAGACCTGAGAGACGAGCAGCTTCTTATCAAGCTCGGCGGCATCAAGGAGGTTGCAAAGCTTCGCGGCTATAATCGAATCACTTTCGCCTTCCCCAAGCTTGAAAAGGATTACGTCGTTGCAACCTGCACAATCGACTGGATGACTAACCAAGAATCCACGAATCCAATCGTTGGAGAAGATGCTTGGGAGTCTCTGAGCACAATGGATGTAGCTAATGCTACTTACGACAATACCGATGGTTTTGGTCAGAAGTTCCTTGAGACAATCGCAGCTAACCGCGCTTTTGTTCGCACTGTACGCAATTTCCTTGGTATTCATATTGTAGGCGAAGATGAAATTTCCAAGAAGCCAATCGCCTCATCTTCTTCTGCCGCTAATAGCGATGTGTCTCCTCAAGCTATTCTTGAAAAGAAGTTCGCTGCTAGCAATGAAGGTTCTGAATTTTCAGACTTCAAGGCTTGGCTTCGTCAGCTTTGGGTCGAAGAGACCTACCGCAACGAAGACGCCAAGAACTGGAAGAACTGGTCCGATGTTCCCGCAAAGGAAGCCCGAAGTCTTATCAAGCAGCTTGCTAAGACCGAATGACCAAGAGAATCATCAACGCTAGCGACTTGCGGAAAATCCTTCTGAAAATGAAGGATAGCCCGCATTTAGAAAAGATTTTAAATAAGCAGAATCACATTGCTGGTAAGTGGGATATCGAGCACTTAATTGAGCAGCTTGTTCAGCTTGTTCTTGTTTTTAAGCAGAATGCGGTTGTAGTTTGTCACTTTGATGGAGACAAGCCAACCTCTCTGTTCGCTGGCTTGATTTCTGAAGATTGGGCATGTGGTAAATTAGGCTTGACTGAAATCGTATGGATTTCAGTTGAGCCCTCATTGTTTGGCGGTTTTAGAGTTCTGCAAGAAGTTGAGAAGATTATTGTTCACCAAAAGGTTGACTTCTTCTCGATGAACTACATGTGTAATGGTGGAGACCCTAGGATTCAATCATTTTTGATGAACAATGGGTTTCGCTTAGATACACTTTCTTTTGTTAAGAACTATAAATAGTTCTTGGCGAAAGTTTTTAGTTTCCACCTTTAATGTCTGATATGTAAAATATCTTACCTATTTTTACTTTCTATGAAAAAGCAAATGACCGTTAAGAAGAGAAGCGGCGAAATGGAAAAGTTTGACGCTGATAAAATTAATAAAGTTTTAGCTTGGGCCTGTCAGGGTATTCAAGACACTTCTTTTGAAGAGGTTGGCATGAACGCCAACTTGTCTTTTTTTGACGGCATTTCGTCAAAGGACATCCACAATACTATGATCGAGGCCGCAGCTAATTTGATCTCCGAGGAAAAGCCTCAGTATCAATATGTTGCGTCGCGTCTTTTGAGCTATCATCTTCGCAAGGAAGTTTGGGGCGGCAAGAATGCGCCCAAGCTAATCGACTTTGTAAAAGATAATATTAAAAATAAGGTCTACGATCCAGATATTTTAAATTGGTTTGACGAGCGTGAGTGGCACAAGCTGGATGAAGCTCTCAAGCACGACCGCGATTTTAATTTCACCTACGCTGGCATCAAGCAGCTTTGCGAGAAGTATCTGGTTCAGAACAGAACCACAAAGAAACTTTACGAGACTCCGCAATTTGCTTATATGCTGATTGCAATGACTCTGTTCAAGGACTATAAGGGCGAGCGAATTAATTATATTAAAAAGGCTTATAACTACTTTAGCTTACATAAGATTAACTTGCCAACTCCGATTATGGCGGGAGTCAGAACCACTCTGAAGTCTTATGCTTCTTGCGCCTTGTTTACGGTTGAAGATACTCTTGAGTCTATCTTCGCTAATAATAGTGCGATTGGCTTCGCAACTGGTAACCGTTACGGCATTGGTATTAATGCTAGCCGTATCCGTGCCGTAAATTCTCCTGTCAAGGGCGGGATGGTCAGCCATACTGGACCCATTCCTTTCTTGAAGATGTTTGAGTCAACCGTAAAATCTTGCCATCAGAATGGCATTCGCGGCGGCTCTGCTACCGTTAATGTCGCTTGGTTCCACCATAATATTGATGATATTCTTGTTCTGAAGAATAATGCTGGTACAGACGATAATCGTGTTCGCAAGCTCGACTACTGCATTGGATTTGATCGTGTATTTTATGATCGTCTAATCAAGAATGAGACCGTCACTTTGTTTTCATATCACGAAGTTCCAGAGCTTTGGAACAGTTTCGGAATGCCAGAGTTCAAGGAGCTTTATGAGGCTGCTGAAAAGAAGAAGGATCTGAAGTTCAAGAAGACAATGAATGCGCGTGAACTTTTCTACCTCTTCTCCAAGGAGAGAGTCGAGACTGGTCGCATTTACTTGATGAACGTCGATCATGCAAACTCTCACGGTTCTTGGAAGGCGCAAGTTGACACCAGCAATCTTTGCCTTGAGGTTAATCATCCGCTGAAGGCGATCAAAGATCTCAACGACCCTAATGGTGAGATCGGCGTCTGCATTCTCTCTGCGGTTAATCTTCTTGAAGTAGATGGCGACGAGATGGAGCCAGTATGTGAGATCATCGTGCGAATGTTAGACTCTCTGATTGATCATCAGAACTACTTTGTTCCTGCCGCAGCTAACTTCGCTAAGAATCGCCGCAGTCTTGGCGTAGGGGTCACTAACCTTGCTGGTTATCTTGCTGACCTTGGTGTAAAGTACAGCGACAAGAATGCTGCTAATGAAGCTGCAAAGATTATGGAGCTTGTAAGCTTCAATCTGATCAAGGCTTCTGTTAAAATGGCAGAGGAGTTTGGACCCTGCAAGCTGTTCTCGGAAACTAAGTTCGCTGATGGAGTTCTGCCAATCGATACTTACTGCAAGAATATCGATGAGTTTGTGACCGAGAAGCTACATTGTGATTGGGAAGGTCTCCGCAAGGATATCAAGAAGCATGGAATGCGTCACAGTACTTTAACCGCGCTTATGCCGGTCGAAAGCAGTTCTGTTATCCAGTCTTCTACCAATGGCATCGAGCCTCCCCGCTCCCTGATCTCCTATAAGCGTTCAAAGGCTGGCGTTATTCCAGTTGTTGTTCCTCATATGAAGAAGAACAAGAATAACTACACCCTTGCTTTTGAAATGCCGAATAACTCTGGCTACCTCAAGGTTGTCGCTGCTCTTCAGAAGTTTGTCGATATGAGTATTTCGACCAACCTTTACTACAATACTACCCGTTATACCAATAAAATTCCAAGTCAAGGAGAGCTTGTTGGCGACTTAATGCTTGCCTACAAGTATGGTATTAAAAATCTTTATTATACAAATACGTTTGACGGCGACACTCAGACCGCACTGAACACCACTAAACAAGAACCCAAGCAAGAAACTCAACCAGAAGAAGCTCAAGACGACTCTCAGGGCTGTGCTGGTGGAGCTTGCACTCTATAAAAATGAAAACCGTACTTAACACAGTCAACCTCGATTCCCTTAAACAGCCCCTCTTCCTTGGTGAAGACTTGGCGATTCAGCGGTATGACCGACTGAAGTACCCTAAATTTTACGAACTGTACGACCAGCAGATTAACTTCTTTTGGCGTCCACAGGAGGTGAATCTTACTAAGGATGCGGCAGACTACAAGACACTCTCTCCCGAAGAGAAGTTCGTCTTTGACAGCAATCTACGCTTCCAGACAATGACCGATTCGATGCTGAGCCGAAGCATCAACTCTCTGTCCAAATACGTAAGCAATCCAGAGCTTGAGATTTGTATGAACGTCTGGTCATTCTTTGAGACCGTTCATAGTAATAGCTATACCTATATTCTGCAAAATGTTCATCCAGATGCCACCAAGTTCTTTGATTCGATCTTGGAGGATAAGGAGATTGTTAAACGGGCGCAGGCTATTTCCAATCGCTATGACGCCTTGTTAAATACCAAGAGCGATGATCCTCGCCAGCAAATATTTGAGGCGCTGCTCGCTACTCAGATCACAGAAGGCGTCACATTCTATGTGTCGTTTGCCTGCTCATTCTACTTTGGTTATCGGGGTAAGATGGAAGGTAATGCTAAAATCATCAACCTAATCTCCCGAGACGAGAATCTTCACGTTGCTATCAGCCATAATATCCTAAAGATTCTACGCGATCAGCCAAAGGAAGGCTTCCAAGATATTGTTAAGAAGAACGAAGATCGCATCTATGAAGCTTACAAGATGGCGGTTGAGTCAGAAAAGGACTGGGCTGATTATCTATTCTCCAAGGGGAATCTTGTTGGCCTTACTTCTGATTCACTCAAGCATTATGTAGAATGGCTTGCAGATAATCGTCTGACATCAATGGGTTATAAAAGAATTTATAACACCAAGTCTAACCCGCTCGCTGGCTGGCTCGACAGCTTCTACGACAGCAAGAAGATCCAAGTTGCCCCGCAAGAGACAGAGATTTCTTCTTACGTCAAGGGAGTTGACAGCAAGATTGACGAGTCAGTATTTGACATCAAACTTTAAGTCTCAAGATGTAGGCTGTTGCCTCT